>Ga0208975_1000216_pt1 | contig 30836 bp, 28 predicted proteins | sample GreLakmeER78MSRF_FD_187700 | JGI IMG/M metagenome (GOLD analysis project Ga0208975, IMG submission 187700) | Freshwater lentic microbial communities from great Laurentian Lakes, MI, USA - Great Lakes metaG ER78MSRF (SPAdes) | ecosystem: Environmental > Aquatic > Freshwater > Lake | place: Great...
GTCGGGCTTGACATGGATTGTCGGGCATGACGTGTTGGCTTCGCGTGGTCTGTCGGGCTTGACGTGGATTGTCGGGCCTGACGTGGATTGTCGGGCTTGACGGGCATTGTCGGGCTTGACGTGGGTGGTCGGGCATGACGGGCTTGACGTGGCATTTCGGGTACTTGGGGCCATGCGGGCCCTGCGGGTCTTGTGCGCCCTTTTTGCTCAATATTGCCAGAAAAGAACACCAGACTCAGTAAGCCATCAAAAGGGACGCATACCCGAAGGGCATGACGTTGTCTCTTGGGCTTGACGTGCTTGACGTGCTTGACGTGCTTGACGTGCTTGACGTGCTTGACGTGCTTGTCGGGCATGAGGTGTTGGCTTCGCATGGCCTGTCGGGCCTGACGTGGATTGTCGGGCTTGACGTGGATTGTCGGGCTTGACGGGGTGGCTTCGCGTGGATTGTCGGGCTTGACGTGGATTGTCGGGCTTGACGTGGGTGGTCTGGCTTGACGTGCATTTAAAGGACAGGTGCGTATGCAACGTTAGCGAGCAACCAACTGACGCCAAGCAACCAACGCCAACAACGAACAATGAGCGACCCCGCCCCTCAAGATGCATCCCAGAAGAAGCGCAAGACCGTCATCATCGCCCTACCCGGACGTGAGTTCAGCGGCAACTTCCTGGTGAGCTGGACCAAGGCACTGCACACGCTGTGGGCCAACAACTATGAGGCCATCGTCCTGAACCGCTTCTCGTCCTATGTCACCTTCTCGCGCATGCAGTGCCTGGGCCTCGACGTGCTGCGTGGCGTCGAGCAGAAGCCGTTCAATGGTCAGGTTGACTACGACGTGTGGGTCAGCCTGGACAGCGACGTCATCTTCCAGCCCGAGCAGCTGATCGAGCTGATCGAGAGCACCAAGACCCACCCGGTCGTGAGCGGCTTCTATCGCATGGCGGACCTGAAGCACGTGGCGTCGGTGCAGGTGTGGGACACGTCGTTCTTTGCGCAGCACGGCACGTTCCAGTTCCTGACGCCCGAGGACGTCGAGAGCTACAAGACCACGACGGGCCAGACCTTCATGCCGGTCGCCTACACGGGCCTAGGCATGTTTGCGTGCCGGCGCGAGGTCCTCGAGGCCCTGCGTTACCCGTACTTCGACGCGCCCCTTCAGGAGATCACCACGCAAGAGGGCGTCGTGCTGCGTGACATCTGCAGCGAGGACGTCGCCTTCTGCAAGAACATCGAGGCCGCGGGCTACACAGTCATGCTGCACACGGGCCTACGTGTGGGCCACGAGAAGATGCTGATTATCTAGGTAGCGCTTCTAGGCAGCAGCGCTTAAAGACTAGACGACTTGTTTTTATAATTCGATTACTTTTGTAAGAAGTATGCTAGCACTCAAGAAGGTCGGTGTGTCTATTGCCTCTAAGGGCCAGGCTGTGGCATTGGTGCCTGTGCCTCATAGACGCATGGCGCCCACGCGTGCGGCCCCCATTACAAGCCTACCATTCGACGATGAGGAAGACACGTACGAGACGTACGATGCACGTGTTGAGGCCGAGTCGCAGAAGGCCCGCACGGCCGCCATTGAGCGCCGGGCCAAGGCCATAGCGGCAGCCGAAACGGTTGCGATCGCCGAGGCCATTGCCGAAGCCAAGGAGGCCCTGCGCCACCGCATGTCGGCCAGCGACGTCCGCAAGGCCATGATGGACGCCATGCAAACGTGTGCCAACAACAACGCCAGCCCCTCGTGTGCCGTCATGTGGGACGTGGCAGACGAGATCTTCCATGCGTATGCACGTCAGGTCGAGAAGGAGGCGGATGCGAAAGCAAAGGAAGCACACGAGGCGAACGGTGCTGAAGAGTGGTCGATCAAGCGTCGGACGTACGACTTGTAAGCCGCGCACCTTTCTTGATTCTTTTTACGGACACGTCAGGCCCGACAATCCCCGTCATGCCCGACAATCCACGCGAAGCCATCCCCGTCATGCCGGACAATCCCCGTCATGCCCGACAATCCATGCGAAGCCATCCCCGTCAGGCCCGACAATCAACGTCAGGCCCGACAATCCCGGTCATGCCCGACAGACCATGCGAAGCCATCCCGTGCGCTTAGATCTTCACCACCTTTTGTGGGATCATTGCCTCTGGCAACACGCATGCAGCAAGCCTCTTGAAGTTATATGAACACGCGTGTGACTCAGGCAACCTATGCTCCTTACAGAAGACAAGGTCACACTTGCACAGACCTATCGTCTGATCGGCAAGGTTGAGCTTGGCCCCGCACAACTCACAACGCGGCTTTCCCATCTTACATGTGCTAGCCAAAAACTCCACGCTGCTTCATCATAGTACATGGACGTTTAGCCCAAGTTTGGTTGCATGTGTAGATGTTTGTCTCATTCACCGAGTCCACATCACACTAGACTTTCAAGAACAACCATGGATACCACGGATGCCGAGATATTTTCCATTGTCGCCGAACTTCGCTTGAAGAACAACTTGATCTCCAACATCACGGCAGACGTCATAGAGGCCGGCATTGCTAAAGGGATGAAGCGCATGCAGCGAGAGGAAGAGTTGAGCCGGCGGACCAGTGATTCGATGAAGCGCATCTCAACTTCCGCAACCATGTAAACCCAACTTTCGTCCCACACATTCATAGTTTCAATGATGCAGTGTCTGCCATCAATTCACGCATTGCCAAAGCAACATGGACGCTCTTACGGTCGTCCTTGACGCATGGCTCGCCGACAACCCATGGCCACGTCCACTACGTACTGACCTCCCAGCCCTCAGCGTCTTTGAACGCAAAGGCATCCTCGATTGTTTTTGGTTCACGGCTGCTACACAACTAGCTTCAGCTCAAGCAACATCTTCCTTCCAGGCACCCTCCCAGGCACCCTTCCACGAGACCCTACGTAATAAGCGAGAGGCACTCATAGCCAAGTTTTACGGCAGCAATGCCTCGGGTAAAACGACGTTCATGTCAAACGGCTACCCCATCCTCCAACAGTACGCAACGTGGTGCGACGCCGAAGGCCTCAGCTACGCCATGGACAGCGCCGCCAAGGCCAAGCGGTTCCTCGAGGTCCGCCTGGATGCGAGTCGACGCAGTTGGTCAGCGCGTACCGAGGCCGGCCATAAGGGACGCGCCAACAGCGCCGCCGAGAGTGCCTTCAACGCGTACCGCCAGAGCGTCTGCCATCTTACGGCCTTGAGCCAATGGCAAGGCTACGGCTTCGACATGGTCTACACAGAGGAGGTTCAAACACTTCGTCTTACGTTGATGGCCGACGTCAAGCGTTCCAAGAGCCGCGTCCAGGACAGTGCGGCCACGTCGTCTCTGCTCACCAAGCGTCTCGATCCCGATGAATGGCGCTCCATGATCGAGGGCCTCTGGGCCGGACGTCTTGAGCAGACGTTCAAGACGGCGGCAGGCCAAGAGCGCGCCCAGATGCGTGCGCTGCTCATGACGTCCCTCAACCAGGCGGCCGGTCGACGTGGTGGCGACCTGCGGAACCTCGATCTCCGCATGTTCCTGTGGCACGCGCTTCCCGACGTGCGCCCTGTCAGTGCATGGGCCATTGGCGCCAGCCTGCGTGCCGTCAAGGAAGACAACTTGCTCGAAGATCGCGAGCACCTTCTCGGCTGGATGCGGAGCAAAGACAGACCCGCATGCCCTGTTGGCATCTTGGCGGCGTACTTGGTGTGGATGCACGACGTCGGTGGCACGGGCGGCAACAACGCGCCCTTCTTACGGGTCATGAAAGGGGACTTGGTAAGGCCCCTTACAAAAACAGCCCCGAACGCGACACCCGAATGGTGGTCCCTCTCCCTGATCGGCGGCCGCAACGCCAACGCGGCCATCTCGGGCTCGACGCACACCAAGCTACAGCACGCGGCCTTCGACAGCGGCGACGTCTACGGCAAGAAGGCAATCACGCACATCCATCGCCCAACGGCCCTTGGCAACCTGCTCGAGGGCGGCGTCGTGTCGACCGATGCGGCCCTGTACCAAGGGTGGGTGCATGGCGTCTGGGCCGACACGTACGCCAAGGCGTCCTTCAAGACCATTCCTATGTTGAAGGCCAACGGCTGGGATCCACGCATGGACGCCTTCGAGTGTTGGTGGGAAGGCCAAGACGACGACATCCCGGCCGAGCTCAAGGCGGCGGTCTTCCCGGGACTCGACGAGGTCGCCGACATAGCCCTGACGCGTCGGGCCCATGACCGCTCGGCCGTCGAGTTCACCAAGGTCCTCAAGGTCCTACGTCGCGTCTTCATCGAGGACAGCATCGTCCATCAGCCCCGGTGGCCGGCCTTCCCGGCGTACGACCGCCATGCCATCTGGACCACGCCGGCCTTGTACAACGTGTGGCAAGCGTACGCCGACGCCGAGCGTGGCCGGATCCTCCAACGTCAACGTGAATGGCAGATGCGCACCCAGGATCCGGGCATCGCGGCGGCGCTGATCGAGCAACTGAAGGCAGCTCATACGACACAAAAAGAACTGGCTTTGGCACTGACTGCTGTGGCTGGGCCCTCGACATTGGCTGGGCCTACGTCTACCCAGCAAGCCCATCCGACCCTTCAAGGTCAGGTTCGAGATCCACCCGAGCTCCAAGACCCGCACGCCCGTGACCTGGCCCTGACGTACGCACGTTGGGCCGATGCCCCCGTGGTGGGCGGCGTGACGTTGTACTCGGTACGTGATGCCTACGCCGCCTACCTGGTCGAGCACAAGCGGATTGCTTGGTCCAAGATCTTCCCAAAGGCCAAGGCCAATGCGGCCAAGGTTCGCTACTACAAGATGACGCCCTTCTTGCATTACATCGATGCTTGTGAAAGCGAAGCAGATAGGCACAACACCCTCGCTGCCCTTCAGACCATCATGGACGACGCCAAGATCGACGGCCCCAACTTCATCAAGCAATGCTTCTATACGTTGTGCCACCCAGCCGACGCTGGTGACAAGGCCAAGAAGCCACCGCCCATATCGCCTCAGGCCCTGGCGGCGAACATGCGACTCTTGGGCTTGCGCTTGCCAGTGGGCACCGGCGCCAATGCCTTGCTGATGCCTTGAGATTGGATGTACGTGAGAGGATGCGCTCGGGGCATGGCACTTGCGTTCATGGCGTCGATGGACATAGGAGGCGCCTGGCCCGAGCCCGCAACAAAGGCCTTGGCCATCCGGATCGCCACATCGATCGTCGCACGCTTGGCCGGGTTGGGCGCCGTCATGGCACGCACCAGCGCGGCGAACTCGAAGAGCTCAGGGGCGCGCGTCTCGTTGCTCGGGTCCAGCAGCAGTGCCGCCACGTCTTGGAAGCCTTCCGTGTATTGCGATGCCCATATGAAGATGAGGCCCATGCTGTAAAGATCGACGCGTCCGACGTAGGCTTGCACACCCTCGCCGCCCCCCTTTGCAAAGCGTTCCGCCAGCGCCCGCACCTGAGCCTCACGCTCGCAATGGGACGACCAGTAGTATAGGTAGATGTTCTTGAGGCGCTCTACGTCGCTCTTGCTCTTGAACCGAATGTCGATGGTATCGAGCTCCTGCAACGTGAACTGCTCGAGCTCGAAGTCCGTGATGAAGAGCGGCTTCGAACGCAGCGGCCGCGAAATACGCGAGTCGTGGATCCAGCGCCGCATGCGGTACTCGGGCGGCAGCAGCCAGTAGTGCGTCATGGCCCACGGGTTCTCGATGCGATCGGACGACGTGGCGGCCTCTGTCATGAGGCTGAAGTCGATGACCTTGGCCGAGCCGCGGGCGTCCACGACGATGTTGTTGGCCTTGAAGTCCTGGTGAATGAGGCCCTTGCGGACCAAGAGCCGGATGCCCTCGAGGCACGGCAGCAGCGTACGCACGACGTCCCGAAGGCCGATGCGATCCTTGCGCTCTGCGAGCCACGCGTCGAAGGGGGCGCCGCCGTTGGGCAACGTGACCATCGGGTGCTTGGTCCGGGCTGCACCGAGCGGGCCGGTAATCAGCTCACACGTATCTTTGCGTCCTTCGGCAGGCTGGGCCTTGACCACGGCGTTGGTGACGTCGCATTGCTCGGTTGCGTACAGGAAGTACTTCTGCTTGGGGTCGACAGACCTGACGCGCTCCGACATCTTCCATTCAACCTCGCGATCGTCGTTGGTCTTGAAGACCTTGGATACCTTGGCAAGCTTGGCGGCTTTTGAAGTCTTAGAGCCCTTAGTTAGTTTCGTGCCTTTGACTGCCTTGACCATCTTTGCCATCTTTGCCATCTTTGCGTCCTTTGCCGACATCGCACAGGGCAACGCCGGCCTGTAGATACAACCATAGGAGCCTTGCGCAATCAGAGCGCCCGCTTCTTGCAGCTTTTGTTGCACGCTTGTGTCTTGCATTTACGTCTGCTACTGCTTCAACCTCAGGATCTTCAACTATACGACCCGCACGACCCGTTACTTAAAGCGCATATTTAGTATAAGAGGTCTATCTCCTCCCAGCATGCTAGGGCTGCCGCTTCATGCTTGCGCTCTAAAAGCCACACGCCCCGCGGCTCCCTTTGTAAAACATGTACACGTACGTTGCATACCAACACCTATGCGGCCTAGGTCCTCAGTACCTAATCGCCATGTGTGTTGTCCAAAAGCTGTACCAATAGACCAAATAGATGTAGTCCCATCCTACCTCACACATGCTTGCATTGCCATCGCCGAGTTCACCATAGAGGTCGTCATCCTAGGACTGGTCGTGCGCGCCTTTGTACAATGGAGCTCCAACAACGTCATGGGCATGGGCAAGGGCTCGAATCGCATCAAGACCCTGCTTCCCTCGAAAAAGGGCGGTAAGCCCAATCGATCAAACCGATCCAAACGTGAGCCCTTTGATTGCATTGAAAGTGCTGAGAGCGGCGAGGAGTGTAATGCAGACGATGCAGAAGAAGAGGTTCAAAGCTATGAGGGATATGCTGGCGAGAGCGGTAGCGAGAGCGAAGCCAACAGCGAAGCAAGCAGTGATAGCGAGGCAAGTGAAGACGAAGAGGACGCAGAAGAAGAGTCCACGTCCGATGCCGAAGCCGAAGCCGATGTAACAAACACCACCACCCTTGCCGACGTCGCCGGCATCGAGGAAGCCAAGCGCGAGGTGACCGAGGTCATTGACTTCCTTCGGTCGCCCGAAGTGTACATTAAACTAGGGGCCAAAATGCCAAAGGGCATCCTACTTTGCGGTCCGCCCGGGTGCGGCAAGACGCTCCTCGCACGCGCCATCGCTGGCGAAGCTGAGGTCCCCATGATCATCACGTCGGGCTCCGAGTTCATCGAGATGTTTGTGGGCGTCGGGGCCGCTCGCATTCGCCAGGTCTTCGAGGAAGCCAAGAAGCAGGCGCCGTGTATCATATTCATAGACGAGATCGACAGCATCGGACGTCAACGTAGTGCAGGCGCCACTACGTCCAACGCCGAGCAAGACCAGACCATCAACCAACTGCTGACCGAGATGGACGGCTTCGAAGGAAACAGCGGATCTGGCGGCATCCTGGTAATCGCGGCCACCAATCGGCCCGACATCCTGGACAGCGCCCTCACACGTCCCGGGCGCTTTGACCGCATTGTCACGATCGGCATGCCGTCGGCCAAGGGGCGCGCCGACATCCTGAGGGTGCACACCAATACGAAGCCGTTGGCCACTGATGTGAACCTGGCTAGCCTTTCCCGCATCACTAAGGGCTTCACAGGCGCGGAGCTCGAGAGTCTGTGCAACGAGGCCGCCATTTGCGCCGCCCGGAAACGACGTACCACGATCGACCAGGCATGCTTTGACGTCGCCCTCGACAAGGCGCTTCTAGGTCTGGAACTGGATGGTACCTCTATGTCCGAGGAGCAGCGACGCCTGATTGCGTACCACGAAGCCGGACATGCCCTGCTGGGCGTGCTCATGAGCGACTTCGATGTTGTAAAAAAGATCAGCATTGTGCCGAGGGCGGGGGCTGGTGGAGGCATCATGGGCGGCGTGACGCTGTTTGAGCCTCTCAATGACACCAGCGCGAACCTGGCCCTGTACAGTCAGCAGTACCTAGAGAACCAACTTGTCGTGGCGCTCGGCGGGCGCGTGGCCGAGGAGCTCAAGTTTGGCAAGATGCGGGCGACAACCGGTGCGTACGGCGACTTCCAGAAGGTCCAGAAGATCGCGCGGGACATGGTCACGCAGTACGGCTTCAACCAGAACCTCGGCCCAGGCGCATGGACGCCCGACACCCAGGCCACGAGCGGCAACATGGCCAACGAGATCGATCGGGAGGTGTCGTACCTGGTCAACTGGGCCTACGATCGGGCCACGCAGTTGCTGACGCTGCACGAGGGCTACTTGGACAAGATTGCGAGTAAGCTGATGGAGCGCGGCACCATGGGCGACCAGGACTTGCTGGAGTCGTTGGAGGGAATCGGGTGCGACATTTTACCCTCACGTGAGTAGTAACATTTTAAATAGGAACACCGCATCCTATTTAACACGGTGCAAACACCTTACGTGTACATTACGTGTACCTCACAGTCCAAACAACGCAGGCGCCACCTTCTTATACAACACATACGCCGGGATGCTGATGACCACGCAGCTGCCCACGGAGATCATGGCCGTGAGGGTGCCGATAGCCTTGGAGAACTGCTCGTTTTGGTCACGCAGCACCTTCATGTGGTCGCGCACCTTGTCAAGCTTCTTCCACTCTGTTGTTTTTGCATCAAACGTCACGGCCTTTCCGAGCCCGTCTTTGTTGTATGGCGTCTTACGGTTCGCAAGCATCTTCTGGTAGTCCTGCTCCGTCATGTTCTCTCGGGCTTTTGCATCGGCATCTACGTCATAGGTACGCGTCACCCCATTTGCATCGGTATAACTTGTGGCTGCAGTGATGCCATCTGCTGACTTCATGTTCGACTTCATCCAGCCCATGTCAGGGATCTCAAGTACATTCTCGGCAAACGCAGCGAGCTCGGCGCCCTCTTCGTGAAAGACGTAGTAGGGAAGCTCTATGTTCTTGAGCGCATTGCTGGCGTCCATAACCGAGGGTGCATCGTCGGGGCGCGTCTTGACCAGTCCGGGCAGCCGGAGCATGTTGTTCAAGATCATTGCTTTGAAGGCAATACCACGTGGGTCATCTGCAGCCTCGATGTGCGTGAGCTCCTTGATGGCCGTGTGCGTCGCTTCGATTTGACCTTGGTAGGCCTTCAAGAAGGCGTTCAGCTTGAAGTACATATGGGAGCCGAACAATAGGATGGTAAGCATCAGGAACCAGATGAAGAGCCAGAGACTGTCGGCAACGAAGGTACCGTCGCGCTGGAAGAACTCTTCGTGGGCGTAGTACTTCGGGTATGCGTAGACCAAGAACAAGCTGATGTAGAGACTGGTCTGGATGCCAATGACCTTCTTGTAAGCTGTGCCGTCGTCAATGTTGGCACCCAGAAACGTCGGAGCTGCTTTGCCTTGGCTCACCATGAGGCCCGTGTAGATAAGGATGCCGAGCCATATGAGCATGCACCAAAAACTGATGCGAGGATGGGCGCCACTCTTGTTTTTATCGGCACACTCGTCGACCGTCTTCTTTTCTTTCAAACCGCACTTGATCGTCGAGAAAGCCGGACCAAGGACGATGCTCAGGAATAGGAAGAAGGTACCACGTCCGAGCATGTTGAGGGCATCCTGAAGCCGCTTCATGTAGCTCTTGTCGTTTACCAAGGCCCGCACGTACCGCAAGGGCGACTCATACTCCATGTACGAATGCTTGCAGTCGCCGCGCACCATGTTGCCCACACGAGCGGCCTTGTGCACTTGCAACATGATGTGCCAGATCTGGACCCACCCAAGGACGCCGAAGATGATGGCGAGGACCGTGCACCATGTAAAGGCGGCGGACGTCAACGTGGCGCCGGGGCTTTCCATGGCTTTCGCTTTCTTTCACGTTGTTTTTGTGTCGGAAGACGCCTTCCCTACACACTCTATCTGATGTCTGTAAAAATATATCGGGGACGTCGGGCCTGACGTGTAGGTCGGGCTTGACGTGGGTGGTCGGGCTTGACGTGGGTGGTCGGGCCTGACGGGTATGGCTTCGCATGGCTTGTCGGGCTTGACGGGGCCTGACGTGGATTGTCGGGCCTGACGGGTATGTCGGGCTTGACGGGATGGCTTCGCATGGTATGTCAGGCCTGACGTGGATTGTCGGGCCTGACGTGGTATGTCAGGCCCGACGGGATGGCTTCGCATGGTATGTCAGGCCTGACGTGGATTGTCGGGCATGACCCCCCTAGGTTTAGATCCCATATATGGATTTCCCGATAAATGGATATTTCATCAATTTATAACGCAATGACATTGTCTTATGCATTGTGGTCATAAAGAATAGACTTGGACATGACGTGGATTGTCGGGCATGACGTGGATTGTCGGGCATGACGTGGATTGTCTGGCATGACGGGGATGGCTTCGCATGGTTTGTCGGGCTTGACGTGGATTGTCGGGCTTGACGGGGATTGTCGGGCTTGACGGGGATGGCTTCGCATGGCTTGTCGGGCTTGACCGGGATTGTCGGGCTTGACGTGTAAGTCGGGCATGAGGAAAAACAACAGGCGATCTAAGGCCTGGCGGGTAGCGCGGAGCGAGCAGGGATTGCGCTAGCAATGGCGGCGCACGGGGACGCACCCCCGGCGGAGCGAGCAGGGATTGCGCTAGCAATGGCGGGGCATGTCAACTTCGACTTCGTACACATAAAAGTGTATCTTACGCAACATCACATTCCGATGCACGAGCTCGAGCACGCCCGCCGTGGCCGACGTGAAGCTCTCTTTGTCGAAATTGGTCGGCGTCTTAATGGCAATGTAACGTGTGTGGGGCGCCCATTCTTTACATAAGTCCGCAAGAGGCACGTTTGAAAGCTCCAAGCTTACGAGGGACTGCGTTTTGTAATCAGGCCCTCCCCACGGCGGATCGATGAAGATAACGTCGTAAAGTGGCGCCTTTGATCGTAGCCGGGAGTGATTCCAGCTCACTTCCTTGACCGAGTCGCCGTGCACGCAATGGACGTTGTGGAAGCCTAGGACATGCAGGTTGTGTTGCAAGAAGGCAAAGCGCGTCGTATCGCTCTCGATGGCCACGACGTGCTTGAAGGCCCGCGCAAAGCTCATGGCATTGCCGCCGATGCAGGCAGTTGCATCGCACAACGTGGCACTCTTTGCGACACCCGGCCCGAGCACACGTACGAGGTCCTGCGTCATGCGATCGGCCGTCACCTGATCCGTGACCGAGTATGCGGCCTCTTCGTCCAGCTTCAATAGCGACCGTTGTGGAGCCGGTACATACTTGAACAAGAAGTCACGCTTGTGTCCCATGCTCCCTCTTGCCACTGCTCCTTTGCTTCACCGCTTCGACATTCCATGCCTACTTGTTCTCCTATCACGTCAATGTCTTTAAGCCATCGTCAGCAACACATTGCCATAGTAGCCCGCAAGCGCCACACGCACAAGGGCAAGGAGCGCGCCACGAATCGGGTCCTCGGCACCGCTAAAGTGAATCACCTTACGAATGGCGCCGAGAACGTAGTACAGGAACACGAAGCCGAAGCCGATGGCCTTGAGCGTCTGCAGACCACTGAAGAGCATGAGGTAGCCGAGGAACGCAAAGGCATCGTAGAACTGAGTGTGAAAGGCGATCGGCAAAATGAAGCTTAGGCCATAGAAGGCGATCATGAAGGCGTATGCCAATTTATAGTAGCGAGCGTCCGAAGCCGCTGCCACCGCATCCGACTGCTCCTCGCCCTTGCGTTTGCCCTTGGCATCCAGGGCCTTCAGGACACCGAGCGTTCCGTAGCCGCCCACCAGAAGCAACGTACCCAAGAACAGCAGCGGGTGCCGACGCGTGACCAGGCTGAACGATATGAAGATGAGCGTGGCCGTCAAGTAGGCGACGGCGGCGATCAGCGTCCATGTTTGTGTTGCGGCCATGTTTGGTTTGGACCTAGCTACTTAATCGAGGGAAAGATCTTCGACCATGCCACCGAGAGCATCGGCGGCCGAGTCTTTTACTTCCTTCGACTCCACGTTGTTGTTCAACAGATCCATGACGTCCGGGTACGCCAAGATCGCCTGGCCTATAGGCAACATGCGGACCTTGACGTACTCTTTATCACCAGGATTCGCCTTGTGCACCACGAGGCACGTCGACGTCAGCTCGAAGTAGAACGGGGGATCGTAGAGTGCACGCATTCTTGGTTATGACTACTATGGCATCATATCCATTATTGCCCTAAACCAAGGTAGCCCAGCAACTCGGTGGTAAGCACGCGTGTCAAAAATCGACCATCCTACTTATTCTCTTCCCAACATTCAGAAGATTACTAAAATGGCGCCAAAAAAGAGCGCTCCAATGGCATATAACGTGTTCCTTCGCTCCAAGATGGCCGAGCTTCGCGCAGCGGAGCCTGGTCTTGACTACAAGGAATACATGTCCAAGGTGTCGGATGCATGGAACAACTTCAAGGTGGCAAACGACATGCCTGTTAGCAGTCAGGTAAAGTACGAGCTATTTAGGAAAAACGAGGATGATGGGGTGTCCAACCCTAAGCTTGAGGCTTGGGTAAAAAAGCATGTGGTGAAGGTGCTATGAGAGTGAGTAACAATGCACCAACAAAAAAGATCAAGCATCATTTTGCATTATTTTTGCCTTAACTGCTTACACAGCCGCAGGCAACCCCAGCCCATCGGCGACCTTTCGGTACCGTTCGAGGATGCGGCCCTCGTTCATGCCGGTGTCGCGCTGCTTGTAGAAGCCCAGATGCGAGACGAAGCACGACATGTCCACGTAGTTGGCGCGGCCCGTCTCATTCGGCATACGTACCGAGAGCTCGTGCTCATCGTCGTTGCCGATGCGCTGGAAGATGTCCAGATCCTTGCTCAAGATGGCGAACAGGTTGATGCTTATGCGATCGCCCACCTTGATCGTGCGCACGGGCATGCTGGCGGCCCGCGACGTGTAGTCGACCAGGTTGTCGATGAAGTGGTCGTGGAGACGCTCGGCCAAGCGGCCGTCGGCCCAGAGGCGGCCACAAAAGGTGTCGTATGGGAAGGTCCCGAGGTTATTGGCCTCTGCGGGGTGGAAACCTGCCGTCTGCTGGTAGTTGGCGCATACACCGTTGTTGATGATCGAGGGGAAGGCCAGCAAAAGGTCGGGGAACATACGCCGGTGCTCTAGGAAGCCGTGGAAGCGGTCCAGGTCGACATAGACCACGTCGTCGTCGCACTTGATGATGATGTGATCGGGGTAGCGTTCCTTGGTGTAGTGGTGGTAGTACTCGGTCCAAGCACGCTTGTTGTCGACGTGCATCAGCTTGATCGGCTTGCTTTGGTCGGAAAAGTGCTCCTGGAGCCAGCGCTCGTCGTCCATGTTGCGTGTGAAGTTCCAGAGGTGGCACTCGGTGACCAGGCCGCGCTCCATAAGGGCCCGCACATACCGCAACATGACCTCAACGTACGGCCGACGCCCTGCAAAGCATGTCAAGATCACGGAGGACATAGGAACACGATGCAATCTGTTCTGTCATTCGGTATTTGTGGTGCCTACGTGGGCGCATTACTTAGAGGCTTGTGGGCTTAAAGCAGACTAAATGGACGTCGGCACGTCGGTCGGCACTTCGGTCTTTGACGTCTTTTCTTACAACGGCGAGCCCATAGTGGCCTTACGTCTCGAGACGCTGGCGCCCGTGGTCGACCGCTTCGTGATCGTCGAGAGCCGAGAGACGTTCTCGGGACTGCTCAAGGACCGCTTGTGGAAGGACGTGCACGCGGACGTCTTTGCGCCCTATGCCGACAAGATCGAATGGATCGTACTAGACTCACTGGGGAAGGGTGACCCATGGGCTCGTGAGGCCGCGCAACGCAATGCACCGACTGATTGGCTACGCCAGCAAGCGCCACCGTACATTGCGCTCATTTGCGACGTCGACGAGATCGTGAGCCCGGACGTGGTCGTTCAAGCCAAGGCACACGTAGGGCTCTTTCACACACCGGTCTGTTTGATCATGGACTTCTTTTACTACAATTTCGAATGGCGGAAGCCGAGCAAGTGGTACCATGCTTACGTGGTGAATGATGAAGGAGTCAAGAGCGCAGGAGGTACTCTCGACGTAATGCGCCTAGGTCCCAAAGACCGCGCCATTCCCGATGCCGGCTGGCATTGCAGCTACTTCGAAACGGCGGCTCACATCAAGCGTAAGATCGAGTCCTTCTCGCACCAAGAGCACAACGTGCCGGCCATCACGTCCATCGAGCACATCACCAAGTGCATTGGTGCTGGTGTGGACTTGTTCAACCGTGGCCCGAGCGAGGACCTGGTGGCACATGACGTGACGGGCTTGCCTTTGCCCTTTCAGCAGTTCAATTGGCACATCAAGAACATGCAACTAACGTAAGGCATGGCACTTAAAGGTTATGTCGCTATGAAGTGTAAATGGATGCCTCAAGCCAAAGTGCAAACGAAAGCCTATTTGATGCCATCACCATCTACTCCATAGATGCAGCACGTGACGCCATCGAACGTCTCGATGCCGACGTGAATGCATGTGTGTCAACTTACACGCCCTTGACTTTGGCCCTCGAGCTGCCACGTCAAACAACCATGTTTCCCATCATTGAACTTCTAATCGCCAACGGTGCCAACGTTCACGTGGCCAACTCATGGGGCGGAACGCCGCTTCTCAGCGCCATTGCAACGGGCCAGCTTGGATGGGCACAAGAGTTTGCCCAACGTGGGGCGGACGTCAACGTCCTCGGCTTTGTGGGCTCCAAGCTGACGTCGCCCATACACGAGGCGGCGTACTTCGGGCATGAGCTGTCGTTGCGGTTCCTGATCGAGGCTGGGGCCGATCCCGACATGCACGGGCCACGTCGATTGCGTCCCATGGACTATGCGAGGAGCAACCTTGCCTTGGAGCCACGGGACCTGGCGCGCGTCCTCTGTGCGATTGATCACACCGATGCGAAGCCGGGTGTGGTTGTCTACACGCCCGTGGACAGCCGACACATGCTCTGGCCAAACATTGACAACCTTGTCCGATGCAACACCAACTGGCAACAGTATTGGATAGATGCAATGAAAAAGAAGGATTGGGCTAACGCGCTCATGGCGGCCGAGATGGGGGCGATCGTGTCGACGGAGGTCATGGAGCGGCTGCGTGTGATGAGGGTGACGCCTTGGCTTTAGGGGCTCTTGGGACTTTAGTCCTTAGAGCTTGCTCCTGGGACTTCAGTCCCTCCAAGCAAGCGAAGAACAAAGCGGCCTTCAAGCCAATGCTCGTCGCCCTCAAATGGGCCCCTCGGTACAGCGCAAGCGGTCCGTTCTTTTTGCAGATATGACCGAGGACTTGGATGCTGGTCATGGGTTTGTATTGTCCGTTGGTCATAGGATGATGTTTGCCGCTGTTGTTCATGAAGGCCAGTTGCGACCGCAAGGTGTCGAAGGGTGTCGTGATCGCGGCAGCGACCGAACCCGCAATGGATCCAACAATCAGTCCCGTCACAGGGGAAGCCGTTGCCACGTCGGGCGGTCCCACAAGCGCATAGTAGATACGCATTCTCACGTCCATCTCTATAACATCCTCCATGAGCGACAAGAAGTAGCCACTGTACAGGGCGGCTGGTCCACGCTTGCGCACCATGTTAACCCCAATGTGGACGATGGTTGGGGCACTCGTGGCTTGTAGCACACGCATGCAATTCCCAATCGGCACTTTGACAACAGACGTGGCGAAGGCCGCAACAGCACCCGCCCACGGCGACGGATACAGGGCGTTGTAGATGGTGAAGTAGGCGTGGTAGACGAAGCCGGCGGTCAAGGACGACTGCCAGATGCCGCGGCCAACGTTGGACGCCCATTGCCCTGGCGTCCATTGCGGCCCGCGCCCATAGACTTGCTCGACCGTCTTCTGGATCTCGATGGCGTAGGTGAGGGCTTGGGAGACGCCACGGGCTAGGCCTTCTTGCCAGCCGGAGGGTGACTTTGGCTTGCATGGTGATGTAAGAATGCTCATGCCATTACCTTTGTATGAGGAGTTATGTGGCGGGTTCTTTTTTGGCGGGTAAGGATAGAGTTTTGTGTGTGTTATGGCAACAACTACTAGTGTGTATGTGGATCCGAAGACGGGTGGAGTGCAGGCGGGGTTGATGCAGTTTCGGAATGCTATTATCAATGGGGATATGCGGATTAATCAACGAGGGACGAGTACAATTTTGGCAAGTTTAACAGCAGTTGGAGCAACACACGGATGGGTGTCAGATAGATGGAATGTTTATCGTAATGGATTTGTTACAGGGATAGTAATGGGTCAAGGGACTGATTTAAGTTTAAATGATCTACCATTTCAAGAAGCAGGAATAACTACATTTAACCGTGTTGGAAGATTAAGTGGTAATACTGCAACGGATTTAATTTATTCAAGTTATAATATTGAATCTCAAGACTCAATTAAATACAAAGGTAAACAAGTTACCTTCTCTTTTTATGCCCGCGCAGGTGTTAATTTTAGTGGAAGTGTACTTTATGGCGAATTGATAACTGGGGCAGGAACAGATCAAGCATTACGTTCAGGATATACAAGTGGCACAGTAGAAGGCAGTGTAACGCCAATTTTAAACTCTACTTGGAGACGATATACTCTTACGCGCACAATATCACAATTCTCAACTCAATGTGGAGTCAGATTTGCCTATCTACCAACAGGCACAGCCCTCGCCGCCGACTACTTTGACATCACCGGGGTCCAATTAGAGTTGGGGAGTGTGGCGACGCCTTTTGAGATGAGGCCTTATCCGGTGGAGTTGCAGTTGTGTCAACGCTATTATGAAAAAAGTTATAGCATAAATACAGCTCCTGGAACAAATACAAATTCTGGATTAATTGTATTTCATGGAACTATTGATCGTTATGGAAATGCGCTTTATAATTATAGATTTATAATATGTAAAAGAACAGCCCCATCTATGACTTTTTATACTTATAGCGGAACCTTAAATCAATGGTCATACGATTCAGATGGTAATGCGGGATCAAATACAATTACAAATATATTTTTAAATGAGTTAGGAGGGAACCTATATGTTTTCATAAGTTATGCACTTGCATTTAAAGCAATGACAATGTCTGGATATTGGGTTGCAAATGCTGAATTATAAACAATCATTGTGTGTCCAACCCTAATATTGAGCTTCACAGATATCAGTTCATCATATCAGGTCATCATTGATATTTAATGCAGAGCTTTAAACCGCTCATTCCACGTCCCCTCCCACTCGCCCCCCGTCTCCCTCGACATCCTTTTTAGATAAGCCGTACTCGACACGTACGGTTTCCGCGTCGCCCGCCCGCCATCCCCGTACGTCCCCATTGCATACACATTGAAGACCATGACCCATTCGTAAGCGTCGATCGCAAACTCGTGCATCCACCGATACACTTCGTCAGGGTGCACCCGCCACAACGTCATCGCATTGCTCATCACCATGAGCCGGCGGATGTGGTGAAGATAGCCCATGTTCCACGCATCTTTGATGGCATCGTCCACGATCGGGATTCCCATTTTGCCGGTGTACCAAGGGCCGTTGTACTTCAGGGGCACGCGATCGTAGCCAAGGCTGTTGGCCCGAGCAATCGCCGGCGGCGTCGTGAGGTAGTACATGCGGCTAAACTCCCGCCAGCCCATCACTTGGCGGAGAAAACCCTCGTAGTTGGCAAGCTGATGCGGCTCTCTGTCGAATCTCCCCTTCAAGATCCGAACGACATCCATGGGCACGAGGAGCCCATTGTTCAAGTAGATCGAAATGCCCGAATGGTAAAGCCACGGCTCGCCCTTTACGATCGCGTCCTCGTACTTGCCAAAGGACCCGAATCGTTGGTCTACGAAGCGCATGAACCAGGCCATCGCCTCCTTGGGTGTGGCGGCAAGTCCGAGCATTTGGTTCATTGAGTCTTCACTCGGCCCGGGATTGCGCTTGAACGTTGGATGCTTGTTGACCCATGCCACGGCACTCAGCCATGCAGCCTTACGCTCACTCGTGACCTTCGACGGAAAGGGCGAAGGTGGGTGCAGCCCTTCCTTGGGTGGCGGCGACCGATTGTTTGCATCTTGGCTTGGAACGCCCTGAAGGACGCCGATGCGCTCCTTGACCATGTCGAAGAATGGGCGATGCTGTAAGCGCTTCTTAGGCCTTCCATCTTCGTGCTTTCCCCATGCTATGACGACCTCGACAGGTAGCAGAAATTGAGGCGAGTCCAAGAGCACCAGAGACGCACCCTTGGCAAGCCGCTTCTTGAACGTCTTAACGACGAGCAGGTCGCATGGATCGAAGGCGTAATAGGCTGAAGGTGCCAGAGCAACAAGGTCATCGACCTGCACATGTTCAACCACAATACCCGACGGAGCACTGACCCGAAGCCGCTTAACAGCCTCAATACACGTCAAGCGCCTATACGCCAAGGTCAACCGGTTCAAGCGAAGTCGCGTCGGCCCAAACTCACCGCCTGTGCGTATGCCAAAGAAGCCCGGATCCTCCCATAGTACGATCTTGGTGACGGTGTGTCCATGCCCCTTGGCTGCGTCAAAGAGCGGCTTCATGGTGCCAATGTCCCATAATTGGTTCGGGAACACGATGATTATGGCCATTTTGACCTTATCAATTCGGCCGTCCTTACCATGAAGAGAGATATCTCTATTCAATCATTAAAAATGAGGTTATGCCTGTGCCGAGACTCGAACTCGGTTAAGATCACCACACAAGCGAGACTACATAGTTAAGATCACCACACAAGCGAGACTACATAGTCAATATCACATAGGTACCTTGTCTTTAAGCCCCTTTCGTTGTAAAACGACACGACCACACTGTTTAAACAACATTTGTCTTACTCTCGGCAATTGGCAATGTATACTCAGGAAACCTCTTCAGTCGTATACCCACCACGTAAGCATAGGTCATATCATGGGGTCCATCTTTGAAACCAGAGTGCTTGAGATTTGGGTAAAGGTTTACTAGTTTCTTGATCATCGAGTTGATGTTGGTTATCGGTATATGTCTTAGAAGGCTCGTGTAGCTCCAAAATGCAGCACATAGTTCATTAAAGGGCATGAAGTTGTCTTCGCCAAGATCGCAATAAGCATTTAGGAACGCTGTGAACTCTGTAATTATGCACCCATCCTCTTTTGTATCATCATTCGCAAGTGCAGCCGCAGGCGCAGCCGCAGTTGAGCATATGTTTCCCATTGTTTCCAATTGTATCGGAAGCTTAGTCACACTGTATAGCAAGCTTAGGCACCTTGTCTTTAAATCCCTTTCGTTATGAAGGACCACACATCTGCAATCAACCGTCCTCGATGAATGGATTGACAGACCATCGGCCCCACTTTGCAACCAACATCACAAAAATCGCCACCCCCGCAAAACAACGCGCGCTCACTACAGAAGCGCCATAAGCAACGCCAGAAGCAACGCCTAGCCAAGAATGTACGTCTACCACCACGGCCCGCTATCCAAAAGCAACCTCGAGTACTTCGTGCCCTCACCGACCCAAAGAAGTACCGGCTACCTAGGCACCGGCATCTACGTCTTCCTCAATGTCGATAAGAACATAGATTGGGCCAAAGACACCATGTACGTTTGGCAAGATCCTTGGCGTTCTCCTCTCGAGTTTGATAGTCGCAAGGACCTCGAAACATTCGTAGAGTTCGCGAAAGGGCTTGACGATCTCTTGAATGGGCGCACCAAGAAGCTCCCTGCCATAGACGGCAACTATTGGCGGGAGTTGCTCAACATCAGCCCATTCGAGTTCGAGCGTAAACTGTGCAATGCCCTTGAGGCATGTGCCAAGAGCTATGCCGACCATAATAAAAATAAGGTCGGCGGCATTCAACCCTTAACGCTGGTCCTCATGAGCTTGGGCTTCGATGGCGTCCGAAACCGTTACCTTGACAATGACACTTGGGGCAGTGTGTTGTTCGACGTTGAACATGCGGTGCAGGCGGCGCGTCCCTTTGTGGACATTTCGAAGAACATGCCCGCTGTGATTGCGGCCGCCCAGGCCCCACCTGCGTACTATGATTCGGCCCCTTACGTTCAAATGATCGTGAATGCCCCGACCAGCTTGAGCCCGTGCACCAAGTTCCCGGTTGTCAAGGCGCCTACCAGCAACAAGAACGCAAAGCGTCCTGTTGCGGACGCACCCCTGCAGACGCCACCCTCCAAAGAGGCACGCAAGTCCGGAGGAAAGTCGATGGCAACGAGGGCGACGAGGGCGACGAGGTCAACAGCCAAGCAAGCACTTAAGAAGTAGCACGTGTGTAAAGACTTAAACAACCATGAGGCACACCGAGCTCTCCATGCTCAACCACCTTTACATCATTGACCCGAAGGCTGTGCGGCACCCTCAATTCTGCTCACGCATCGAGATCGCTCCACCCGAGATCCTCTTGAGCGATGCATCATACACACATCCGTGGCTGCCATTTGAGGGACAGCTCGGTGCCGAATGGATGTCTTTGGCCGTCCATCGTCAGCACATCTTTACGAATGCACGTACCATCCCCATGTGGCAAGCAGCCAAAGAGTGCGCCGTGACAACCGACGGCATCTATGACTGGCTCTGTCGGTGGTGGCATCAACGTTTTGCCGTGACGTACCCCATGGGCACGGCTGACGCTCCAATTACATACTCATACTCACAGACCTTTACGCAGTCACAAACGCCAACGCAAACTCAAATGCAAACAAGCCATACTCCGCTGAACTTACAAGCCATGATCGACGCCAAGGCCTACTCCATCTGTAACGGCCTCATACTCGCCATGGCCATGCACAGGCGCGGGCATTGGCCAGACGACATCATGCACGCGGCCCTCAAGCGCTTCGTTGAGGACACATTGGACCCTGAGGCGCCGTGGACCTTCATAACGCCCTACGACGAACGGTGGGTTCCGTTGTACGAAGGCCACATTGCGCAGTTGACCGAGTATCCGTGTCACTACGCACTGTGCGGCGCCGGACCCAAGGTCACGCGTTACATGTTGCGCACGTCGAACGACACGGAGCCCGTGACGCAACACATTCAAGCAAGCCGTACGAAATACACGACGTACCAAGCCACGGCCTTTAGCGCTGCGTACGTGAGTGGCCGAACCATGAGTCTGCAAGAGTACAACGAGCTGTTCGAATACACCCAATGGCCCGTCAACCCCGAGTTGTACAGCCCTGGCGATCGCACAGAGCCCGATTGGTTCGGCTTTGCCCGGACGTGCGTGGGCCGACGTGGGTTCTGGCGGGCATGGAGGGCGCGTCCTCAATGGCGAGCTCGGGTCATTTCGAGCGTGTGTGCATGTAGCGATGCGATGCGTCATGCACTGAGCCTGATGTTGCCGTCCCTGTTTTTGTTGGCCGAAGAGGCAGGCATGGACGGTGCGGATGGGCATTCCACGCCCTTGCGAACTCACACGCCCTTGCAAACGCCCTTGCGAACGCCCTCACGTATCCGTCAGCTATGGCGCGACGTCATACACGAGCTCAATCCTGAAGGCGATTGCATACGAGCATGGACGCGGGCCTATCTAGTGCGTCTCTGGGTCACGGGGGCGATCGGAAAGAGTCACCCTCAAGAGGTCGTCGCGTGGTCGTTGCCGCCGATTGCCTTCATGCGTGATGTGCTCTTGGGGGTACTCACGCAAGCCGAGGTTGTCGCTTGGCTGAGAGAGCCCACCACATATACGTTTCTTGTGCGGTCTAGTCAATGCACGCTGCTGACGTCCATCGAGTCCCGCCTAGGGTGCAAGATCGAGGCCTTGCCCGCCGACCCGGCATTGCCCAACCGGAGCTTTACGATTCGAGTGGCGCTTTACGACGTCTTGAAGCAGCTTGCCGAGAGTGAGCCGATCATGCGTGTCTACTTGGAACGCGTCGTGCAACGGCCGATCGTGAGCAAGTTGACGACGGTGTATAAGGCGTTTGGCATGGGCGGTGGTACTAAGAACGACACCAATCAAGATCAGTATACTGTGGGGCGGATTATGCTGGACTATTACAAGAGGCAAAAAGAAGAGGGCAGCTATGAGCTATTTACGTAAGCCACTACTGTCCGCACATCGCCAACACATCATCTATCGTTTTTACAATCGTACGTTGCTCCATAGCGTACGTGTAAGCCTCGTCGACTTGCTCGGACATTTTCTTGAAGGGAAACTCGCGAAGCAAGCACACCAGCTCGGCATACGTATCGTACGTATACCCGTACTCCTCCATCTCAATGGCTCCCGCAATGCGACGTGCCAGCCAGGGCGTCCGATTTAACATGGCTTCGATGAGCACGAGGCCGAAGCCTTCTGCTGTGCTGTTCATGATGTACAGGTCGGCATCGGCCATGGCATCGGCAACGTCCGCCTTGTCCTCGATCAACAACGTGTGCACGTTGGCCGTATCCTTGGGCCGGGCCTCCACATCGTTGCTGTCTACGTAGCCGGTCAAGATGAGAATGGTGTTGTTCAAGTCCATATGTGCCCCTGCCCCTGCACCTGCTCCTACACCCGACCCATCGAGTCCCAAGTTGTTCATCATGCCCATGGCGGCCGTCAGCGCACAAGGAACCCGTGCCTCCTCAAACGCCCGCACCAGCTCTGCGAACCCCTTGTGCCTCCAGAAGCCGCCGCACGATAGGAAGATGCGTGTGCTGGCAGAAATGCCGTACTTGGCCCGGAAGCGCCCCGGCCTGCCGATCGTCCAAGGACCGAGCGCTACGCCATGGCGGATCTGGCACGCCTTGTGATGGAATCCGTGGGCATGACAATGTTCCCAATCGGCACGCGTCGAGCACCCTAGGTGTAAGGCGTCCTTCATACCCCGAATACAGGCCGGTGAGTTGGAGGGCAAGATCAGAAGATAGAGCACGGGCGACGTTATGAGACGATGATTCATGTGGACGCGGTCCTGGGCACCGCAATCGCCGCCGTGTACGACAATGAGGTCCCATTCCCCGAGAAGCACACGAACGTCACTCGTGACCTGCACTCCATTGAGATCGCCCATGTGCGCATCTGTGTAGACCCATACATCGTGGCCGCGCCTCCGGGCCTCCTCGGCCATGCTCGCCACATAGACCTCGCTGCCGCCTGGGTATGGGGCATAGCGGTGGACGACGAAGAGGAGGCGAATGCATGCGTGTACGCTTGCCTGGTGCATGGCTGCCTGACAATTAACCAACATAAGCATGTCGGCCTGTTCTTTAAATCAATTTTTAGGGTAAACAGATTCACTATGGCGAAACGAGTCCCACTCAGCTTAAGCCCGAGCGAATGGCTCGACTTTGAGGCCCGAACGACGGCCTATGCCGAGCGCAATCACGCGGCCCTCAGAGACGTATTCAAGCCCGAAGAAGGCACAGACACGGCAGGGCACGGCAAGTGCTCTTTCGCGAACTCGTCCTTGGAGTTTCTGGAAAGAGGTCTCAAGTCGTTGGCGTCGGATATGGAGGACAGTGAATTGGGACCTCTGAGAATCATGAACGTGAGCCGTCACAGTCGGTTTATTCCATTCACCGGGGTCCTCAACCTCACAGCCTTGCGCTACAGGAAACCCGAGAGGACCCTCTTCGCCATGATCGATCTGCTCGAGAGCAGCTTTGCTGGGAGCGTCGTGGGTGCCTATGCGCTGATTCCACCCACCCATGCCGTGGCCGTTCTTGCTTGGGCCGACGCCTTTGGCCAAGACACGTTTCACTTTGGGATCTACGACCCACAAGGCGCCGCAGGGTACATTTTCACCGGCGAGCGCAGATTCACATTCGAAAACAAGTATGAGTACGATGGCCGCCAGGTCCGAGTGCAAACGCATCAACTATCCGAGAACTGCCCCCAGTTCCAAAAGGGGTATCGGTGCCCCCAATTCTACTACGACTACCAGTACTGCCACATGTATGCCATTCAATTTCTGTTTCACGTTGCCGCGCTCTTGGAGCAGGACCCATCCATCCACGTCGCCGATGCGACAAGACAGGCGGTGCTGAACAGCCTGCTCATCAAGAGTCAAGCGCAACTCGAGCAGATCGGACGCAACAACACCAAGGCATCGATCGTGTACAACGTCGTAATTGTCAACATCATGTGTCTATTCGTGGTCGTATATGACCACATACTCAAACAAAAAGGAGAGCGGCTGTCCCTCTTCAAATGCGGTGTGCAGCTGATCGCCGACGTGGTAGACGTTCAGAACGGACCGAACGGACCGAATGAACCGAATGAACCGAATGAATCCGGAGGAACGTTGCCCATCTACGACTTCATAACGAGGTCCAGCAAAGATTGCAAGGATCGTCTGGGTGCAGTGATATCCTACTGTCGGCGTTTGCCCAAAGACGTGCGCGACAAGATGCTTCCTCTCTTTGAGCTGAGTCCGAGTCCGAGCTCAGGTGTGAGTGCTAGCGTTCGCCAGCCACAGGTGCAGGTACAGGCACAGGTACAGCCACAGGCACAGGTACAGGCACTGGCTCAGCCACAGGCACGGCAACAAGTACAATCACCGCCACAGGCACGGCAACAAGTACAATCACGTGTCCATGTCCCGCTTCATAACTTGGACAAAATACTCACTCAACGTCTTTTACGGTCTAGATCATCAGCAAGTTCTAGTGCCTCTAAAGCATCGCTTCGAACAGCATCGCTGAACACGGATTCGCAGTCAATGTCGCAGTCAAGTCCACGATCCATATCAATCAACTCGTCACCCGGAAAACCGGAGAACAGTAAATCGCCGAAAAAGAAGTGACGCCCCGGCTCGGACTCGAACCGAGATAGTGCACTTAGAAGGTGCAGACCTTTTCCATTAGGCGACCGGGGCATGATTGTTCTGGGGTGGGGTTATATGCCACAGGCCCTATGATGTGTGCCTATAAGCCAACGTTGGATGAAGCAAATGGAAGCCGTAGGTCGCGTGCCATGTGTCACTAAAGGCAAGCACACGGGACAAGTACTCTTCCGCATTCAACGATTGGGCATGTCGTTGCCCCAATGCTTTGAAGTACCGAACAAAGATCGTGATGATAAATGACATCATAATCACGCGGTAGGTCATTGACTCACGCGTGTTACTGCGCGACAGCTTCGTGGGGTCCACAATGTAACATGCATTAACGACGCTCTGGAGCTGGTTTTGCGTCCGTGGCTTACCAAACTCGATCCACTTGTACAGAAAGTACAGACTGTTGAGGAAGCAGTACTCTGCATTCATGACATACTGAGGGCAATGGTACTCAGTTTGGTACTTCGCATGGTACTCAGTTTGGTACTTTGTTTGGTACTCCGTTGCGTTCTTCTTCAAGCACAAGTCCGACAAGTTTATGAACTCTACGTCTTCGTGGAATCGATGCGATTGGAATGTTTTCTTGGCGAAATCATAATTGGCATAGAAGACGGTGCCATCCGCTCGTGTTTGCTTGCGTTGGTAAGCGATCGGATCGTAGTATGCAAACGTGTAGCTGCTGTGTTTGCTTGCTGAGCTTTTGCTCTTGCTCTTAGTCCGCCGTCCATCGCTTTGTTTTTTCCACACAATGAACGCCACGCCATGGAACATCTTCATGTGAATGTTCTCAAGAATACAGATGCCAATCAAAGGCTCGTTTGGTTTGCGCTCCATGTACTCAAAAAGGCTCGATGCGTGAGGTCGCCCTGTGGTCACGGACCGGCTATAGTCAAAGTCTTCGTCCTCCTGCGACGTATATTGCACATAGTACCATGGGTACACAAAGGCATCCTTTTTGAGCGTTCGTGCAATGGATGGCACGTTGTATATGCCCTCGCGCGGAGCAATCGACTGCAAGATGTCGCTAAAGGCCCCGAAGCTCTTCTTGTTGGCGATTTGGTTGTAGGTGATGCGTCCTTTGGAGTCTTGGTGGCCGTCCAATTCGGAGCGCTCTTGCATTTGAGGCAACAAGTCGGGGACATCGAGCTTCTCGCGCAAAATGCGTTCCCATTTAGTCCACTGCTTGCTCCCGCTCATCCTTTGCTTTATTTACACATATCCGACACATTAAGTCATTTAGTCTAGTGACCATTTTCCGGTGTGCCGTTGTTGTTCAATAGCAGCTCTTCCTTTAAGTAGGAAGCGATAGGCCGCGCGAAGCCCAGCAACCGGGGTCCCACAAGCGCCCCAAAAAATGACGCAGGCCCCGCCAGCAGGTAGTTGTTGAAAAGTAAGAAAGAGTAAGAGAATGGCCGCTATTCCCATGATCACCGACACCCTCGAGGCTGTGCGCCCGCGCCAGGGCAAGATCGTGCAGCATGTCGGCGGCATGACCGTCTGCTCGGACTGCTTCGACGTCGAGGTCATCTTCGACGAAATGGCAAATGACAATGGAGGGGAGAACGTGTACCGCATGACCGAGGTCAACGACGAGGGCTTCAAGCAGACGACCTGGAAGTCGGCCGAGGTGCCGATCACCATCTTCCGGCTGCTGCAGCACCTCGAGGCGTGGGGCTCCAAGATCATCGAGGGCCGTGGCCCTAGGGACAGAATGAACAAGGCGTACCTGATCGGCCCGCACATCACGAGGGGCCACAAGATGCGCATGATCCTCGAGATCGAGGGCGCCAACGAGCACATCAATGACCCGCACACCAACTACAAGTTCGGTAGCATCGGTGGCGAGATTGACCTGGCGTGGTACGACGATATGCTGGTGATGACGGCGGACGACGCGGCGTTGGGAAGCCAGCTAACAACATCGGCCTCTCAGAAGTCGGGGTAGCTCGGCATGTCGCGCAAGAACGACACGTGGATGTCGAGAGGGATGATGACGGGGCTAGGGTAGGGGTCACTGTTTTGGGATTGCTCTTGAGCTTGGTCTAGGGCTTGTGCTTGAGCACTCCAGCCCTCATACAGAGCCATGGCTCGCACCACGCTGTCGATGGCGCCGTAGTCGTTGATGATCTCGGCCATGCCCTCCCAAATGATGGAGTACGTGTCCCACGTGCAGCTCTGTACCTCGAGGCAGACCTCGTCGTTGCGAATGATCAAGTTGAGACGCCGTCCCTTGACCAAGTCGCGAAGCGCATTGCCGTCAAAGTCGGCGCGCACCGTCTTCATGTTGAACATGGCTTCGAGTTGACGGCGCATGGCTGCGGTTGCCTTGTTCTCTTTGGCCTCCTCTTCATTGCGCTCTTCCGGTGGCTCCATCATGGCGGCTTTGAGCGGCTTGGTCACTGGGCCTCTTCGGACTCTGCTTGTTCCAAGAGGCCCAGTCGGACGCCAAGATGCTCGGAACACGAAACCGATAGAATGCATAATGCGCCTTGCAATAACACGGCTTGCAATAACACTGCTTGCAATAAGACGAGACTTTTTGTCTTTAAGTGCCCAAGGCGCGCCCATTATGCCGAGCATTTGATGTGCATCTGATGGTAACATGGACACGTTGACTAGCATGGACACGTTGACTTCCAAGACGCCGGATCCCAAGTATTACACCGACCTGAGCGAGGCCACCGGCGTCCCGCCCTGGGCACATGCGCTCATCGACACCTATTTTGCCAATCACCCGGTGCCCGAGACGCAAGAGCTCTACAAGAGCCGCGGCCTGCAATGTTATGCGTATTGGAAGAACGAGCTCATGTACATTCTCAACGCCAAACTCACGATCACACAGCAGTTCATGGCCGTGCCGTTCCTGGGCGAGTATGTGCGGCTCTATGAATTGGACCTGGACACCGTCTTGAATGTTGCGGACATGACGCGCCGTGACCGCAACGACATCTTCAAGGCCTTCACGACGCAGCTCGGCATGCATTCGAGCATCTTTCCGTTCAAGGTTGACGACTTTGTGATTGTACCTTCGGTTCCTTCGGCTGCGGTTCCTACTACAACACACATCGAGCGTTCCTTCTCCATCTTCACGGACGCCCTCGACGACATCGTCAAAGAGTGCACCAGCCTCAACCGGTTCCTCAAGTTCAAGCGGGAGCAGGCCGAATGGACCAATCGCGACAACCTGGATCGCATCATGCCGGTACTCATGGATTGCGAGGGCTGGATCGAGGCGTGGTCCGACGATGGCCTGTGGTTCAACTACCCCATCATGTATTACGGCAATGTGTTGCCCGCAGCGACCCGCCTATGCCCGAAGACGAGTGCGGCCATGAGCGCATTTGGCGGCATCGTGGCCGGCGGCTTCTCGCTGCTCATGCCGCATGCCATCATTCCGCCCCACAACGACCCGATGACCACGCCGGCGCAAGGCCGCAAGTCGGCGCACATCGGCCTTCGGGTTCCGCCCAATGCGTGCTTCTTGCTGCAGGACGGCAAGTACACAGTCGAGGCCGACGGCGCCGCATTCAGCTTTGACGGGGCCATTGAACACTGCGCCGTCAACATGAGCGATAAGCCGCGGGCCATTCTCTACCTGGACTACTTCTTGAGCGCAGACGATGTAAAAACAAACGAGGATTGGATCGAGCGATCACGTTACATTCGGGAACAGATTGTGAAGAGCGCACATGCCTAAAAGTTCTGCGTGCCCTAGAGTAGTGCGATCATGGGTAAAAGGTGGTCCGAGCGAGGCGGTGCCCTCCAGCAAGCCGGTGCCCTCATGGGCCAAGGCACCTACGGTTGCACCTTTCTACCCGCCGTGCCCTGTACCGACAAGTCGGGTAAGCCACACCCCATCAAGTCCAACCGAATCGGCAAGGTCTTCGGTCGCTACCAGAGCGCAGCCGAGGAGCTCGCATACGCCCGGACCGTCAAGAAGATCGACCCACAGCAACGGCTCTTTTACTACCCGGACGAGTCGTGCTTCACCACCCGACAAGATGTTCAGAAGGAACTGGCCCGAGGCGAGGAATGCGCACCCATGAAGGCCCTGCCGGCCAATCAAAACAAGGCCGTGGAGCTCCTCATGCCCAACGGCGGTCAGATTCTCACGGACTACTTGAAGACTCTTGGCCGTCTTTCACGCGCCGCCATGGCCACCATTCTCGAACGCCTCTTCTTTGGCGTGCGTCGGCTCATCGAGGCCGGCTACGTCCACCAAGACATCAAGACCCCCAACATTGTGGCCTTCGCAGGGCCCAAGGGCAGCCACGAGGTCCGCATCATCGACTTTGGCAACATCTCGTCCTTCGCCGACTTTTACCACGGCGACACAAACTTCATGATGCAGGGGCACCGCTACTTTGTGAACCCGCCAGAGTATCGCATTCCCTTGAAGCTCGACGAGGTCAGATTGCAGGTTGGGTCCAATGGAACGAGCGTGAAAGACTACGCCACCGTCGTCGCAGAGGTCATCCATTTGGAAGGTGAGCTCCTTGGAACGATGGCCATTCCAACCACGCTGGCATCCTATCGCCTAGGGTACTCAAATCCGCAGCAGTCCGACTACATGCAGCACAACGTCATGGCTCTAGAGCGCTTTTGTGCGATGTTTGATGGCCTCGATTACGACGGCCGCATGAAGGTCCTGGAGGGCATGAACGCTGCGAGCAAGGCGGACATGTGGTCCATGGGTACCATCATGATCCTTCTGGACCGCTACCTGATTCCGGCCGCACAAGACGATGCGGAGGCCGTGAACATCTACGTCGACATGGTCAGCGGCCTACTGCAGCCCAACCCGGCCGAGCGCATGTCCATCGACGAGGCGCTGCGTCTGATCCGGCGCCTCAAGAAGACCGGCATCCTGGGCAGCCCCGTGCAGAACGACCACTATCAGGCGGTCTTTCGCCGGACTTCGCCTGTGCCCGCGCCTCCGGCCTTGCCCGCGCCTCCGGCCTTGCCTTCGCTGCCGACGCACCCAGTGCGGCCGCAAGCATTGAGTAAGCGCCCACTGACGGGGATCACGCGTCCTATTGTCCCAATGCCGACGCGAATGCCGAAGCAAATGGTGACTCAGTCGATCGTTGCCTCAAACCAACCAGGGACCAGCAAAGCCGCCAAGGCAACCAAAGCCAGCCCATCAAGCCTAGCCAGTCCCACTCCGAAGACAAAGCTCAGCAAGCGCCTGCACAGCTCGACCGTACGTGACCTACGTGCATCGGACATGTACAAACAGCTTGCTGTCACCGGCAAGTCGCGATTCAAAAAGGACGAGCTCATTCGAGCCATTGTCAAGAATGCGATTCCGTAAAAAGGCTTCACGTACGTCTTATTTTTGTGCAACCCCCACGACACGTTGTGGCCGAAGATTCCTGAGAATGTTGCGGTGCGCAACGAGCCTTGGTGGCAGCATGGCTGAAGGCAAGCGAGCCTTTTGATGGGCGGGCGCAGCTTCTGCCATGAATGCCTCTGCCATGGAGACCTCAGGCATGAAGACCTCTGGAATGACTTGAGCAACGTCAGGCTTGGGCACAACAGGATCTGCCTTTGTTTGCTTTCGTGTTTGACGTGGCGGACGTGGCTGCGTTGGATTCGCTGGATCAGCGACAGCTGGATGACGAAGTGCCCGAGTACGCTTTACACGTGGCTTCACTGCCCCTTCACTCGAAGAAGGCTCCCATGAAGGCGAGGCAGAAGAGGTTGTGAGTCGGCGCTTGCTTGCCTTTGGCTTCGGCTTTGGCTCTGTGTCTGATTCTAATGGCTTGGACTGCTTTGTTGGCTTGGACTGCTTTGTTGGCTTGGTCTGCTTGGTCTGCTTGGTTTGCTTGGTTTGCTCCGCAGGATTAGCGGGCATAGCGGGCTTAGCAAGCACAGCAGGCCAAGGGAACCGTTGAACCTCAAACGGCATCTCTGTGTGTCGCGGCTTTACGAGTGCTCGAAAGAGCCCAAAGTACTTTGTCGCCTCTTTTTCGTTCGTGCCTGACCTCATGATCTCAGGGTCGGTTGC
>Ga0208975_1000217_pt1 | contig 30814 bp, 51 predicted proteins | sample GreLakmeER78MSRF_FD_187700 | JGI IMG/M metagenome (GOLD analysis project Ga0208975, IMG submission 187700) | Freshwater lentic microbial communities from great Laurentian Lakes, MI, USA - Great Lakes metaG ER78MSRF (SPAdes) | ecosystem: Environmental > Aquatic > Freshwater > Lake | place: Great...
ATCATATTATGCAAGATTCTCCAACTGATTACTCTGTTCATAGAGAGCACAATGGTAAGACTAAACATATCGATACTTACGGATCGCTACATCGTGCCAAGTCTGTATTGGACAATGAAGTTAAAGAGGAAACTGATCCTGCTAAAGAAAGAGTGAAAGCCCAGTTGGCTCTTAAACACGCTAAAGAAAAAGAAACTCTTGCTACTAAACATACACAAGAGAAAGAAAACATCAATGAACTGTCAACTGATCTATTAGCAAGATATAAGACAGCTTCTGCTGCATCTGCTAAAGCAGCTGATGCATCTGGTAATTATAAAAAGGGAGACAAGCGTTTCTCTGGAATTAACAAAGCTACCAGTAAACAATTTGACAACGATCTAAAGAAACATGGCCAAATGAAAGAAGGCTATGGAGAAGATGATGTCTCTAGTCATGGCGGAACTGTTATCTACAAAAAGGGTAATCAACATCACCTTAGTAATGTAGCAAATAAAACTGGCACTCATGTTAAGACTATGTCTGGGCATGAAGTTCCTTACAAACATATCGTATCTACAGATGCATCTGATTGGAAACACTTTAGAGATAAACCAAGTGGTCTATCAGAAGAACATGTGATTGAAGAAACTGACATTTGTCCAGATTGTAAAGAAGATCCATGCGTGTGTGATGTTGGTGTAGATAAAACTTCTTACAATAAACCATTTGATCCATTCTTCAAAGAAGATTTTACTGAAGAAGAAATTGAAGAAATGATAAACTCTGTCACAGACGAAGACATCGAAGATCTCTACGAAGAAGACGAACTTATTTTAGTTTATGATGACGATGGTGAAGAAATTCCACCACTAGAAGAAGAAGCCAAATATGATCTAATGGAAGTTCTTTCTCGTGTAGAAAGAATGAAAGGTAAGATCCGTCTGCGTAAGACTTCTGCAAAACGAGGTCGTTCAACTAAGATTGCGTTGAAACGATTTTCAAACCCAGCAACTATTAATAAACGAGCAAGAAGATTGGCGATTAAACTAATGAAGAAACGCATGCTTCGTGGTCGTGATTATGCTAAAGTTTCTGTTGGCGAAAAAGAACGAATTGAAAAAACAATGGCAAAGAGAAAAGATATTATTTCTCGTGTTGCTCAAAGATTAGTTTCTCGTGTTCGTACAGTAGAAAAAGCTAGAATGTCTCATGGTAAAGTTACTAAAGGGAGTACTCCAAGTGTATTTTAAATCTTTTGCAGATCATTTATCTGAAACCTGTAACTGCTGGAAAGGTTACAAGCGCAAACCTGGAACTGCTCCATGCGCTGAAGGTTCCTGCATTAAAGAAGGTAAGCGTGGACTGTGGGATAACATCCATGCTAAACAAAAACGAATCAAAGCTGGTTCTGGTGAATCAATGCGCAAACCTGGAAGCGAAGGTGCTCCAACTAATGCAGCACTAAAGGCATCACAAACCGAAGAAGTTGAAGCCCAGTTTGATCTTATCGAAGAACTTGTTATGGATCTTGCTAGTCAACATAATATTGACCCAGAAGTTATTTGGGAAAAGTTTGAAGCAATCGATGACGAAGAACTGTATGAAGCTGCAGTTGATGCCAAAGGACATAAGTCTTCTACTGGTGGTCTGACTCAAAAGGGTCGTGATGCATACAATGCTAAAGGTGCTAATTTACAAGCACCAGTAACTACTCCACCATCTAAATTAAAAGCTGGTAGTAAAGCAGCAAATCGTAGAAAGTCTTTCTGTGCTAGAATGGGTGGCATGGAAGGTCCAATGAAGAAACCAAATGGCGAGCCAAGTCGTAAGGCACTCGCACTTAGAAAGTGGAACTGTTAAATGGACGATACTGTACAAGAAGCAAGAGTCTGCCTAAGCAATACATTTTTGATGTATTTTAAGGCACACTCCTATCACTGGAATGTGGAAGGTAAAGACTTCCCTCAACTACACGAATTCTTCGGCAATCTATACGAAGAACTATATGGTGCAGTCGATACATTTGCAGAAGAAATCCGTGCTCTACAAGAGTATGCTCCAAGAAACCTAGACGAGATTTATGTTCATAAGTCGATCGATGCAGGTAATGTTGGACACACTCCAGAGACAATGCTGGCTGATTTACTTGCAGCGAACAACGAAAGCATTGTTCGCCTAAATAAGTTATTCGATCTACTATCTGTTGCAAAAGAGCAAGGTTTTGCTGATTTTGTAGCTTCTAGATTAGATGCACATAAGAAACACGGATGGATGCTAAGATCTATCTTAAAAACTACTGGGGAATAAGAATGGAATACAAATCATTTATGGAAGCGTTGAAGGGTAAACAGCATAAGATCGATAAGAATAAGAATGGTCAAATCGATGCCCATGATTTCAAACTTCTTCGTAAGGAAGAAACAGAAGAGTTAGAAGAAGCATCAGTCAAATCTGAGAAACATAGCTGGGGTAAGATGATGACTGTTCATCATGGAGCCAGTCATTCATATCCTTTACATCCAGAACATCAAGAAGCAATTAGAAATTTAAAACATGGTGAACAAACTTCTTTTAAAGATGAGACTGGTGCTAAAGTAAATGTTCATCGTGATGTTCAAGATGTTCACTTCACTTCTAACAAGACATCTACCAAGACTACAGTTCCTCATAGTCATTTTAGCGAAGAAGTTGAAGACCTAGATGAAATTGCTCGTATGAAAACTAAACTTTCTTCTTTAGATGCAGTTAGTCATATGTCAGTTGCTCGTCAAAAATTAACTAACCTAATGAAGTCTGGTAAAGCCAGAGGTGCTTTGATCGCTAATAAAAGAAGAACTCTAAACATGGGTGAAGAAGTCGAACAGATTGACGAACTGTCAAAGAGCACTCTTGGTTCTTACGCTAAGAAAGCATCCCGTGATGCTGTAATTACTCGTAAAATTGGCGCAGACTTTGAACGCAAGGCAGATGCAGCAAGAAGTCCAGGTATGCAAGCTGCCAACACCGAACTATCCAGCAAATATAAACAAAAATCTTGGAAGCGCAGAGATGGTCTTGAAAAAGCAGTTGATCGTTTAACCAAAGAAGAAGTTGAACAAATCGAAGAACGCAACAAAGAAAATGCTATGATGCGTAAAACTATGGATGCATCTCGTGGTGCTCGTTATAAATTAAACAATCCAGTACCTGATGCTGATCCAAAACATAAAACTGCTAGAGATCATAATGTAGCAATTGGTCGTGCCTTGCGTAATGAAGACAAAATGACCACACAAAAAGATAAAAATGGTAAACTAGTCTCTTTCAAATACGAAGGTGATTGGAAGAAATCTACTGAGAAAAAAGAAGGTTCTGGTAAAGCAGCAAACCTTGCTGGACAAGCAATGCAGAAAATGGCAAAAGCCAATGAACAAGCACCTGTTGCTCCAGTTCCAGATCGTAAATATATCAAGGGTACTCCAGAAAACTTGGCATTAAAAGCATCACGCAAACCAATTAATGGTATGCCAACCAATAAAATTAAAGAAGAAAAAGACGAAGAAGAGTATGGTTACGAAGGTGACATGGCTCTAAATCAATTGGCAACACTAACAAGATGTGCTGATATGATTAAAGAAATTCTAAAGCCAGACACTGACATGCCAGAATGGGTTCAGTCTAAGATTACTCTTGCCACTGACTATATCCAAACTGCAGCTGACTACATGCACTCTGAAATGAATGAAGACAAATCTGTTGATGTAGACAAAGTTAATGCAGCTGGTCACAAACCACACGAAGAAAAGTTTGAGACATTTAAAAAGTCAAAGAAAGTCAAAGAATCTTTCGATGACGAAGGTAATTTAATCTCTAACAAAGTTTCGTACAAAGAGTTTATGTTAGAGTACACTCCAGGTCCAGGTGGAGTTACTCAAGTTAAAGGTCGTTCTTATGGAGCAAGTTATGTTGACCCAGAAGGCGCAGATGATTATGATGATAAAAAACCAATGAAACCAGCAACTGAAAAGCGTGGTCGTGGTCGCCCAGCTGGAGCACAATCAGGTGCTCGTAAGAATTTGGGTAATTCTAAACTACATTCAAAATAAATTAAAGTCCAATTCAAGGAGAACTAAAAATGGCACTATGGTCAAATATAGACGAAGCAGCAGGTAAACCAAAGTTTTTATCTGATGCTGAAAAAGCAATTACATTCGGTATGGATACTACCGAAATCACAGCAGGTGGCGACAATGTAACTTCAGTTGCAGTTGCTACTGGCGGTGCTCGTTACTTAGAAGCACCATCAGTTACCTTCTCTGGTGGCGCAGGATCTTCTGCTGCAGCTACTGCTACTATCTCTGGTGGCGCAGTCACTGCAGTAACTGTTACTAACACTGGCACTGCTTATACTTCAGCACCAACTGTTACGATCGCAATCCCAAGACGCACTATTCCTGCAGCATCAATTACTCTTGCTACTGATACTATCGCTTATACAGGGCATGGTCTAAATACTGGTGATATGGTTACATATTTCCATGGTGGTGGCACTGCTGCAACTGGTCTAACAAATGGTGTAACTTACTTTGTTATCTCTTCTGGTTTAACTGCAGATGCATTTAAAGTTTCTGCCACTGATGGTGGAACAACTGTTGACATTACTGGTCAAGGTACTAATGCTCAATACTTTCAACTTGCTACTGCAGTGGCAACTATCCAAGCAACTGCAGTTTCTGATCTAGGTTTTGGTGCTGGTGGTATTGCTGCTACTCACGCTGGTTGGGTAAAACGCATTGTTGGTACTGGCGGTCGTGCTGGTCGTATTACTACTGAAACAATAGTTGCCATGGGTTCTATGGGTTCTGATGCTTCTGACGATACAGTCCTTCCAGACGCATAATAAATACATGATGTAAGAGGGAGAGTTGTTCTCCCTCTCTTTTTTGAAGATAATATGGTTAGTGAAAAACTAAATGAAGGTAACTTTCTTGTATACGCAATGCACCACTACGATAATCCGCAGTGTCATAGCCTACAAGAATTTGAAGAAGACATAAAGAAGTTCTTATATCTTAAGAAGTTACTTTCCAGATATAAAAACTATGATGAACTGAGAGAGCGATTAATCCTCAATCATATTATTGTACTTTATAACATCTTCGGTGAGTCAGCAACAAGAATGCTGTTCTATAAGATTGATGCATCATGTTGGGATGTGCTAGTAACATTTCTAGTATACCTCGACAGAATGCCAGCAGAGTTACCAGAATATGGTATCATTTTGTCTGATATAGTCTTGGATGAAACGATTATATCAACACTTAGGAAAATTTAATGAGTCGCATAGTAGACAATTTAATTGCATATCGAATCCTTAAAATGTTAGTCACTAACTTTGAGGATACAGAAGCATTCAAACTAGGTATCATTGATGCCAAGGGTAAGAATCTTCGTAGGGCAAATACTCTTAGCACTGGTGAAGAGAGAGATGCATACACTTACTTAAATCGTTTAGTGTTTAATGTGAAGAAACTTATTAATAGACTTCCAGGTGGTGAGAGCAAAATGAAATCTCTAGTTGCTGCACTTTGGTTAGTTAAAGAACACTATGAGTCTGGCAATCGATCAACAGCATTAATGCAAGAAAAGTTTGACTCTATCATGAAGATGATGGATAATAGAGTGTCTCTTGTTGAAGAAGAAATTATTGTTAAGAAGTTCCTTGAAGAAGACGGTATTGCTAATGTCACAGGTGCTGCAGTTTCTACCAACGAACCAAAGATCGGTTCGAAAGAAATTAAGAAGTACAAAGCTGGTCAAGCATCCACTATCGCAGGAATGATTCGTCGCCCGAAACCAGTGGGAGTTTAACTAATGTGGATGTTGTCATTTGTACCTGATGCTCTTTTATATACTGTAGTTATTGGTATTTTGTTTACTGGCATAGCACTCTATATTATTAGTTTTGTTACAAGATTTATACCACCATTGATACCGTATTCTGGTATCGCTAGAATACTGGGAACTATCCTTACTGTTGTAGGGATTTATTTTTTTGGTAGTTACTCCACTGAAATAGAATGGAGAGCAAGGGTAGCAGAATTAGAAGAACAAGTTAAAGTTTCTGAAGCAAAATCAAAAGAAATAAATATTCAGATACAAAAAGTATATGTTGATAGAGTTAAAGTAGTAAAACAAACTCAAATTGTAATACAAGAAAAAATTAAAGAAGTAGAAATTAAAATTGATTCTGAGTGTAGTAAAGTTGCACCTGAAGCAGTCGATATACTAAATGAAGCAGCTGCAGGAGTGAAGAAATGAAAAAACTCCTACTTGTTGTTATATTATTAATGATGACTGGTTGCGCTATGTTTAGTCCAACACCAGTTAAAAGAAATTTCCCAGCAGTTCCAAGTGAACTAATGGAATCATGCCCTGACTTGAAGAAAACTGAACCTACTGAAAAGTTAAGTGAAGTGTTGAAAGTTGTGGTAGACAATTATGGCCAATATCACGAATGTAAAATTAAGGTAGATACTTGGGTTGAGTGGTATAACATGCAAAAAAATATTTTTGAGAGCGTAAAATAAATGGACTCACCAGAAAGACTCGCTAAATTGGAAGCACAAGTAGAAACCATAAAAGAGGATGTCAAAGAATTGAAATCCGATATCAAAGAGGTTCATTCTAGAGTTACCACAAGTAACAGAGAAATCGTTGACAAGATTGACGATATGCAAACACGCATTGAGCATAAGATGCAAGCCAATGCTCAAATTTCACAAAACCAACACGAAGAAATTCGCAAAGATGTTGTTGAAGATTTGGAAAAGATGAATCATCGAGTATCTGCTCTTGAGCAGTGGAAGTGGTATGTAATAGGTGGTGCAGGAACTGTAGGTTTTATCATTGGACACATCAGCGAGATTGCAAAGTATCTAAAATAAAACTTGCTTTGTAATGGTAAGTAGGGTATAATTATACTCTACTAGTGGAGATTTGTAATGTTATACATTGATGCAAAGTATGCCCAAATACTGGGTGGTCGCTTGCGAAACTTCAAACAAAAGAAAGACTATCTCTGGAACTATTCGTGTCCAGTTTGTGGGGATAGCACATCCAATAAATTAAAGGCACGAGGTTACATCTATCGTGCAAAGGCAGATCTATTTGTAAAGTGTCACAATTGTGGTTACGGCACGAACATCGGCAATCTAATTAAGTATGTTGATACAAAACTCTATGATGAGTATGTGCTTGAACGATATAAGTCTGGTGCGACCAGATACAATGACCACAAAGACATTGCTGAAACACAAGTAGTTATTGAGACAATACCAGAAGATCTTCTGGAAGATGATATTCTTTCATCTCTCTCAAGACTAGATAAACTACCACTGACACATCCTGCTGTTCAGTATGTAGTTAAAAGAAAGATTCCAAAGGACAAGTGGAGTCTCCTGTACTTTGCTCCAAAGTTTAAATCATACACTAATTCAGTGATTGCTAAATTCCAAGAGCCAATACAAGACGAACACCCAAGGATGATTATTCCATTCTTTACTAATGCTGGCAAGTGTTTTGCTTATCAGGCTAGAGCGTATGGAAATGAAGAGCCTAAGTATTATACCATCAAGGTGGATGAGACTCAGGAAAAGATTTATGGACTTGAAAGGATTGATTATGCTAAAAGGATACTTGTGGTCGAAGGACCAATTGACTCGCTTTTTCTACCAAACGCAGTGGCTGTTTCAGGAGCAAGTTTTGATACCCCTACTATTCGGAGTATTCTTGCTAATGCCACTATTATAATGGACAATGAACCAAGAAATAAAGACATTGTCAAACAGTTGGAGAAGTATATCAATCTAGGTTATTCTGTTTGTATGTTCCCAGAACACATAGAACAGAAAGATGTGAATGAAATGATTTTACATGGCGGAATGACTGCCGATGAAATCGCAGAAGTCATAAATACAAACACCTACTTTGGTATGGAAGCAAAATTGAAATTTAGTACATGGAAGAAAATATGAATGTTAGGATGGTAAGTTATAGTAAACCCTCAGAGGAAATGTTTCAAGAAGGTTTAGTAGATGTGCAAGAGTTAGTTGCCTTTTGTGCACGAGTTAGCAATCCCAGCAACCAAATCAACACAGATACATCAGAGAAGTTAATTAAGTATTTAATTAAGCATCAACACTGGTCACCACTAGAGATGGTTAGTGCTTGTTTAGAAATTGAAACAACTCGTGATATAGCAAGACAAATCTTGCGTCACCGCTCTTTCTCGTTCCAAGAATTCAGTCAGCGATATGCTGATCCAACAAAAGACTTATCTTTCGTTCTTAGGGAAGCCCGACTTCAAGATACGAAGAATCGTCAAAATAGTGTTGAGAATACGAATCTGGCATTGGCTACTTGGTGGGAAGAAAGACAAAAGCGAGTGATTAGAGAAGCTGAAGAAGCGTATGCTTGGGCAATCGAAAATGGTATTGCCAAAGAGCAAGCAAGAGCAGTACTCCCAGAAGGACTAACTGTTTCTCGTTTATACATGAATGGTACATTGCGTAGCTGGATTCATTTTATCGAACTCCGATCTGCAAATGGTACACAAAAGGAACATCAAGAAGTCGCACGACAATGTGCAAAGGTTATTGCTGAAGTATTTCCTTTAGCAAATGAATTGGTAAAACTATAATAATATTGGGGCAATAAATGGAAATGGTGCATGGCATAAAGGTTGACTACAACCGAGATAGTTTGTTTGACGAATTAGGTAGAATTAGATTAAAAGAAAGTTACATGAAGGATGACGAGGTTAGTCCTCAAGAAAGGTTTGCTTATGTTTCGAGTGTTTTTGGAAGTAATCCTGACCATGCTCAGCGTTTGTATAATTACTCCTCTAATCATTGGCTCAGCTATTCTACTCCAATTCTTTCTTTTGGTCGTAGTAAGCGTGGCTTACCCATTAGTTGCTTTCTTAACTATATTGAAGACACAGCGGAGGGTCTAGTTGATAATCTTAGCGAAACTAATTGGCTTAGTATGCTTGGGGGTGGTGTTGGCATCGGTTTTGGTATTCGTTCAGCAGACGATAAATCTACTGGTGTCATGCCTCACCTCAAAATGTATGACGCAAGTTCATTGGCATATCGCCAAGGTCGTACTCGCAGAGGTAGTTATGCTGCTTATTTGTCTATTGACCATCCAGATATTATCAACTTTCTAGAGATGCGCAAGCCGACAGGCGACCAGAACATGCGTACTCTAAACATGCATCATGGGATTAATATTCCAGATACATTCATGGAAATCATTGAACAGTGCATGATTGATCCAGAGTTTGATGACTCTTGGAAATTAGTGGATCCTGCTTCTAATGAAGTTCGTGAAACTGTATCCGCAAAAGAATTATGGCAACGAATCCTTGAGATGCGTATGATGACAGGTGAACCATACTTGCATTTTATCGATGAATCAAATCGTCAGATGCCACAACACTTGAAAGATCTTGGTTTAAAGATTAATCAATCAAATCTTTGCTCTGAGATTATTCTACCAACAAATGAGAAACGAACAGCAGTGTGTTGTTTGTCATCACTAAACTTAGAGTATTATGATGATTGGAAAGACGAACCACAATTCCTTCGTGATGTTGCAGAAATGCTTGACAATGTTCTTCAGTATTTTATTGATCATGCTCCTTCCACAATTAAGCGTGCAAAGTACTCAGCAACTCGTGAAAGAAGTATTGGTATTGGTGCGTTAGGTTGGCATGCATATCTACAAAAGAATAACCTACCATGGGAATCATCATTAGCAGTTGGTAGAAACAAAAACATCTTTAAAACAATAAGAGAGAAATTAGATGCAGCTAATAAAATACTGGGATTGGAAAGAGGTGAAGCACCTGATGCTGTGGGTACTGGGAATCGCTTTAGTCATCTTATGGCTATTGCTCCCAATGCTTCTTCTTCCATTCTTATGGGCAATACTAGCCCTTCTATTGAACCTTATCGTGCCAATGCTTATCGTCAGGATACTCTTTCGGGTTCTCACCTAAACAAGAATAGGTATCTAGATGAAATCATCCAAAAAGAATCAGTCAATCATAAAGAGGGTTGGACAGACGAAGTCTGGTCTAGCATTATTGCGAACGATGGTTCAGTTCAGCACTTGGATTGGATGGAAGACTGGACAAAAGATGTTTTCAAGACTTCTATGGAAATCGACCAGCGTTGGGTCGTTCAACACGCTGCCGACAGGCAACAATATATCGATCAAGCACAATCGTTGAATGTATTCTTTAGACCAGATAGTCACATCAAGTATATTCATGCGGTGCACTTCCAAGCATGGAAGTCTGGATTGAAGACTATGTACTACTGCCGTAGTGATAAGATAGCCAAAGCAGACAAGGTATCAAAACGAATTGAACGAGACATTATTAAAGAAATCGACTTAACCGCATTAACTACCGAGGATGGCGCATGCATGGCATGTGAAGGATAATTATGTTGGAATATATTACAACATTTTTTGCAATTTTTTTACTTGATATTGTTTACACATACTACTTAAGATGTGTGGCAAATGAGTATGTATTGGGTGCGAGTTTTTGGAGTGTTGCCTGTTATATTTTAGGAAGTGTAGCAGTTATAAACTATACAACTAATCATTGGTTAATCATTCCAGCAATGGCGGGTGCGTTTTGTGGAACATATGTTGGTATGATTTTAAGAAAGCGAAAAGTGTCAGTATGAAAACTATAGCCCTGTTTCAAGATGACCGCACCAAAAGTGCAATATCAATGAGTGATGGGTTTCTTCATGTGCTGTCTCCACATTATAATATTAAAATCTTTAAAAAAGAACAATGTACACCAGAAACATTTAATGGTGTAGATATGTTAATATTTCCTGGTGGTGCAATTGGTGGTGCAGATGATTATTTTCATATGTTCCCGAGAAAGAATGCAAATGCTGTGGCAGATTATGTTGCCAATGGTGGTGCGTATCTAGGTGTTTGTGTTGGTGCATATTGGGCTGGACCATCTTACTTTGATATATTAAAAGGTGCTGAGCCTGTTCAGTACATAAAGAGACCAACTGCAGATATTATGAGAAGTTATAATATCGCTGCTCATTGTGTATGGCAAGGTGAAGAAGAACGAATATTCTTTCGTGATGGATGCACTTTTGTAGGCGATCTTAGCCATTCAGAAATTGTCAGTACATATTTCAATAAAGAACCAATGTGTATTAGGCAAGGCAAAATTGGTGTGATGGGTGCTTGCTTAGATTCTTTAGAGTGGTGGTATGATAACAAAACTCTAAAACAATATTGGCATGAAGGTAGACACCACGCACTATTATTAGAATTTGTAAATAAATTAATAGAAACATAAATGGAAAAGAACGAATGATTACAAAAACAAAATCAAGACTAACAGATCAAAGAACATACTTCAAACCATTCAACTATCCATGGGCATATGATGCTTGGTTGAAACACGAACAAGCACATTGGTTGCATTCAGAAGTACCAATGGCAGAAGATGTAAAAGATTGGAAAAAGAAACTAACTGCTGAGGAAAAACTATTCCTCACAAACATCTTTAGATTCTTCACTCAAGGAGACATTGATGTGGCTGGTGGATATGTTAATAATTATCTGCCATACTTTCCACAACCTGAAGTAAGAATGATGTTGATGGGTTTTGCAGCAAGAGAAGCATTACATATTGCTGCTTACTCACATTTAATTGAAACTCTTGGTATGCCAGAATCTACATACAATGAGTTTCTTGAATATCAAGAGATGAGAGATAAACATGACTATGTACTTGACCTTTCTAGTCGCAATGGTACTATCGCTAGTACTGCTGAGCATATTGCTGTTTTCAGTGCCTTTACTGAAGGTATGCAGTTGTTTAGTTCTTTTATCATGCTTCTTAATTTTCCACGCCACGGCATGATGAAAGGTATGGGGCAAATTGTTACATGGTCTATTGCTGATGAAACAATTCATGCGGAATCAATGATTAAATTGTTCCGTGAGTATATCAAAGAAAATCCTGAGATCTGGAATGATGAACTAAAGGGTAAGATATACACAATCGCTGAGAAGATGGTAGAGTTAGAAGATAAGTTTATTGATCTTTGCTATCAAGGTGCAGACATGCGTGAGTTATCTGCAGCAGATGTTAAACAGTACATTCGTTACATTGCAGATCGTCGTCTAATCTCTCTTGGCATGAAAGGTATCTTTAAAGTTAAAAAGAATCCACTTCCATGGGTTGAAGAAATGATTAACGCACCAGTACATGGTAACTTCTTTGAGAATCGTGTTACTGATTATGCAAAGGGTGCATTGTCTGGCACATGGGGTGATGTTTGGGGGAAAGCATAAAATGATTTCTGGGTGGTTTACTCCAAGTAATTTTGATATTCTACAAAACAGATTACCAAATGATTTATTTTTGCAATTGAAACAGGAATGTATCGAGGCTGAGAAAACTAGATACAACGATGGATCCTTAGTAGAAATGGCATCAGGATTATCTGGTACAGGAACTGCTAAACATTATCTTATTAAAAATAATGAAAATTTAAAAAAATATGTTTTAGGTTTATCTGAGTTGTATATACAGCAGAATACTGATTTTGTCAAAAAACATAAAACCAACTGCCATAAAACACAATCTATTGCACTTGATCCATGGATAAATGTGCAAGAGCGAGGTGAATATATACCAAGTCATGATCATGATGGAGTTTTATCATATAGTATCTGGATGACTATACCGTATAATATTGAGGAAGAACTAACCAATTCAAAATTTGCATCAACATTCCAATTTTCATATCTTTCTATAGTTGGTGACCAATTACATCATACTATTGCAGTTGATAAAAGCATGGAAGGAACTCTTATAATGTTCCCCGCAAATTTAAAACATTGTGTGTATCCATTTTATACAACAGAAAATCGTAGAATTTCTATTTCTGGAAATATAGCATTGGACGCATTAAAGGAAACCATTTAAAATGACAACGAAGATTTTTGAGTGTAATGAATGTCAGGCAAGAGGTAAGATTATCCTCAAGTCAGAAGAACGACTAGAGGATATCGTTTACTGCCCTATTTGCTCTGCCGATATTTACGAAGAAGACGACTACGAAGAGGAAGAATAAATAGTAGTTTATACTACTGATTATTCTAATGTGGCTTTATAATAACGAAATTATTGAGGAACTACCTGATGCTTGTGTTGGCTTTGTTTATTTAATTACGAACAAAGCCAACAGTCGTATGTATGTTGGCAAAAAGTTATCTAAGTTTGCCAAGACCACATACAAAATGGTAAAGCAGAAAAACGGAATCAAGAAACGAAAGAAGATCCGTAGTAAAATAGACTCTGATTGGATGGAGTACTATGGTTCTAGTATAGAACTAAATAAAGATGTAGAGTCTCTCGGCAAAGACAACTTTGTTCGTGAGATTCTTTTCTTTTGTAAATCCAAAGCTGAATGTTCTTACATAGAAGCACGAGAACAGTTTGCACGAAAGGTGTTGGAGTCAGACGACTACTACAATGGGCAGATTTCTGTCCGAGTCCATGGCTCTCATATTAAAAACAAACTATGACATATTTACTTTTTGCAGTTGCGCTATCATTGTCCGCTCTAGCAGCATATTATGCTGTGATGGGTCTTATCGCAATCTTTGCTGCAGCTGTAGTACCGATTGCTCTTATGGGTTCGTTGCTTGAAGCATCTAAACTCGTAGTTGCATCATGGCTCTATCGAAATTGGAAAGAAATTCCAAAATTGATGAAGTCATACTTTGTAGTTGCCCTAGTTGTCTTAATGATGTTGACATCAATGGGCATTTTTGGATTCTTATCAAAGGCACATTTAGATCAAGCAATTCCCACGGGAGATGTTCAGTCTAAGTTAGCATTGATTGATGAGAAAATTAAAACAGAAAAGGAAAATATCAATGCAAATCGTAAAGAACTTACTCAACTCGATGCTCAAGTTGATCAGACCATCGCAAGAACAGACGATACCAAAGGAACAGAGCGAGCCATTACCGTCCGTAGAAGTCAGCAAAAAGACAGAGCCAGAATCCTCAACGAAATCGGTGCAGCGCAAGCCAAGATCGCCAAACTCAACGAAGAGCGTACCCCAATCGCCAGCGAAGTCCGTAAAGTCGAAGCAGAAGTTGGACCAATAAAGTACATTGCTGCATTGATATATGGTGACGAAAGTTCAAACGATACGAACATGCTTGAGAAGGCAGTTCGTATTGTCACCATACTCATCGTTATTGTATTTGACCCATTGGCAGTACTACTATTAATCGCAGCAAACTGGAATCTTAAACACACTGGTGGAAGAAAGTGGAATGAATTCTTTGACAAACCACCTGTTGAAGATTTTCCAGAACCAACAGAGATTAGACTTAATGACGAAATAAAAGTCAGTGAGCCATCGACAACTCCTGTCTTCACTCAAATGACAGAGCATTTATCAAAAGAACAACTAGAAACTACTATTGTTCCAGAAGAAATAAAAAAAGAAGTAAATGATTTACTGGAATCTGAAATTCCAGAAATTGAAGTAGACGAACCAACTAAGGATTGGGAACCAGAACTCTATAATCGAAAACAAGTTGGTCGATATATGGAAGAAACTGGTCAAAAACCTCTGAAAACACAATCGTTCTTGAACAAAGTCCAGAGTGTGTTCTCATCTCCAGGTGTAAAAACCATCGAAAAAGAAGTAGAAGACCTGCAAAAATAGCCTCACATTGTTGCAAATCCTAAATAGATTTATAATAACAATAAATCTTTGGGTGAACCATATGTATGGGCAGCTATGTTTGGTCAATTGTAATCATTAGTGCTGGAATAATAAATCCAGTCATACAAAATGTTGGGAATTTTAAAGATGAAGCAGCTTGTAAAAGTAGTCTAGCTGATCTTAAATCTCAACTGCCACTTGCATTCAAAACTTTTTGCGTTCAATACCCAGAACCACCACAAAAAGCAGTAGCAGCACCAGTTCCACCTCAACCATCTTCTAGTGTAAGTTCTAAGGATGCGAGAAAGTAATGGATCCGATTACTATTGGGCTGGCTTTTGTCGCAGCCCAAGAAGCTGTAAAACATATTAAGCAAGCTGTTGCTTTAGGTAAAGACATTCATGGTCTAGTTGGACAGTTTAGTAAATTCTTTGAATCCGCAGACGCTGTTCATATCGCAAGCACAAAAGCGAGAGTTTCTAGTGTTGGAAAAAGTGATGCGCAGATAGGTCGTCAAGCACTTGAGTTTGCTATACATAGCAATAAACTTCGTGAAGACGAGCGTGCACTTAAAGACATGATACTGTGGGAGTTGGGCAAGCCACAGATCTGGGAAGATATGATCAGAGAGCGCACTCGTTTGTTGAAAGAGAGACTAGCAGCAGAGCGTGCAATTGAAGAAGAGAAACATAAACATAAGCAAAAGATGGCAGATTTGTTTATGTATGGGATGGTATTTGTTGGTAGTGCAGTAATATTATTTTCTGTACTCTTTGGTGGAATCTCATTGTATAGCGTCATTCAAGAAAAAAATGAATATGAGGCTAAGGTTGCTCAAAGAATAAAAACTGTTCGAATGCAGCAGCAAGCAAGAGAAAAAGAAAACAGATAATGGATCCCCTAACACTCTTTGCTCTAGCAAATGGCGCAGTATCTGCAATCAAAGCTGGATGTAAATTATACAAAGATATCAAAGGTGCAGCTGGTGATGTCAAGGATGTGCTCAAAGATTTAGATGAGCAGTTCCATGGTATGTATGCAGGGAAGGGAAAGACACCACCACCTGCAGCAATCAAACAACTTAATGAAGAAAAAGCCAGAGTAAAAGATTTAAACAAAAAAGACCATAGTGATGTTTATTTTGAGTTGGGTCAGCATCTTGGTGCTTTCTTTGATAATCAAGCAAAATGTATAGCAGTATTCGAAGCTGAAGAAAAAAGATCTTATCAATTATACACTGGTGATGCTTCTGTTGGTAGTCGTGCTCTACAAAGAGTACTGATGAAGAAAAAACTAGAGCAGATGGAAGTTGAATTACGAGAAGTAATGATATATCAAAGTCCACCTGAGTTGGGTGCGCTATGGACAGAAGTGCTACAACAGTCTAAGATAATAAATGCAAGACAGTCGTTTGCTCTTAAGAAACAAATTGAAGCGCAACATAAAGAAGATATTAAACAAGCTAGGTTTATGAGAGAGTTGTATATATGGACTTGGTGGATAGGTGGATTTATAGCAATACTACTATTAACCTTTGTTTTAATGGTATTTGTTGCTGAAGATAGAATGAAAAAGTATCCTCAGTTGGGATATGAATTATTTCCAAAGACTGAGAAACAAAGAAAAGAAGAAGCACAACCTAAACAATATATTGGAAGATAAAATGCTTGAAACAGCAAAAACTGCTTCAGCTACGCTAAAAGAAGCACAGAAAATAGGTAAGGAATTTGGTTCTATTGTTTCCGATCAACAAGCTGATATGGAAGCCACTGTACAGAAAGAACACAAGGCTCGTGTTACAGCAAAGTTAGCAGAGGCTGCTCGTAAAGCATCACTAGAAGTTAGAGCACTTGATAAATTTGAATCTAAATTTAGACATGAACAAGAGATTGCAAAATTAAAAGCTGATACAATTCGTAAGTACGGTAAAGATGCTTGGGCTAAAGTCGAAACAGAAAAAAATATAATGGAAAAAGAGCGTCAAGAAGAGTTAACAGCAATGGATAGAGATAGACATAAACAAATTGATCTTTTTTGTTGGTGTCTTACTGCAGCAGCATTAATAACTTATTTTTTAAAATTATATAAAATATGAGACTGGCACAAATCGTTTTAATTATAACTATTACAGTTATCACATTTTTGATATGGGCAGAACATCAAATTAAAGTTATTCACTAAGGATTGTTATGAAAGCATTAGGATTATTACTGTTTACTTTTTCGCTGGCTACTCAGGCACAACCACAGGTTGCTGTGCCACAGCCATTTACATACAACTATCAAGTAACCTGTGGTCCAGTTATGCCACTAATAGAATTTCTTTCTAAGACTCAAAGAGAAGAATTAACTTGGTCGGGATCAGATATAACAGATGGTTCAGTATATTCTTTATGGCAAGATAAACAAGGTAATTGGACATTGCTAAAAAAGAATACAGAAATTGCATGCGTCATAGGTTCTGGTACTTCTGGCACAAAAACTATATGATACGATAAAATTAATAAGGAGATCAAATGGCAGAAGAAAAACAACTATCTCGTTCAGAGCGAGAAGCACAAATTAAAGACAAAGCAGGTATTGTTATTTGTATTTTAGCAGCATTGCTGGCAATCAACACTTTGGTTGGTGGTTCTAATTCTAGTAAAATTCTAAATAACACAATAGAAGCGAACAACACATGGGCATTTTTTCAAGCCAAGTCTATTAAGCAATCACTTGCTGAAGGGCAACTAGAAAATGCTAAGGATCCTAAAAAGATTAGAGAATTAGCAGCAAAAATTGAACGCTATGAATCTGATCCTAAAACAGGTGAAGGTAAAGTAGAATTGATGGCAAAGGCAAGAGCATTGGAAGATGAGAGATCAGTTGCTAGAGCAAAATCTCCTTGGTATACCTATGCTGGTTCTTTGTTTCAAATCGCAATTGTTTTACTAACAGCATCAATCTTAGCAGTAAATACTAGATTGTATTCTGCCAGTAAGATAGTCGGTATTATTGCTGCGATAATGATGTCGCAAGCATTATGGTTGTGGATTCCAATAATACTATAATAAATGGAGTTTTAAATGACAACAGAAGTTAAAAAAGACGAAGACTGGATGCAGAAGAAATGGCGTCCAGCCATGGGTTGGATGTACATGATTATTTGTACATTAGATATGGCTATATTTCCAGTGCTATGGAGTTTGTTACAAGTATTTACTCATCAAACAGTCACTCAATGGAGTCCGCTAACACTACAAGGTGCTGGCTTATTTCACTTAGCAATGGGTGCAGTTCTTGGTATTGCAGCATGGGGTCGTACTCAAGAAAAGGTTGCTGGAGCAGCAAGTAATGTTACATCATCAGTCGCACCAACACTTATGACACCAACACCAGTTCCAATGGCTCCAAGACCGATGCCATTAGCTGTAGCACCAGTTGTTGAATTATTACCAGACGATCCACCAACACGCAATACTAGAAACGACTGAGGATATTATGTATCAATATAAATGTAAGATTATTAAAGTTCTTGATGGTGATACAGTTGACATCGATTTAGATTTAGGTTTCAAAATTATTCTTGCTAATCAAAGAGTGCGTATGGCTGGAGTTGATACCCCAGAATCAAGAACTACTATTGCAGAAGAAAAGGTTCGTGGGCAACTTTCTAAGAAGAAATTAGCAGAGAAACTACCTGTGGGTTCTTGGCAAATTATTGAAACACAAAAACCTGACAGCAACGATGATAAGTTTGGTAGAATTCTTGGTGTCTTTATTCTTGAAGATGGTACTCGTGTCAATGATTGGTTAATCCAAAACAACTACGCAGTGCCATACAAAGGTGAGAACAAAGAATTGACTCAAGCAGAGCATCAGGCTAACAAGAAAATATTAATCGAGCGTGGCGAATTGAAACCATAATGAAATACCGTACCATTTTTATAAGTGATGTTCACTTAGGTACTCGTGATTGTCAAGCAAACAAATTAAATAACTTTTTAAAACATAACACCTGCGAGACTTTATATCTCGTAGGTGATATAATTGATGCTTGGAAAATCCAACAGAACAAGTGGCGATGGAAACAAAGCCACACTAATGTTGTCCGCAGAATACTTGGTCATGCCAAGCGTGGAACGAGGGTAATTTATGTTGCAGGTAATCATGATGAATTCTTAAGACCGATGATCCCCTATGGATTCTCTTTCGGTCTGATTGAAATACAAAATCAAACAGAACATATCGGTGTAGATGGTAAACGATACCTAGTTACACATGGAGATCTATTCGATGGTATTACTAGACTAGCACCATGGATATCATTCTTAGGAGATAAAGCATATGACATTGTTCTTAGCCTCAACAGTAAATTTAATTGGATTCGTCGTCGCATGGGTTTTGGGTACTTTAGCCTTAGCAAGTTTCTTAAGCACAAGGTCAAAAAAGCAGTAGACTTTATGTTTCAGTTTGAGAAAAATCTTGCAGGGTATTGTAAGAAGCGTGGTTATGATGGCGTCATATGTGGACACATACACCACGCAGAAATCAAAGAGATTGATGGCGTGATATATATGAATGATGGTGATTGGGTAGAATCTTGCACTGCTCTTGTTGAGCACCATGATGGACGCTGGGAAATAGTAACATGGACAAAGGAGACAGACAATGAAAGTGAAAGAGATAGTGAAGAAGATGTATCTAGCATGCGTCAATCATGATAGAGTAAAAGAAAAGAAACTGTGGTTGAAAGCGTTGAAGAAATCACTAAAGCATAAACGCACAAATGTCATTAAGTAATAAAATAACAATTGTAGTTCCTTGTAAAAACGAAGAGAACTACATTGCGCATTTGTTAATGCATCTGCGCCAGCAAGAGATAGGTAATACCAGAATTATCATTGCTGACTGCTCTACTGACAATACAAGAGAAGTCATTCAAACAATGAAGGGTGAGTTGAATGTTGAAGTCATTGAAGGTGGTCCAGTCTCTATCGCTAAAAACAATGGAGCAAAAATAGTAACAACACCATACATTTTATTCATTGATGCTGATGTTCGTTTCTTCAGCGACACAGTTATTCGTGATGCAGTTGATCAGTTAGAAACTAATAACTTAGATCTTGTTGGATTATATGCAAAGTGTTATGATGATGACTTCCGTGCACAAATTGGGTTTATGATGTTCAACTGTATCAACAGAATCATGCAATATAAAGTTCCATTCGCTGTTGGTGCTTTTATGCTAACTCGCAGAGATAAATTCGAAGAGTTTGGTGGATTTGCTGAGAAGTATGGAACAAGCGAAGATTTCTTTTTGTCTAAAAAGTACGATCCCAAGAAATTCAAGTTGATGAATCATTATTTTGGACAAGATAGTAGAAGGTTTCAAAAGATGGGGTATTTTGGTATGGCATGGTATCTTATTCAAAACTTTTGGAACAGAAATAACGATGCATATTGGAACAGGATAGACTACTCTAAGTACTGGAAATAGATAACCCCACGACCTGTAGGGTTATTACCCCTCCGTAAACCCCTGTAGATGCAGGGGTTTTTTATTTGCAGAAAATGCTTGTCTTTAATTGCAATATACTGTATAATAGTTGTATGAAAAATGAAAATACAATTAAAAAGTTTGGTGCTCTTAGTGGTTGGCTTGGAATGGTACTGATTCATGGTGCTACTCTCCCAACGACTCTTGGAGTGATTTTAGGTTATTCAAACAATGTTCCACCTGTTAGCATGGTGATTCTTGTTTGGTCTGGTTTGATGTTGTTCTTGTTTAGAGCAATCGTGCAAAAAGATACGCTGTATATCGTATCGAATGCAGTCGGTTTCTTCTTCAACAGCATCTTGTTGGCTTTGATAGTTTTTAAATAAGGATTGATTATGAAATATCGTGTGATTGTGAATGGTGTATCTTTTTATACGACTGGTGCAGCCATTAAGCGTGGAGTTGGTGATTCAGTTAGTGTGAATGTAGTTGTCCGTCAGTTGTTTGAAAATATGTTTAATGCAATCGGCATTGCATCAACGATGACAGTCTACGACCACAAGATGAATCGTGTTTCTTATGATGTACGAATTTCAAAGGTATAAATTATGAGTAAAATGGCTGAACTAGCAATGGAAATTGATGACTTAATTGAACAAGGTATGTCTGCTAAGTTTATCGCAATTAAACTTAACATTCCAATTCAAATGGTACAAGACGCATTTGAACAGCGTGAAAATTTAGAACTTGAAAAACAATACGAATACTTGTCGTATGCCGATGAAGTGGCAAACGATGATGCTCAATATTATGGAGAACAATAATGATTAGAATGACTTATAAAGAAGCACAAGCACTGACTTCAATGTTTGACAAGAGCCATGGATCATTCTTTGATCGTGGTTCAGCTGACTCTTACTACCATCGTGCTCGTGACCCACATCGTGGTGGAGTTGGTGGTGGATCTGGTCCAAGAATAGAAGCAACTGAACCAGATGAATTAGAAGCATACCATGCTGGTTACGATTACAATGAGCAATACGGTGATAAGAAAGATTGGGGTTAAACCCAGTGGTCTTTGTGGAGGGATATCCGTGGCAGACCTTAAACAGCCAAAACAGCAGCAGTCTATTTTTACTGGCTATAGACTATAAAGAAAAACCAGTACTAATTTTGAAAGGTAGTTATGAATGATGAATTGAGAGCATTGGTTATTAAAGCAGGTGCACCAGCACCCCTGCTTAATGAATTTTGGTTTAATATTTTCTGTGAGCAATTCGCAAATGTGTTGTTGACTGAAGCTGAGAAACAAGTTTTTGGAGAAACATGTGAATAAGTTTGTGGTGAATAGAATGAAGTCGGCACGACAGGAAGAGATAATGCTTATCTGTCAAGAAGAGTGTGCTGAAGTTGCGCAAGCGATAAGTAAGGTGTTTCGATTCGGAGTTGATGGTGAGCACTTGGGTGCTACGAATCGAGAACGACTCGAAGAAGAAATTGGTGATTTGCTTTGCATGATTGAAATGATGACTGAAGAAGAAATCATCGATGCCAATGTAGTTGCAAGAGCAGCACAAGCCAAGCGAGCAAAATTAGCCAAATGGTCGAACATTAAGGAAATGGTATGATTCAAATAGAAAACCTGACTGAGTATCAAGTGGAGATGTTAGACCATATGTGGTCTTTAGATTCAGTTGAAGAATACGAGGAATGGTATGATCTATTGGATGAGGAAGACCAGCAACTTGCAGATAGTTTGCAACAAATGATTATTCTCGCAGAGATGGATAATCTGATGGGCGACTGCAAAGATGCAAAACAACTATTAAAGAAATTTGCCTTGTAAGAGAAAGACATGTATAATAGAACAATGAAACCTAGAAATCCAATAGCAAAGGATTTACGCACTCCAAAATATCGTATGAGAAAAGTGGAGAGCAAGGTTCAGTACATTCGTCAACCTAAGCACAGAAAGGCAACAGATGAACTATGAGTATGAATTAGTTCGGGAAGGTTTGCGCAGGGTAATTACTGTTAAGTCACATCCATGGGATTTAGTGGAGTTTTCAATCAAGCAAACTTCACATAAAGAAGATGGAAAGATTTTAACAGACCATGGGCATACTACATTTTATGATACCAAAGAATTTATATCATTTTTTGGTCCAATGATTGAAGATTTGAAAAAGGAAATTGATAATGCAAACAGTGTTCAAAACGGATAAAGAGTTTGACGAATTTAAAACATGGACTCTTGGAGTACTACACGATGAAAACATCAAAGACTTGTGCGTTACTTTTACCAAAAAAGATGGTACACTTAGAGATATGCGATGCACTCTCGTTGAAGGACGAATTCCAACAGACAAACACCCCAAAACCGAAGGGGCAAGTAGCAAGGATTCTGGATCCGCAGTTCGTGCCTTCGATACAGAAAAACAAGAATGGAGATCCTTCCGATGGGACTCCGTAACCAAAGTGAGTTTTGATCTATGAAAATCTTATTCGTATTAATAGCAATATTGGTGTTGTTAGTTTTATTCCCACTAGCAACTATTTGGTCTTTAAATACATTATTCCCTGTATTGGCGATTCCAGTTACATTTGAAACATGGGTGGCAACAGTCATTCTTGGTGGCGTAATTGGTGGAACTAATGGAGTATCATTTGGGAGCAAGAAATGAACTACGCATTAACACCTGAACAGAAAAAAGATTTACAAGGTGCTATTCAAGAGATTAGCAACTCAATGATTCGTACTGAGGCAGAACGAGATTTAATTCGTGAGATCGTTAAAGAACAATCTGATACATTGCAAATTCCCAAGAAAGTTATTTCCAAGATTGCAAAGACATATCATAAGCAGAATCTTGCACAGGAAGTTGCAGACCACGAGGACTTCGTGGAACTATACGAGAAAATTACTTCAAAATAGTGCTTGTCTTTAATTGCGAATTGTAGTATAATAGATATTATATTATGGAGGTTACAAACCTATGGCTGTGAATACTGCAAAGCGTCGTGCAAAGAATAATGCAATTCTGTTGTCACAAAAGAAGTTCGAACCAACACTCGACCAACTGGACTTTACGACCAGTCTGAGTCGTGCGTTGACATACTACTCTGTCAACACTGGTGCAAAAGAACAGAAGATGTTTACGATTGAGTTCTTCACAAAGAAAGAACCCAAGATTGCTAAACAACTCAAGAAACTCCCTGACTACAAATTTACCACATTTGGTTCACTATGTCGTCTCATGTCAAATGAGCAGACAGACTTGAAACAATTGAATGATGCTAGTCCATTCTTTACTAACACATTGAAAGTGTTGTTAGAGGATGCAAAGAAAATTGTTGAACAGATTGAAGTCGAAAAACTACCTACTAATGTCATTTCCATTCAACAGCGAATGGAAGAGAAAGCCCATGACCTTGCTGCTGAAATAGATGGAGCAATCGATGAATTTACTCAAACGAAGAAGTCTGACTTCTCGACAAAGAATTATCTACTATCAAACGAAGTGGCAGCACCAATTGCAAAGCGAATCGGAGAGTTCTATGTTGGACAGTTGGAAGAGATTCGTGAAGCCATCCAAGGTGATGACGAACAACTTGTCGAAGGATACTCGCATTTTACAAAACGAGAACTAAAGAAGTTTGCTGAGTTCTTGGAAGGCATCATCGCTGATTGTAGTCAGCAAGTGCAGACTGCCAAAGCGAATCGTGCACCAAGAAAGCGTAAGCCACAACCAGCTGGTAAGGTGGTTGCCAAGATGAAGTACATGAAAGAATTTGCTGACTTGAATCTTAAGTCAATCAAACCAGAGACGATTGTTGGATCGTCTGAAGTATGGGTATACAACACGAAGTATCGTAAGATAACTGTTTACAAAGCAATCAATGATGTGCTTACAGTTAAGGGTACTACAATTATCGGATTCGATGTGAAAGAATCCAAAACACAGATGTTGCGTAAGCCAGATGTATTCTTTAAGGGATTAACATTGGGCAAGCGACCATTGAATGGTGCAATGAAACCATTAACCACTACGGTAACTGTGCCGAATGGTCGTGTCAATGAAGAATGTATTTTGCTGGGAGCATTTTAATATGATATTAGTTGATTATAGTCAGGTGGCACTTGCAGCCATCCTTACTTTCCAGCGTGAGTTGAAAGGTAGTGAAGCAGAGGTAAAGAATCTTATTCGTCATGTTACCTTGTCCACTCTTAAATCATACAAGAAGAAGTATGGTAAAGATTACGGAGAGTTAGTCATCTGTTGCGATGGTCGTAAGTACTGGCGTAAGGAATACTTTGAGTTCTACAAAGGTATGCGTAAGAGCAATCGAGATAAATCAGATCTGGATTGGAAGTTGATCTTTGATACACTATCAGAGATGCGTACTGATCTTGCCACACACTTTCCTTATCGTGTACTTCATGTGGATCGTGCAGAAGCAGATGATATCATTGCAGTCATGACAAAGTACTTACAAGAGAATCTTCTAGTGCAACAAGGACTAGTTGAAGATCCACAGAAGGTATTGATTCTGTCCTCTGATAAAGACTTCAAGCAGTTGCAGTTGTTCAACAATGTGAAGCAGTGGTCTCCAATGCAGAAGAAATACATTACTGCATCACATAAAGAAATCATTGAGCATAAGATTGAGCATATCGTTAAGGGTGATACTGGTGATGGTGTGCCAAACATCCTAAGCAAAGACGATGTGTTTATGAAAGGTGAACGACAAAAGCCAATGAGTGCCAAACGACTACAAGAGTTCTTTGACAATGGATTCATTGCTTGCAAGAACGATGAAGAACGACGCAATTGGCAACGCAATAGTGTACTGGTTGACTTTGATCATATTCCGCCTGATGTTTCAGAAGACATCATCAAAGCGTACATAAATACACAACCGAGTGGTGATAAGATGACTATCATGAATTATTTGATTGAACATCGTTGCCGTTTACTATTAGACGAACTAGAGGATTTTTAATGAAACAATATGTGACCGAGATTCTTAAAGAGATCAATGATGATCCTAAGACAATTGAGAAACACAAAGATGAATTTCTACTAAAGGTATTGTTTGCTCACAACTTCTTACCATCACACAAGATGCTATTACCTGAAGGTGAGCCACCATTTAAACCTGCTGACCAACCAGTTGGAATGTGTGACACAAACTTGTTTCTTGAAGCAAAGAAAATGTATGTGTTCATGCGTCAAGACTTAAAGCCAATCAAACGAGAAGGATTGTTTATTGGTCTGTTAGAAGGTATCCATCCTACTGAAGCTGCAATTCTTATTGCAGTTAAAGACCAGAAGTTGCAGAAGATGTATCCAAAGATTACATGGAAACTTGTATCAGATGCTGGAATCATTCCTGCCATTGCTCAATGGAAAGAGAAACTTGCAACAAAATAATGCTTGACATGCAAGATGGTTTGTAGTATAATAGATTAACTGAAACATATTATGAATGGAGTGAAGTATGCCGAATTGGTGTTATAACAGTGCAACCCTGCACCACGATAGTAAAGAAGTGATTGATGGCTTTGAGCAAGAACTTTTAAAAGAAGATGCTCAACCATTTAATCATCTACGACCACGACCAGCATCTGAGGAAGAAAACTGGTATGATTGGAATATAAACAACTGGGGTTGCAAGTGGGATGTTTCCATGATGGATTGGGAACGAGAAGATGACAACACCATTGTTATGCACTTTGACTCTGCTTGGTCTCCTCCAACTACACTGTATGAATACTTAGAGACAGAAGGCTGGACTGTTCGTGCGTTGTATCATGAACCTGGAATGGGATTCGCTGGTCGTTTTGAAGATGGATTCGATGACTACTACAACTACGATCTATCAGATCGTGCTTCAGTTGAAGAATTGCCTGAAGACATTTTGGATTATACCAATGTTCTTGAAGAAGTCGATCGTTGGGAAGAAGATGCATTTGAAGAAGAACTAAATGAATTGGAACGAACAGATTGGTTTGGTGTTGCAACTAATCCAGACAAAATCGGTCGTTATGAAGTAACAACTACTCAATACGAACACCCACAGTATTGTAACTGGGATGGTAAGACATGGAGTCGCTGGGAAGGTGACGAAGTTGAAGTTGTTAAGTGGAGAGGTCTTGCAGAAGAGTATTGGGATGCAGCTGCAGCATTAGACAAGATCATCGAGGATTCGAAAGCATAAAGTGAAAACACTTGCTATATTATGTTTGGCTGTTTGCACTAATGTTTACGCTGATGTTTCTTTTGGAACAGGTGAAGACAGAGACTGTAATATAGCCAGAGCATCAGCTATTAGCGATGCGCTTGAGAATTATGCTGTTAAAGAATTTGAAGTAAAGAAGCAGTATGTTTGTAAGGAAAGAAATGCTGAGGGGATCGAATGTCAGTACATAAAAAAGACTGAAATCGAATCTGCTGGTACTTTGCGGAAAGTTCTTAATGAAACAGTTAAGGACAGACGAGATAGTTGTGTTGTTGAAGTAAAGATTGAAGTTGAACAAGGTCGTCAACTGGCAGGAGATATCCTCAATGCTCAAGAGATCGCCCTTGATGGTAAACTCTATCGATTCGATGTCATAACTAAAGAGCCATTGTATGTTTACTTGTTTAGCGTTTACGGTGACAAGATGCATATGATGTATCCTTACGATGGAATTAAGAGCAATCTTATTGATGGTAGGCTGACCTTACCCAGAGGATGGCATGCAGTTGTCCCCGATGGTATCAATGAAAGTAAAGAAACATTGATGGCAGTTTTTACCAAACATAAGATTACTTTTAGAAGCAGTATGACGAGAGATGAGATTTATCGACAGATATCGTCAGTGCCGATTTATTCTAGGCGAGTAGTTTATCACAATTTTGTAATTAGGAGAATTTGAAATGAAATATATTATGACATGCACTCTTGCATCTTTGATAGTCTTATCTGGTTGTTCAACCTTCAAGGCAGATCCCAACAAGACAGTTGAGGTTCCAGCCAATAAAATAGACAACATTCCCCAGTGGTATCTTGCAAAAGATCCAGATGACAATAAGTTCATCGTGGTGACTGCCACAGACACTTCAAAAGATATGCAGTTTGCAATTGACAAGGCAACTATCAATGCCAAGATTCAGATCGCTGAACGACTGAAGACAGATGTAAATTCTGTTACTCGTGAGTCTACTCTTGAGAGTGGACAAACAGTTGAACGAGAAATTGATCGTGTATCAAAGGTTCAAGTGAAACAAGCGATTGGATTCTTCAAACGAGAGAATGTTGCTGTCTTCAAAGAGGGTGATGTGTATCGTGCATATGTGCAGTTTAAGATCGCAACAGAAGATGCTCAACGACTAACTCGACCAGCAAATAATGGTAGGACTCGTGATGATCGATTTAAGAATCTGGATGAAGAGCCAGCACCAGCAGTAGTGTCTGCAGTGCAACCACGAGGAATTGAATTGTTACCTGTAGAGAATGAAGAGTACAAGAAACGCAGAGAAGAAGCACTACAGAAACCTGGAGCAGTTGTTGGACAAACAACAATACGATGAAACAAAAATGGGTTGATGCTTTCATGGACACTGCGGAGAGATTCGCCCAGTTGTCCAGTGCAGTTAGATTGCAGGTCGGTGCGGTTGTCGTGAAAGACAATCGCATCATCTCTATTGGATATAATGGAATGCCCTCTGGTTGGACAAACGAATGTGAGAACATCGTGCAACATTCAGATGACACAGTAACTACAGTAACGAAAGATGAGGTTATTCATGCTGAAGCAAACGCAATTATCAAATTGGCTCGTGATGGTGAATCAGGCAATGGCTCCAGTTTATTCTGCACTCATGCTCCTTGTATTCATTGCGCTAAGTTGATACATGGAGCAGGTATAAATACAGTGTACTACCGAAACTCTTATCGTGATGAATTCGGAATAGATTTTTTAAACAAATGTAAAATTGAGGTGAATAAAGTATGAGTGAAGAGCAACAAAAAGCAACTGGAGAAACTAATTACCTAGTTAATGCAGGTATAACTGCACTGTTTCCTACACCACTAATTACTGGAGAGTTGGAAGACACATCCATTTGTGATAAGTTAGAAAAACGAATCTTGGAAATGCGAGATAATAAACAAGGTAATTTTGAAGCAGGTAATTTTGTTACAAGCGATGACTTACACAGTCCAGAAATGGGAGAGCCTTTTATTGAATTTGGTAAGATTGTTCTTGCTGAGACTCAAAACTTTTTAGATTTTCTCGGTGTTAAAAGAGATGCACACTACATCAGTGGTATGTGGGCAAATGTAACTAATCCAAATCACAGACATCCAGTGCACCTGCACCCAAATAGTCTTGTGTCTGGTTTATTGTATGTTAAAACACCAGAGAAATGTGGTTCAACTGCATTTGTCGATCCCAGACCAGCTGCAAGAGTTTTTGAACCATCGTATGATCGTATGTTTGAATACAATGCTGGATTGTTTAGATTCCCACCAAAGCGAGGCACATTGTTGATGTGGCCAAGCTGGATGTACCATGGTGTGGACAAAGGATTTACTGAAGACGAAACCGCAGATAGAATTAGCATAGCATTTAATGTTATGATTCTTGGAAAAATTGATACACCTACAGCTAGATTGGAATTAAATTAATGGCACATAATATTGAAATGCAAAAGGGTCACACCCGAATTATTGGAAATAACTTTCCTAAATGGATCAGACAAGACCAGCATCCTGCTGCAGTTCCTGGAAAAGACGAACCAGAAATGGCATCTTTTTTAGTTCCTGGAAAGTGGAAAGTTGTTTACTTCTATCCAAAAGACTTTACATTCGTATGTCCAACTGAAATCGTTGACTTTGATAATCTCGTACCAGAGTTTGAGAAGTTAAACGCAGTAGTGTTTGGTGTGTCACCAGACAATGAGTATGTTAAATTAGCATGGAAGAAATCCAATCCACTATTGACTAATCTAAAGCATACTCTGATTGCAGATGCAAATAATGAGTTAGCATTTGATATGGGTATCATTAATGAAGATGGTGTTCCATTTAGAGCAACATACATTATTGATCCAGATGAAACTATTCAACATGTCAGCATGAATAATGATTCTGTTGGTCGCAATGCTGCAGAGATTCTTCGAATCCTTGATGCATGTCAACAAGGTGGTAAGGGAATGATGTGTCCTGCAGCCAGACAAGTTGGTGGTGAAACTATTTCAAAATAAATTGAAAATAGTTGACTTTAATTCAATTCTGAAGTAAAATTCGTTATAAATAGATTACTGTCTGAGACAAAACCCTGCAAGATGTAAGGTTATCTCAGACAGTGCTTGACAAATAATCAAAGGTGTAGTATAATTCAATCATGAAATCGAAAATCATATCCAAACCGATGCAGAGACATCTACCACTCTTAAGTGGCTGGACATGCTCACGCACATCATTTGGATATAATGCGATTGAGGATAATGAGGGTTTGGATAAGAAGTAACTGACACCAGTCTACTTACCCAAACCCTCTGAGATGAAAGTCCAGAGGGTTTTTTGTTTTATAGCCATCGTGCTAGTAACATTGTTCTTTTACAATTCAGGATTCTGTTGGGGGTTAGTGTAGCGGTAACACTACAGACTTTGACTCTGTCATCACTGGTTCGATCCCAGTACCCTCTGCCATAGATAAACACATTGAAGATAAGCAGGAACTTGTGTACACGAGGTCGCCTCGTTTAGTGTGTTTTTCTATGGGAGTATAACTTAATGGTAAAGTAGTAGGCTTTTAACCTATTAATCAGAGTTCAATTCTCTGTGCTCCTACCATATAAAAACACATTAGTTCCCCGCAGGGATAATTGACAACAGGTTCATGCTAGTGTGTTTCTATATGGTGTCGTTAGTTTAGTGGTAAAACTACGGGTTGTGATTCCGTCATCATGAGTTCAATTCTCATACGATACCCCAATTTTTATGCCGATATAGCTCAGTTGGTAGAGCACTTGTTTGAAGCACAAGGTGTGGGTGGTTCGATCCCATCTATCGGCACCAAATATTCCCGATTAGCTCAGCGGTAGAGCACTCGCTTGATAAGCGATAGGTCAGTGATTCGAATTCACTATTGGGAACCAAAGTTACGGAAGATAATGCAGCGGGGTTGGTCCTGCGACCAGCCTTGAAAACTGGGTTCTGAGAAATCGGATGGGGTTCGACTCCTCTGTCTTCCGCCATATTATGTGCCTCGTTATTTCAGTGGTAGAATGTCTCTTTTACACGGAGAAGGTCGGCAGTTCGAATCTGTCACGAGGTACCAAGTTTTGCGTCTTTAGTAAAATGGATATTACAGTAGGCTACGAACCTACGAGTGGGAGTTCGATTCTCTCAGGACGCACCAAGATTAGGAAGATGGGCAGGACGGTAATGCAGCAGTTTGCTAAACTGTAGATTCACGGAAGTGGGTCATAGGGTTCGATTCCCTAATCTTCCACCAGTATTGGGCTGATAGCTTAATGGTAAAGCAGTCGACTCATAATCGATCG
>Ga0208975_1000218_pt1 | contig 30712 bp, 64 predicted proteins | sample GreLakmeER78MSRF_FD_187700 | JGI IMG/M metagenome (GOLD analysis project Ga0208975, IMG submission 187700) | Freshwater lentic microbial communities from great Laurentian Lakes, MI, USA - Great Lakes metaG ER78MSRF (SPAdes) | ecosystem: Environmental > Aquatic > Freshwater > Lake | place: Great...
GGTATTGACGCGCAGGACTTCACAGTACCGATCAACGTCTGCATCAGCTACTAAAGCAACAATAGAGTCATGTACTAGCATAAAAATATGTGCATCTAAGCCAAGATTTCTTACCTCATCGGCAGTATCCATTGCCCCTAGCAAATTCATATCTGATGCTAGGCTCTGTACTTCAGCATTAATACCGCTGCGTACCTCGTGTGCTGCAACACCCTTATCAGTAGAAAATACATTAGTTAGCCTACGTTTACGGCCAAAGAAACTATAAGTATAGCCATTGGCTTCAATAAAAGTTTTACGTTCGTTAAGCCAAGACTTTAGTTTATTGAATCTAGTAAAGTACGCTTTAATATCATCGCGTGCTTGCTCAATAGGATATGTTTCACCAGTTGCTTTTGTAACAGACTCCGATACTTTTGCGGGCCCAGAGCCATATAAACATCTATATCCACTATTACTAGTGGGATGGACTATACCTTTATCTCTTTTCTCTTATATCATCGACCACTAGTCGCTGATACAGAGTGAATTTTCTATCAAGATATACGCTACAATTTTCATACATAAACTCAAGTAACGTTTTTGCATCATTTGTATTGTATTTAAGCTGCCATTTAGTAGAGCCTTCAAACTCTTGAAGATGCCCTCCTAAACCTAACTTATCTTGTAGATAATTAAACAGTTGAACAGAAAAATTCTTGCTACCGCTAGCAAAAGTAGCATATATACTAGCAGTAATAGAATTTTTATTAGAAAAACTCTCGCAGATACTGCCATCACCATCAAAGTACCCTCGTAGGTAATGCACAAGATATTTTGTAGGTATGTATAAGGGAAATTCTAATTTATCTGTTTTATTGGGAACTATTCCAAAGTTAAACTCTAGCACTTCGCGTATTTCTTTGTGAGTAAATTCAAAGCTACAGCGATTATACTTATCAGTATTAGAACTGATAGTATGCGTAGACTGTAAGAATTCTCTAAGCTTTTCCAAATGATTCATATCATCATACTTGAGCATTATTCGAATTCTATTTTTAGTATCTACATTACCGTCTGCTGCTAAAAACCCTGCCCAGTAACATGAGTTTTCTGAATAGTCATCAAAGGCACTTACATTTCCAATAATAGGAGCTGTTTTACCCCAGCTATTGGCTGCAATATGCTTTTTTAACTTCCAGTCAGGTATATTAAAATGTTCTGCAATGGCAGCGCGTGTTATACCTGTTTGTTTTAATTCCAAATAATTTGTGTAATTTAATTCCATAACCCTTCTTTCTATAGGAAGGGAGAGATACTCGCCGTGTTATACCTCTCCCGAAAACTTTTTGGCACTGGTATAATTATAACACCTTACCCATAAGTTTTCAAGAGTATTTCTGGTATCCCAGTCAACACCCGTTCAGGGTGTTCTGTGAGTCTCTGAACCATTTGAAGGCATTCCTGCCAACTCTGGCTGCTGATTGCCCTTAACTTAATAATAGGGGTTCCAGCAATTGAGCGAGTTATTTTTTCTAAACGTCACCGCTTAGTGGGACCTTTATAGGTTAATCCCAAATGTGATAGCTTTAGCAGCCTGCCGCATGCTGCCGTACAACTTTTTAACATCATCGACTTCGCAAGGCAGATTAAATACCATTTTAGCAATAGTAGAGTGCAAATCGCCACCACTAGTAAATACCTTTTGCAGGTTTTTGTCTTTGCTAAGCACAGCGGCATAATAAACTTCTGCCGTTGTTAAGTCTTGCGAAACTATCTTGTAGCCTTCAGGAGCACAAATGCATCCTTTGATAATAGGGTTGTCTCGCGGGATTTGCTGAGCATTAAATTTGCCTGAGCTAGACAACCTGCCGCTTGTGGTAAAGATAAGATTAAAATTTGTACGAATACGTCCATCGCGATCTAACTCCGGTAGGATTTTACTTACGTAACTGCTTTGAATCTTGCCTAGCTGCCGTACCTTTAAGATAGCTGCTGGCAGTGGGTGTTTTTCACTGAGTTCTTCTAGCACTTCGGCATCTGTTGATAGTGCACCAGTTTTAGTAAGTTTACCTGTTGGTGTTAATCCTACATAGTCAAACAGCACTGTACGTAGTTGCTGCACACTATTAGGATTGAAGATTTTATCAGTGTCTGTTTCGTACTTTTTTACAGCATCAAAAGCATAGACCTCTTGCTTTGCTTCTAGGATCCACTTATCTAGGTACTCTCCTGCACCTTCTAGTCTAGCTCGGTCAATAGGGATACCTACTTCTTCCATGTCCATCAAGAATAATGTACCTTTGACTAAGAGATTTTCGTAAACCCATTGTAGTCGAGGATTCTTTTGAACAATAGGCCAAAACTTTTCAAAAAGCTCTAAGGTAACCGCAGTATCAATTGCAGCATACTTACTGATAATATCAAACGGAATCAGATCATATGTAAAATCCTCTGATAGTAAACCTTTTTGAGCACAGTAACTTTTCTTAAAGTCATGTAGTTCACTATCATAATCACCATAGTCAGTGTATTTTAGTGCTAGGGGCTTCAAGCCATGACTATCAGTTTCATCTAGCACATAATGCATAACCATTGTATCATGTACTGCATTACGGTTGAATTTTAAACCTAGGTGAAAAGCAATCATCTTATAGTCAAACTTCATGTTGTGAAAGATGATTGGATATTTATCTAGTATAGCTTGTAGTACTTCTAGATGTTCGGTGTCTAGAATATCCGTTAGGATATAACGGCCGTGTTTTTTCTTATAAGAAATTGATAAGCCTAGTACATAGCCGTCTCTTGGGTACAGTGCGGTAGTTTCTGTGTCTATAGCTACCCAATTAGCATTACTGTTAAGGACTTCTTGTAAGAACTGCATAGCCTCGTCAGCTTTAGCAATACCCTTGAAATCTCCTGATACAGAGCTATTAGTAGTTTGACCTGCAATAATAGCTTTGATTTTTTCAACAGCACGTTCAAAATCAGGCTTACCTTCGGGCTTGAAGTGCAGCATAGCTGGATTGCTAATGCACACGAACTTGTCTTCTACTAGAATTCCTGAGTAATTAGTAACACTGGTAATCTTACCGTATTCTTTGGCAGCTTCTGAACCTACTAGAATTACTAAATCATAGAAATCGGTATCAATGACTAAATCTACGTCTTTTTTAAGTAGTTTAGTAATAGGTACTGAACTCATGTGAAACTGCTCAAATTCAAAATCAAAGTACTTACTGTAGTCGTTTCTACTAGGTGCTTTATCAATTATCGCTATTTTGTCCACTTATATATTCCCTAATGCTGTCAACATATTCCTGCGACAATTCGCCAGGATCGCTATCTTCTTCTAGTGTTATTTTTTCTACAGTATAGTCACACTCTTCTAGAATTGGCACTAGTTTATCCATTGCTAGCCTGCCTGCTTCGTCGCCGTCGTACATAAGATAAATTTTACTAACACCTTGTGTACGTAGGGGCAGTAGCTTTAGTGCTGTGTCTTTGAACAGTGTGTTAGTTCCAAACGTACAGCATACATTTTGTAAGCCTTTATCGTAGCAGTTTAGCATATCAAAAATACCTTCAACTAAAACTGCTGAAGTATGCCGTTCCTGAAATTTTTCAGGAAATATAGGCATTGTTACGCCACTAGGATAGTTTAGATATCTAGGATTACCAGAACTATGCATATGACGACCAACATAAGCAACGGGCTTATCTCGTAAATCTTTAATAGGAAAGAAAATTCTGTCCACCAGTTTTTCATTCGTATTAGTATAGAACGCATTAAATTGTTTAAGGGTTTTAGCACTAATTCCTCTAAATGATCTTGCAATAGGTATTTGTTCTTCTGGGAACTCAACCCCATTTGCATTTATGTGTAGCGCGTGTAGTTTTTCCTTTAGTTTTGCTATTTTGATGCTGGTAAAGTTACCTACTACACCAAAGTATTTAAAGATATTTACTTTAAATCCACAGCTAAAACAGTGAGAAATACCAGTAATTTTATCAATTCTAAAACTAGGATTAGAGTCGTCGTGGTCTGGGTTTAGACACTTAATAAGATAATCCTTACCAGATACGTTAAACTGCAATCCTTGTTTTCTAAGTAGCTCTATTACGTGTTCGCTCATTACACATCCCAAGGTATATCAGCTGATGTATCATCAACCTTTTTCTTTGAAACACGCTTTACGGTTTCTTTAGCTTCAGGAGCGTCAATAGTATTAGGGCTAATACGCAGTGTATCCCAGTTGATTGGGCTTGTAAAGGTCATCTCACGGCCACCACGAATCTTAGTAGTGTTAAAGGTAAGCGCACCTTTATCTTTGTCATGCGCTTCCATTACCAATGCAATGTCTGCTGCATCAAGAATGCCTTTTGCGAAGCGTGCTTCGCCGCTTGCATCAATTTGGTAGGGACTTACCATAACAATATCATACTTTCTAGCTAATTCTTTTAGCTTTTTGGAAATTACAATTTGTGGCTGCCAGTCGAACTGACTGCCGCCCTCGATAACAATCTGATTTAGGTAGTCTACTACTGCTACCGTAAACTTATCGCCGAACTTACCTTTGAGTTTGCCTAGATGTAAGTCTAGGCTAGTCAAAGTAAGGGCACGATCATCAATGATAATCATTTGATTATCAGGTTTTAAACGTCTTTCACGCACAAGAGTTGCTTCGAATTTGTACTTATCTCTGTGAGTTTTAAACTGCTCTACTAAATCATTTGCATCTATAAACATAGCTGCTCGAGCTTTTACTACTTTTAGCAGTTCGTCGTCTGTTAGACGATTCTGCTTTATGCTTTGATGATTTACATCTGCTAGGATACTAAGATTACGTTCTAGTACCTCGTGTGCAACCATTTCGATTGAAAAGATAACTGAAGTATTACCGCTTTCATACTGATTTACTGCAATGTTGCTACTTGCAATTGACTTTCCACTACCACGTTTACCTCCAATAAGAATAAGCTCTTGGCGAGCAACTCCAGCCAGCGTTGCATCAAAGGTATTGTTAAACCCAAGATGTACACGATCTCGCGCCATTTCTGCTGCGTTCTTAAACAACATGATATCTGCCATGTTGTATACGCCTTCGGTAGTAAGCGTTTTTTCATCAATACTAAGTACAATTGCTGCTAGGTTTTCCTTAATTTCAGCAGAATCGTAAATAGGAAGTTTATCAATAAACTTATCTAGTAGTTTAACCGTTTCATTCTGAGTATATTGATCTATTAAAGCATTAAGTGCTACTTCAGCACTAATGTCCTCGTTGTCTGCTAAACGTAGTGTGGCTAAAGTTCTTAGTGCTGGGCCTTCTCGTAAAGTTAATTCTAGTTCATCAAAACTAGGAATTGTATTGTAGTTATCGTAGTACTTGCTAACTGCACTATATAAACTAGAGAAGGCTGGGTCCAAAAACACGAGCTTTAGCTTAGACCATATATCTATAGACCGTTCTTGCAGTAGTTTATTTAGAACAATAGCACTACAGTCCATTAGCCTACCTTAGCTTCATTGTCGATAATTACTTGGTCAATGATTTCATTGATGTTATAAACAATTTCAGAGCGTAATTTTTTAATATCTTGCTGATAAGAGCCGCCGCTATCGTAGAGCAGGCTCAGTTGTTTATGTGTAGCAAGTTGTTGAATTCCAAAATAGATTAGATCATATGCCTTAGTAGACTCCGGCATAATTTCAACACTCACAGCCTTACCGTAATTATGAACAGCCTGACGTACTACTTCTTCGATAGTAAACGATTCACTATCATGATACGTTAATGTAACTTTCATAGCTCTCCAACACAAAAAGGGATAGAGACTATCAACTAATCTCTATCCCCAAAACTTTTCTAAACTAGCAATTAAGCAGCTACTGCGTCTGCCTTTGCCTCTGCTTTAGCTTTCTTAGCAGCACCATCGTAATCTGCTACTTTGATACCGCGACGAGTAAGCAGTGTTTTGATACCACGCTCAGTCTTATCGGCAGCTTTAGCAATCTCTGCTACAGTCATGCCACCGATATCGCTACCAAGTGCTGCTACAGGATCAACCGAAGTAGTAGCATGGCTTTCCTTCTGAGCAGGAATACGATCAATCTGACCGTTACGGGTTAGGCTAAGAGCCTTACCACGAACACTAGCAATGGTCTTACCAAGAGCTTGAGCAATATCCTCAATGAACTTGCCAGACTGAACCATTGAAATAAAAGTGCTCTCTTCATTTTCAGTATAACTACGAGCAGCTTCAACTTTTTCAGCGGGTTTCACGTAACCAGTAAGCTCTAGTGCTAGAAGTTTACCTTGAATCTGTTTTGCTGAGAATGCACCGTCCTCAAACATTTCGGCGATTTGCTTGTAAGTAAGCGCACCGGAATTTTGTCCTACAAAGGCAGCAAGACGATCACCCTGTTCTGGGGTAAATGCCGCTACTTTTTCTTTTGCCATTGACGCGACTTCGCGGTCTAGTTGACGTAGCTTTGATGCTACGCTGCGGGCACTAACGTCCAATTCGGTGGCAGCCATTTCAACGGTTGATGCTGAAACTGGTGACTCATTGCCAACAATGCGTAGTAGGTTGGCAACTGCGTCTTCTGACCACTTCTTAGCTTTTTCACTCATGTGTTTTTTCTTTCAAAAAATTATTTAGGTTATCAATAATAACAATGCCGTATTGGTCGGCTTTTAGTCTTTTTGAACTACCGTTGTTCTGTTCATCAACCAAATATGTAGTAGTTTTAGTTACTGATTCTACTACAACATACCCAGCCTCTGTTAGCTTTGTTGTGGCTTCGGATTTTGTCTTGAATGAAGTCAGCTTACCAGTAATACAAACCGTTTTACCATTTACTTTTGTACGACTTTTTTCAGATTTAAAGGAAAATGGTAGAAATTCTTTTAATTCTTGATACTCACTGCCAATCCAGTCTAGCAAATTGGCTGTTACTTTATCTCCAAGACCTGCTAGTTTGCAAGTCTCTTGATTAATTTCGGTAATATCATTTACTACCGCAGCAATCTTTTTAGATGCTGTTTCACCTAGTAAGGGGATCGAGAAAGAAGCTAAGACAGTAGCTAAGTCACAGCCTCTGGCACGATCAATTTCACTTAGTAGCTTATCTGCTACTTTTTCACTACCTAGATCTGCTATAAGACTAACGCGGTCTAAATAGAATATTTCGGTAATATCAGCAAGATCAAGTTTAGCAACAGTAGCTGGGCCAAAACCTTTGATACCCAGTACTTTAGTGAAGTGCTGTAGTTTACCGTTAATTTGTGCAGAGCACCCTGCGTTACGACAGAATATCTGATCGTTTACGCGTTCAAGAGGATAATCGCAGCACGGACAAGTAGTTGGAATCTCGATCTTCATAGTCTATTGTATCAATTAAAGATTAATTATACGCGAAAAGTACCGACACTGCAAGTCTAAATTTTCTATCCAGGAAACTGTAAAAATTAGCTTGCTTTGCAATTAACCCCCTACCTTATGTACGATTTGTGGAATTATAAGGCCGGCACGTCTGATAGCAACACGATCTCCGATGCGTAGGTCTAGTGCTTCAATAAAAGTAGGATTATTGAGAGTAGCACGAGATACCACAGCATCTCCCACTTGGACAGGTTCCAGTAGCGCAACAGGTGTAACCTTACCTGATTTACCAACTTGCCACTCAACTCCAAGAAGGGTTGTTTCAACACACTCACTGCGTTCCTTTCTGGCATAAGCACCATTAGGATGTTTGCTAGTATAACCTTGAGCTTCGAAGTCTTCGTTATTGTTGAGACGAAACACAACACCATCGGTTGGGTAAATCTCAGCAATGTTACGATCTTGAACGGTAGAAAAGCCAGCCCGACGCAGGGTTTTCATGTCATCGTCAAAGCTGGCAGTTGGGTTAGGATAAATACCATAGGCAAAGAATACTACTGCCCGTGTTTTGAATTCTTCTGGATCTAAAAGATTGAGAGCACCTGCTGCATAATTGCGAGAATTTTCTACAGTTTTAGGGGCAGCAATCTCACCAGTAATCTGGACAATATCACCAAGGCTAATAGTATGTGGAATCAGCTTAGTAGCCAAGAACTTGTCCGTGACAATACGACCTTCAATGCCATCACCGCGGGTTAATACTCGAGCCAGCTTACCGTCTACATAAAGAATACTAATTGCTGCTCCGTCAATCTTAGGAGTCATTGATACATTAACAAAGCCGTCAAGAGGGTTCTTAGCAGACTCATCCTCATAGTGCTTTTGCAGGCTGTACATACGACGAAAATGTTTCTCGGTATTTTCGTGCTGCTTACTGCCTACAAGGTTGTAGCCAATGCTATCGGCAAGTTGATCAAATTGCTCATCGCTAATAATGGGGTTGCCATTGTAGTAGTGACGGGCTGCCCTGTTCAAGAATTCTTTAATTTTATCCATAAGTATATTATACTCTAGTTATCAGTGGATTTCAAGGCGGTTATTTTGTTGCCAAAATGTTCTACTATGGCATCAACGCTTTCGGCACGGCTGCAAATCTCAATCAAACCGTCTAGCAATGAGTAGATATTTTGTATAGTTGCCGGAATTGAAGCACCTTCCTTAGTAGGCATATAGTCACCTTCATAAGTTAAAAAGTACTTTCTAAGATGCAGATACTCTACGTCTCGGAACTCGGACAGTGTTAGTCTATATTGAAATCCCTTTTCTAGATTTTCAAAAATTGTTTTTTCATATGCCATACTAGAACTTAACTCCTATTGCTTTTAAGTGACTTACGCTTGCCAACTCATGCGCTGGTTGATAAGCGAATTGCATCCACTTCTCAGCAATAAGCCAAATTCTGTAAACCCACTCGTTGTTCTGATAAAGCTCAGTTTTAATCTTAGCTAGACAGTCATATCGCGCCGAGTACACCACTTCATCTACTTCAAATTTAGTGCGTACCGCACCTTCAGGAATCAGCTCTGGTTTGAAATAGTCATGTGAACGTGCGCGAACTGGGACTGAGTTCTGATCTAAGATAGCCTTGATAAAGGTATTACCACGGTGTGTGGTATCGCTGATAGCTTCTACTGTCACACCTTCCACGTAACTGGTGATAATATAAACAATCTCTGAATCAGTTGCAGGCTTGCCTCGGAGAGCTGCACGACGCTCAGCATCTCGCGACTTCTTTTCTTTATGCTTATCAATGATCTGCCCTAGGCGAGCAGTATTGTAGGCAATGTTTAGAATAGCACAGGCATCTTTTTTAGTAATGGGTTTTTCAGCTTCTAACAAAGAAATTACATTTTCAATGTTAGCAACAGTAAGTTTTTCTTCTACATTACGTTTAGTACGACGTGCTGCCATGTGCTAGTCTCCAATAAAAACAGCGGCACTGCGGCCGCCATTTGTTATGCGCTAAGAACTGATGTAAAGTATACTGCGGCTTTACCTGTGAGTTTTTCAAGGATCTCGTCGTCGATTGGACCGCCGCGCAACACGATCGCAGTGCGAAGTGCTGCAATAGAAGACTCTTTGCTAACGCGCTTAGTGCCTTCGCCCTTAGCCTCGGTTTTGCCTTTAGCCGTAGTACCGGCTTCTTTCTTAACATATACGCCGGCTTGAACTAGAACCATACGTACACCATTTGGTGACTGTTCAAATTCTTCGGCAATTTCTTTAATGAGTTCAGTGCTGCTTTCAGGAGTAGGCTCACCGGCTTCGTATGCTTTGATAACTTCAGCTTTGAGTTCGTCAGTCCATGCCATTTTAATTTATTCCTTAGTGTGGTTTTAAGTTTGATTTAGGATATCCAGCTACAAGTAGTTCTTCGTCAAGCAATTTCATATACATAGCCTCGTAGCAAGCAGCTATGTCATACAGTATATCAGTGGGAACAATAGACATAGGCAAACCTTCTGGGCCTAATTCTTCTGAGCATCGTTCTTCAATTTTGAACCTGATTTGACTCACAAGATCATAGGTCTGAAACAACGTCTTGTTGTCCCACATTCTGAACTTTCTTTTGTTTTTTGAATCCATTGTATAATTATACTCGCTTAAGATAAGACAATCAAGTTCAGAATTTTGATTTTGGCAGTAAGTGAGGGATTCGAACCCTCGGAACACGTTTATAGCATTCGGCAGTTTAGCAAACTGCTGATTTAAACCACTCATCCAACTTACTATATATGGTGGGTGATGATGGTAACGCTCCACGAGGCAACTTCCCTACTTAACAAGGCCAACGGATTTACAGTCCGCCGTAAGGGGCAACACCCATATTTTATAAGTATACTATGCAATACACTTATAAAATGGCAGGTTATTCTGTTACGAGGAAACCTGCCGAAACCCTAAGCCGTGATTAGGCGGCTAATGCAAACTCTGAATCGTTAGCATTTATTGATTTGCTTTTTTGGCAGGAACAACCCTTGCCATAACGGTCTTTCACATTGACCGTGTTGCCTTTTTCACTATCTCACGCTGTCGAAACCAGGTCAGGCCCATCAAAAGCATACCGCACTTACAGAGGTAACGCGTACCACGGCTAGATCTCGCCTCAATATGCTTTTGGTGGACCTGGTGGGAATCGAACCCACGTCCAACGTGCCTTTGATTCAAAGGAATTACAACAATTCTAGAGCAGCCTGATTTTACTAGCTGCTACGTAGTCTTCTACTACTAACTCTGGGTCGGTAATGCACACCAGTTTTAGCAATTGTGAATTTGCATGGTTGCAGTGGTCTACAAAAAACTTGTGTCCTGGGTAAAGGCTGTCAACTGCTACTAACATCATGTTTTCGCTAATGTAGTCCATGCAGTCCTGCACCCAGTTATTGACCGTGATATTACTGGTATTGTGTCCGGCATTTTTAATTACCCAAAGACACGCGTCAATGCTTTTTTGATGAAATCCTACTAGCATTAGCTATATTCCGTATTAGTCATTCTATCAGCAATAAACTGCCGATAGTTGTGTTTAACATCCCAAGCCGCTTTAAGTGCATCAACTTCGGCTACAAAGGTGTGTAGTAGTTGTTGATAAGCTTCAGCAAATTCTTGTTGTTCTGCAGCCGCTAGTTCACCAATATCAATGCCACTAACTTTATTAGTGGGTTCGCTAACTACAAGTACTCTGCGCTCAGTAACCTTGCCTTTTAGATCTTGATAAGTGAACTTTGCGATTTTCATCTGATCTCCTAGTGTAGATAAGTATTATACAGAGTTTTGGCAGCACATTCAAGACAAAAATTATTCTTCTGAAGTTAAACCAACCTCTAGTGCTTCACGGAAGCGTGCAGACATAGCAGGAAAAATGCAAGCAGGAAAAATTACTGGAGCTAAGATAACGGCCATTACTAGCAGTGTTAGCACAGTAGTGAATTTATTACGCGCTACCATAGCGTTTGGATCTAATTTTGATACGTTTAAGACAACTGGTAAGAATAATTCAAACAGTGCAAAGATAGCAGTTGATAGTGCAAATAGGATGTAAAACTCAAGTAGTTGCTGCACTTCTAGGATCCGGTTAGTTCTGCAATAGCTGGAAATTCATTAACAAGCAGCTTCCACGCCATTACTGCTACTTCCCTGTGTTCTTTTTGTGTTGCTTTATCCATTCTAAGCTGGCAGTAGTGAATCCATGAACGCAGTGAGCCACTCATGTACAGCCTAGACATTGTAAGGCCTTCAGGCAGTACTGCACGGGCCTGCTCTTTGGCTATGCCCTTGCTAATAGCCCAATCATAAACTTCTTTAGTTTGCTTGACTAGATTTTCCTGCAAGATTTCCCACTGATAAGCAATCTGCCGTTGCTCGTCGTTATTGTAATCAGCCTCTACTGAGTTCTGACGATTTTTGTGGTCTTGAAAGCGGGGCTCTCGACTAATTGCAGTTTGAATGCTGTCTACGTTGGCATATCGTTGCGAGAACTCTTGAAACGTAAAGCTGCGATGCCTGAGAATCTGTCTGCCTATATCTCGGGTAGTTTCAATTTCCATAAGCACGTTAACCATTTCAAAAGGCGACCAATGCTTATTGTCTACAAGATACTTTAGCAGTTTTCTACTAGTACCAGTATTTGACTGATTACTAGGGTTAGAAACCCTAGCAACGTATGCTACTAAATCTTCAGCTGTATCAATAGTTTGATTTACTGGTTTAGTGATTCCTACTAGGGTTACTTTATTCATCGATCCTGTGCCTGCCAACGGGCCAGAGTATTATCAAGTTTAGCAAGTCGAAGACCTTTAGCACGTTCAGCATCCTGTTCTGCTAGATCATGCTCACGTGCAATATATACTGCTACCTCGAGCTCCTTGAGAGCAGTACGATCAAATGGCATATGACGATCACAAGTATCATAAAAGCAAATTCCCTCACCGTTAATTACCATTTTGTTCCAAAAATAATTACCGTTATGTGTAAACAGTGTTTCTTTTTCTACATTCTCAAACGCTTTGAGATCAACTTTTCCAAAGTAAAATTCCATAGTCCTTTTCCATAGTGATTTACAACAATGTATATTATATCAAATAAAGAGCAATACGTTCAAGTCAAAATTTTTAAAACAAAAAAGCTGCATTCAGTAACTGAATGCAGCTTTTGTAGTGGTGCGACTGGCCGGACTCGAACCGGCACGCCTTGCGGCGAGGGATTTTAAGTCCCTTGCGTCTACCTATTCCGCCACAGTCGCAATCTTTTTAATACCAGAACATCTGACGTAGATTTTCTATCATTTGCTCATCGGAATTGTTTTCCCGAACAGGTACTGAGATAGTATATCCGTCCCTAAATTTCTCCATTGCAAAATGGGCACCTACTTTTTTAGTAAACCTATCGTGCTTGCTGCAATAAGAAACAGCTACATCTACCATTCGGTTATTCTTATTGAAAGTAACTCGGCGATAAGCAATTGTAACACCGTTATAATGCTTGCTGTTATAACTTAGTCCTGTGCAGTGGAGAAGTTTAACTCCGTTAGCAATACCGTCTTGTACGGTACTGGGTGGAGTAACTGTACTTAGGGTTTCTGCAGGAAAAGGCCAGGTTTCACTAATTGTATCATAAGTTTCTCGAACAAGTGACGGATTTGCTTTTGGCCAAGTCCACGCTAGTGGAACATTAAAATTTAGATCGTATTGAATCATAGTTGTTTTCGGTTACGAATTGTGTCAGCATAAACTTGGTGATCGTTCATGCCCATGTACTTTTCTAAGACTGCTAGAAAAGACTCCAAGTATCGTTGGTCTAGTGGAATGAGATTTTTATCTTTGTCATACTCCAATACAAAAAGACGTTCAATAGCTGCTTGTAGTTCTGCTACCACAATTGCCTCCAATTGATGCCAAGTAAGTTCAACTGTTACTTTGTCTGGGGTTGTTTGCTCAGAATCCATGAATCTCCTTCGCTTTTAGACCAGGTTAGTACGTCGCCCTCTTTCCAGCCTAGTTCTTCTAGAACACTAGGAGGCAGTTCAATAGCTGGGTTACCTTCGTCATCCTCTACAACTTCGAGTATCATACTTTCTTTCCGCAGTGTGGGCACCTAAGAGCATGTTCTTCTCGTGCTGCTCTAACAGCATCCCTAAGTGCACGAGCCTCTGATACAAATTTTTTTAGTTTGTACCTGGAACGATCTTTACGAGGTTTTTCGTATTCTTCTTTGATTTGTTTACGCAGATGTTCTAGTCTGCCTTCAAATACGTGCAAGTAGTTAGGAATGCTGTTTTTCTTCATTTGATAGTAGCTACGTTAATAAAGCCGTGTTCGTCAATACTCCAAAACAACCACTCATCTGGCTCTTCAGGTGGGAAAAGATTTAGTAGTTCCATAGTCCTTCATGTCCTTAGTTGACTTGTCGGGCTTAACAGCATTTTCACGAGCATGAATTGCAGCTTCGGCAGCATGACACGCCTCTAGTGAATCAAAAACACAAGCACCTCGTTCGCCATACTTATACTTGCCGTCGGCACATTTCATGCAAGGCATAGAATATCCTTTAAACAGGTTGTGGAAATTTGTCAAGGTACTCACGAATAATCTTATTTACTAGATCGTTAAGTGTACAATTTTCTTTGTGTGCTTGTATCATAAGATCAAACAACAGATCGTTTTCTAGCTCAAGGGCGACCATTACGTCTGTACTGTATTTTTCACCATTCATAATAGCGGTCATTTTCCCGATAAAATCTTCTTCGACTTCTAGGTTGAGATACTGTACATCATCCCAAGCGCAATCATCTACTTGACGTTCACCTACTTCCGCTAGGTAGGCATCATGGTACCGTGGATTACAGAATCGATAAGCACGATCCTCAGTGTAGTCATGAACATACATTTGATAGACAGTTTGATCTACCAGACTAAAAACTACGCCAGCAGAGTATAGTGAATTTGCACTATTGTCTACTTCTAGAGCAACTACACCTTCACCAAAGCAATGCCACTGATAAGAGCTAACATCACTGATCTTATAACCAGTAGCTTCTAGGAATGTTTTAATATCTGTCATGTGTGTTCAATCACTTTAATTTTAGTTTTAGCAAGTGCTGCCTGACAAACCCTACAGGGCTTTGCCATAGCAGGCGTACCATCTTCGCGATATCTAAAGATAACAATCTTGTGTGCTGTTTCAAGATCACGACAGCGGGTTATGGCATGAATCTCAGCATGAAGAAAGACCTTCATAGGCTCATGAACCTGTGCAGCATACTTAGCTTGTAGGGGGTGTGTTTTAATATAACTATTGGTCCCAATACTAAGAACATTGCCGCGTCGGTCATATATAATAGCCGTTACCTGATATTTTTTGCTCATAGCCCGTGTGTGAATACCTAAATTAGTAAATCTTGAGCTGCGAGGTTTTTCTCTTTTGATTCTAACATTATATCAGCATAATCGCTAAAAGTCAAGGCCCAAGTATTTACTGCTTGATTCCAGTAGTAATCACTGTGTGCACGTAATTTAGCTGCTGTATAGCCACTGGCTTTTAGTGCAGTAAGATCTGGTTTTACAAGCGGATCGTGGTCTACTAGCACATCTTCACGACTGACTGAATAGTGTATAACAGGACGTACACCTCGCCAGCTTTCACGTACTTGCTCAACCCTAGGGTCACTAGGTTTGATGTACTCACCACTAGCAATCCAGTGGTGATGGATATCGAGAACTAAAGCACAGTCTTTAACAAGCTCTAGGCTAGCATCAAGACCCCAAGTAAACTCTGCGTTTTCAATAGTTAAAGTATTGCGAGCTTCTGGGCTGAGCTTTTTAAGAGCTGCTTTAATTCCTGCGGGGCCTTGTTTGCCGCCGATATGTACGTTACATTTAAAGTCTTGAAACTGTTTACCGTAGCCCAAGTAACGGATAAGGTCACAGTGGTACTCAAACTCTACAAGACTGTTTTCTACTACATTGGGGTTTTCAGACGCTAAGACGCAAAATTGGCCTGGATGAAAGCTTAAGCGTACGTCAAGACTGCGTGCTAGTGCTCCACACTTTGCGAGATTTGCTTCTAAGTACTGAATTACATCAGGTTGAAAATAAAACCACATCCAATCATCATGGGTATAGGCAGTCAGTAAATCGCTTGAGATACGAAACATTCTTAGCCGAGGATTTTTCTGACTGCCTACCCATTGAATTTGTTTGTGCAGGGTACTACAGTTGTGTTTTAGCAATTCCCAAAGACGTTCAGCTGCTTTATCCTTGGTTTGCTTGTTAAGCCAGGTTATTGTTGTTGCTTTAGTATTTAGTGCTGTATCTGCTGTGCCCGGCGACTTTTGAATCTTGCAGGCAAAGCCAATTCTGTGAACATCTTGATTAAATGAGTGCATAACCTGCTTTAGTAGTTGTCCATATTAAAGCACACTTAAACAGTCCTTCAGCGCTAGTCGCTATCTCCTGTTCTAGCAGGCGGAACTGTGTGTGCTTTAATATGGAGGCTAGTCCCTACACTAGCCAACCATAGTCTTTGAATAGGACGACGGTCCCTCTGTATCTTATGGAGGATAATCTTATTCTACAGCGGCATAAGATCATTTTTCGCCGGTTTGAGGTGATACCATAGGGAATTGGTATCATAGCCTTGGCACCTCGCCATATGCTACTATATGGTAATGCTACTGCTCCGATAATGAAGCATATCACAGTTAGTTTACCATATTAAAGTACACTGCACTATCTAGATGATTTAGTAGGTGTGTCCGGCCGGTACTCTCTACTATCCTCACCCTACGCTCTCGTGGGCCTTTGAGAATGGCTTGCAGTGTACTTTAATATGGTGAATAGAACACTGCCGAGATTTTAAAGTCTCGACTGTGTTCTCCAACCGATATAGATATTATACAGTGATTGAGCATACAGTTCAAGTTAAAAATTTTAAACTAATCACCTTTATTCTTTAAGCAATTAGTAAACCAGAAGTACTTCCAGTAAGTGGTGGCTACTGTTCCAACAGCTAAAGATAATAGCACACCTACTTCTAGCAACAATAAAATTAAAAAAACTATTAATGCTACAATAGCTAAAATGTTAAAGAATATTTTAAGTTTCATGGCATAGATTTTGTTATGTATTTAAAGATCCATGCTCCCATTGATATAACAGCGCTCCCTAGAATCATTAAACCCCATTTGAGTGCGCTATCTCGGTCCCGTTCTAAAGCTTTTAGCTTGTTGTCGGTTTTTTGAAGCATTACCTCAAAGTTTTTTATTTTTTCTTCTAGAACTGCTACTGTTACTACTGTTTCTTGTCTGCGATCTATTCCGTCATAAGTAGACATAATCTGATTCCACTAAGTTTGGTTACATAGTTATCCTAATTTTAGTGTCCTTAAAAAGTAAAACATTACAGGCTGCGCTTGTGACTAGCGTTTACAAACGCGTACATCTTCTCAGCAGTTTCTAGAACTTTATCAAGACCTGGAAATTCCGGCATCTGGACTTTATTGACAATCTGATTTGTTTTTTCGTCACGTTCAGCGGTTAGTTCCCAACCGTTAAACTTAAGGTGAAAGTCTTGCATTACCAGCTCTTTAGCCATTGCAAGAATATCGCTACGAATCTCGTAGCCGTTTTTATTAAATTTTACTTCAGGTGTGTTCATGTGTGAGTCCTATCGACGCATATTGCTTAAGTCTTTTGCGTGTTGTTGTGAAAAGACCGGTACTGCATTAGACTTGTGCATAGTAGCAATGCCGATCATATTGGTTCCTGTATATTGCAGACTGGGCCTGCTGCTTACAGCACCTGTGGTACCCAAGTCTACGCTTGGGATATTTTTTGTAGTGTTGCGACTGTCGGGAATCTTAGGACTAAGTGATTTAAGTACTAATCTACGAGCCATGTTATTCCTATAGTGTAATTGGTGGGCCGTGTTGGACTTGAACCAACGACCAACGTCTTATGAGGACGCTGCTCTAACCAACTGAGCTAACGGCCCTATAATTATGCTACTTTTTTATACTCGCGCAGAGCCTCGGCATCAAGGCTACAATATGTGCGAAACTTGTCTTTGCCGACTTTGTCGTAGAACTCATAAGCCATCTGTTCTTGGGCTAACATTTGCTCTACGGTGAGAATACGAAAACGGTGAACATAAGCTGCAACTAAAAATTCTTTAGTATAACCTGCCATGCTTTTCCTCACTGTGTAAAGATATATTATACACTATACACAGTGTGAATTCAAGACAGTTATTTCATAATTGAGCGTAGCATCCAGGCATGTTTTTCATGTGCATCAATGCGCTCAGCAATAAAGTTTGCAATACCCTGTTCATTTTCTTCAACAGCAGTATTGAACATTTCTTTTAAGTAGTTTAGAAGAACTAAGTTATTACTTGCAAGCTCAGACATCATTTCCATACTATCTAACACAGATTCTTGATCTGCAATAATAGTAAGCTGTGAAAACTGTTGCAAGCTGCCGGGAGCGTAAACATTTAGTGCACGAATGTACTCAGCAATTCTATCAATAGGAGTGTATACTTCTGCATAGAAGTCACCTAAGAAGTTGTGGTACTGTGGAAAGTTTGGGCCTTCTACGTTCCAGTGAAACTGTGAGGCTTTTAGGTAAAGGCTGAAGTTACTGGCTAGCAGTACTTTTAGTTCGTCTACTAACATAAATTAATCCTTGTCGTAATGTGAGTGAGATTCTGTACGGGCATTGTATCGCTTGTTGCACAGGATACACTCATCATGAACCCGACTAAAAGGTTTGTCGTGAGCATTGCCGCTATAGTAAGTTACAACCTCACGAATTTCTTCATGAGAGCAGGTTTCTAGTAGTTTTTTAAGCTCTAGTTCCGCTTCTAAAAGTTTTAAACGTCGAGTTATTACATTTCTTTTTAAATCTTGATATGCAGTACTAGGCATAATTTTATCCTTTGGTGCACCCGGAGGGATTCGAACCCACAACAAACGGTGTAGAAGACCGTTACTCTATCCATTGAGCTACGGACGCAGTGTATATTATTTATTTGCGTTAAAAAAAGCTAAGGCAAAACCTCTCGGCGTCATACTTCTTAACTCTTTAGTGCGTTCGGACTTGCCTCCGAGTTTCATGATCCAACTACCTTCTGTGTTTACGGGCAGACTTTTCTTTTCCGGTTTGTTAAAGATTCCCCAAAGTCCGGTCTTTTTAGTATAACTTTCTTTCAGAGATTCTTCTTTGTCTAACCAACCAGCAAATTCATTAGGATTAAAATACCAGGGAGCACCTATACGAGGTATCAATTTAGGCAATCTACCTACTGGGTTTTCTAGTACCCAGAACTTAGGTTTAAAATAATCCACAAAATCAAGTGTTTTATGAACTAAAGCTAAAGATGCTGCAGTTCTGCCGTCTTCATCTTTAGCTTTCCAATATTGTGCTCCGGAGCCGGCAAAGTCTGTACAAGGAGGAGCTGCTAAAATACCGTATATTTTAGAGAAGGGCATTTCTTTTGGCTCTAAGGTTAGTATATCAATATCATGTTTAATATCTACTTGATATACATCATAACCATTATCTTTATATGGCTGGGCCCATCTGCCGCTAAAATCAAATAGAGATAAAATTGTGTTACATTCCATACCAGCCTTCGCAGCTTTTGCAGATAGGATATCCGTCTAAGTCAGGTATCAACATGTTGGGTTTTAACCACACATTACAACTAGAACACTCTTGAATGTTACTTATAACCGCAGCTTCAAACTTAATGCCGGCTTCAAAGCAGCCTTCAGGCAGAGTTTTTCTGCTGCGATATAATATTTTTTCCAGTTCATTCATGACTGTTTAAAACGGTCATCATTGGCATAACGATCCTTGTGTTTGATGTAATACAATAAGAAAAGCACATTACAGCCTGCGTGTGCAATATGGCTAAGACCCGATTCAGGATCCTTGTCTTCTCCGCGCATGAACGCAAAGATGTGACGTAGTAATGAATTAAGAACTCTAGAATATTTAAAGCCTGTGCCTTCAGTCCAGTTATGTGCGGCATACTTACCAGCTCCAAACTCTAGGACTTTGTTGATTTCTTCTACGGCTTCAAACGGCATTAAACTCCAGTCAGTTTTACCACTGTCGTATTTAACAGCAGTACCTGCAACTGGAGTTTCTAGCTCAGCATCATTATTAAAAAACTGTTTTAGTTTCTGTAGTTCTGGGTTCATTGTCGTTTAGGTTAAAGGTTAGTATCCGGTCTTGCACCGGAAAGCTTGCACACTTATTACCCTAGTGTGATAGTCTGTTTTGCAACATATGTACATGCCTACTACAAATAGGTTAACTTACTGTACGTGCACTAAGTTGTCCCCCGTAGCCTTGTAGTCTACGCTTCGATACTTAGTTTCTGTCGATTTAGTTTTTTCTTGCCGTTTGGCGGTTCGAGGTAAACGCAAAAGCCCCGCTAAGTAAAGCTGGTACCTGTTGTTTTTTCAATGGAACAGGTAGTTGTAAGTCTGGTTCTGGCTCACCTATGAGCAGATAATACTTACTATATATAGGTAATAGCTTAATCGCTATTAGTTCTTCTAGTTGTTTTGTATAATCAGTCATAGTATTTCCTTAATTTGTACTATTATAACACAACAACAACACCTGTTCAAGATAAATTTTTTTGCGCTTTGGCGCCGCCTAGTAAAAATTTTGTCTTGTTTTAATGCAGTGTTTAGGGTATAATTATAAATCGCCGGGCTGTTGTCAATTACAAATCCAAAATACCTTGTTAAAGTACTGCTAAATAAAATTTAGTCTTGAGTTTTTTTCCTAACTTTGATATAATTAACTTTTACACTGCGAGCCTATTACATGAAATTTATCAGTAAATTGTTTAATCGCATTACTGTTGAAGATACAATGGAAGACGAACTTTACAAAGCACAGATGGCACTACTCAAAGCACAAACACTGTACGAATACTCCACATCTGAAGTAAGTTTCCAAGCTGCTCGCATCAAACGATTAGAGAGGCAACTAAATGACCTTAAACCAAAGACTACAGCATGAACTATTATGAGAGCTATTATCTTAGCTCTTGCACTGTTATACCCTCATGCAATAGGTACAGCCGGTTCTGATACTAAATGCTTAGCCGAAGCAATATATCACGAAGCGCGAGGAGAATCACTCTTAGGTAAACTAGCAGTTGCACAGGTTGTTATCAACCGTATGCGTAGCCCTAAGTTTCCTAAAACTGTATGCGGTGTTGTTTATCAACCAGGACAGTTCTCTTGGACTCGCAACAAACGCTTAGTACGTCGTCTAGATATAAATACAGTTTATGTAGCAGATCTTGCCCTTAGCGGAGAGCATGATCTAAAGCACTTTACTGCTACTTATTTTCATAATCACAGTGTCAAACCCAGATGGAACAACTTAGTTAAAGTTAAAGTGATCGGCCATCATACTTTTTATAAAGAAAAGCAATGAACAGTAAAACTCGTAAAGGCATCCTAGCAGGTGCAGTACTAGAAAATCTAGACAAATATTACCCTGGTGTTGATCCAGAAGTTCTTGAAGAAATCAAGCCTTCTAGACTTACCCGACGTCAAGAAGATAAAAAGCGTGACGATAAACGCCGACAGCGTAACAATCGCGATAACTAAGCAGCTGGCCCCGCACATTGATAAATATCAACTTGCGGGGCCTTGTTGTATTTGCTATAATATCTTATAGTTTGAAAAGGGAAAACATGCTAACCGATGCCGAAAAAGTTAGAGTTTACGAGGATATGTTTCATAGCTTACACCTCTACCACGGCGTAACAGCCGATCAACCACCTATTGAGCATATTTTGCATGTTATCTCTAACTGGAGCTATGCACACGGCCGAGAAGGTGTTCGTGATGAGGCACAGGTTAATTACTGGTTTAATAAGATGCGTACTCGCGAGTATCGTAACAGTGCGTGGAATAGTGGTGTTAATACTGACTTTAAAAGGAAAAAAGCATGAAACTACGTGATGCCATCGAGGAACTAGAGTACTTTGATAACGAACCCTGTGTACGAGCTATTCTAAATTTCTTTGAAGAACTTGAAGAATTTGGACCTGCTGCATATAACTACTACGATACCGAGAATGAATGTTATATCATTACTCCCGCTGAAGATCCTGTTGAAGAACTTGAGCCACTTGACTTTTTCTATGAAATCGACTTTGACAGGGATTACTAATGAGTGGTTTAGTTTCTAGGTATCCGCAGCTGTTCGATAATGCACTTGATTCTGATTATATTTTTAAACCTGCTTGGATGGATCTGCTAGATGACCTGTGCCAAGCAGTATCAGACCAATTGCGTTGTAACTGCATACAGTATTTTGTGATTACTAGAATCACTGTTAAGAACCTTGGCTTGCGTATTGAGCACGACGGCGGTGATATGTACGTTGGCGGTATGATTGACATCATTGAAAGGCAGAGCAAAAAATGCTAGAAAAACTGTTGCGTGAGGCAGGGTTTGTGTTTTGGGAAAGTGACGAGATGGGAACTGGCATTGACTGGGGTTGTGACTACACTAACGAGATCGAAACCTTTGCTAGTCTTTTAGTAGACTACTGTTCTGCTACAGAAAGCGAACTCATTAAATATAAACTGGGGCTAACCGAATGAGTAGTGTATGGCTTACTAGGCAACAGATTAATGATCTGTATAGAATGATGGAACACTTTCAAGAAGCAAAAGAGTTCAAACTTACTGCTAATAATAACAGTGGCATTGGTTATGCAGTTGCAGTTAGTTTTAATGCACTAGATGTTACAGCTAAGGTAGACATTACGGAATACGATAAATGGTAGCACAGGAGCTTGCACAAGAATTTGCACTAAAAGCAGGGCTTAGCTGGGATGATAAGTATCACTGGTATGTTTCAGCTAAAGATCTAGAAGCTTTTATGAAAGCAGTTGCAGAAAAGAGTTCTACTATTGCTTGGAATAAACACCACGGCATTGATGGTAGTTATGCTATTATTAGATACTTTGGACTAGACAAATGAGCGGCGGATTTTTTAACTACGAGCAGTACAAGATTTGCAGAATTGCCGACACTGTGGAAATGCTGATAGATCGTGAACGGTTTAATCCAGAACACGGAACTGAAGTCCTGCAAAAGTACATTAAAGCACTGATAACTCTTCGAGTGGTGGCAGATATGGTAACTGCTATTGATTATTTTGAAAGCGGTGATATTAGCAAAGAAACCTTCTTGCAACGCTGGTCGGATCAAGATTTTGATTTTTCATAGCATTAGGCCTCGTACGTCAATAATTATTGATTTGCGAGGCCTTTGTCGTTGTGCTATAATATATTATAATTTAGAAAGGGATAAATATGCAATTTCTTAGTGCTGGCGGGGCTTACGGCCGAGAAGCAACACTTGAAGATTGGCAGTCTGGCAAGGACTTTCGGGATATCGACACCGGCCAGTATTTTAGTAATCGTGACGTAGTACTGCTTAGGCAATCACTATTTGCTGGTATACAGTTCTTCAATCACAAAGGCAAGTTTATTTTTAAGGTTATGCTATGATGAATATTGACAGAGGGTTTGATACGTATCTAGGCGAGTTAGAAGGGCACAGCACTAGAGCGTGTCGCTTGTATGCAGAAGTTGAAGCAGGTATTATGACAGAGCAGCGTATTGTAGAGTGGATGCGAGCAGCCTATCAACAAGGTGCTCGTGACATAGCACAAGATACGGTCGACACTCTTGGTGATTACGCCTGTGCAATGGCAGGTTTCCCAGAAGTTGTGTATACCCACGAAGCAGCTTTTGATGTTGCTAAGGACAGCCTAATGACTTACTACACACAGGTGCTTGATGAATCCAAAGATTGAAACATTAGCCCAACAGCATGGGCTAACAACCCATGCTGCTCCAGGTCAGGAACACCTTGAAAAGTTTGCTGAGGCTATTATCGCCGAATGCATTGATTTAATTGAAACTTATCGTATTCCTGTGGGCAATAGCCGATCGGGAGAGATGGCTGCTCGCTGGACTTATGACTCCTTAGCAGAACTTCGTGATGAAATTTGTGAAAGGTTTGATTACCGTGTATCTAGCACTTGATCTTGAACTTAACAATGCACCTGACTACTCAACTCCAGACCCTAAGATTATTCAGGTAGGTGTTGCTCTTGGTAAGCCGTGGGCCATTACTACATATAGTTGGTATGTTAACCCACAAGAGCCTATCTATCCCAATATCACCCAACTTACCGGCATCACAGATCACGATATCCAGCATAAGAGTGTACCACTTAGCGTAGTAGCGCAGGAGCTTGGTGAGCTTATCGAACGGTACAAACCCTTTGTGAATCCGGTTACTTGGGGACGTGGGGACATGGACTCACTATTAGGGGAGTTTTTTAGCTACGGCTGTAGTTTTCCACACTTTGGACGCCGCTATATTGACGTTAAGACGTGGTACACACTGCATATGCTGGCTAAAGATAAACGTCCTGCGGGTGGACTTCGTTCAGCTATGGCAGAGTATAAGCTAAAGTTTGAAGGCACACCACATCGTGCTGATGTAGACGCTAAGAATACCCTTAGACTGTTCTTTGAAATCTTAGCACGTCAACGTAAAACAAATGAAATTATTCAACTAGCCAAGGAAGCACAGTGAACGAGTACAAACAAGAAGTACTGCAAGCAGCGGTACATGGTATGATTGAAGGTGGTTGGTCTCGGGAACGTGCTGAACATATTATGCCACTCTTAGATCGCGTCTTTACCTGTGGCTACAACGAAGCAAAGCGAGACATGTATGAAAAACGTACTACGGAGCTTAGCCATGGACGACAGTGATGTCTGGAAGTTTATGGATACCCAAGATATGTGGGTATATGATAAGCTAATTCTTTCACGCCTGTTAGGTTATCGCTGTGGCCCTAGTGGTGTAGCTCCCACAACCACCGGTTACTACATTGTTAGACCTATCTCCAATTACCGCGGCATGGGACTAGGATCTAGTATTGTAACTCTTAAAGCAGGCGAGGATGTTATTCCTGATGGCTACTTCTGGTGTGAAGTATTCACCGGCAGGCATCTTAGCTTTGATTACAACCGCGGCACGCAGTGCCTAGCGGTTGAGGGTATCAAAGACAGCAAACGCACTGACCGATTCGCTGCCTGGAAGAAAACTCGCGATGAGTTTAAATTGCCAGACTTCCTACAGGTGATTGCAAGCAAGTATGAATGGTTTAACTGCGAAACAATTGGCGGCAAGATTATTGAAGTTCACCTACGCAACAACCCAGACTTTACTGGGCACACAAGTAACGAAATTGTACCTATCTGGCGTGAAAACTTCTTAGATAGCCCTGATGCTGACCGAGTAGGATTCTTACTAAAATAAAGGTTAAAAAATGGATTATCACCCCGATGTTTGGGTTATTATAGAACTAGCTGGCAATGATGTTCCTGAAGGCAAATACTACCGTGTACTAGCAGGTTGGTATGGTGGTTATGGTGGCAGTGATGCCTGGAAGGCTAGTAGTGGTATTGTTGCTGTACGAGACCATGATACGCACTGGGAAATTGAAAATACCAGTGGCAGTCTTTACTACTGCCACAAAAATACAGAACGTCTTAGTGGTTATACTGCTAGCATTCTTAACAAGTTTATGCAGGGCAACTCACCAGAACTTTTTATTCGTAAAGTTTCCATACAGGAAGTTGATCTTGCTACCAGGTGTTGACATTGCTAGACTACGCTGCGAGGTAATAATAATTGCCATGGTTGGAGAAGCTAATGCCGACTGGTGGTGGAACAGCGACAACAAAGCTTTTGAATTACGCACTCCCAATCAACAATGGATTCTTGATTGGCAAATAGTACATACTTACTTAATGGGACACGCCGGAAGATGAAACGTACATTACTACTTTTTTTACCTTGGACAGTATTCTGCTGGTTAGCAGAAATTTTAGCAATTTTTTTAACTGTGCCAGCAGTTTACACAGCCGATAAAAACGGCAGGTTACTGCCGTGGCTGCAGTGGATGGAAACCCCTGATGACCTAGGATGGGGTGCTGGATACTACGAGCCAGCTATTAAAACTATTTTTGATAAACACGGTAAAAAAGTTGCGCTAGTAGTATGGTTGCTACGCAATCGTGTTTACGGACTTGGCAGCCAGTGGCGGTGCTCTCCTAGTTATGACACCATGACGCTAAAGTCTTGGGGTACTCCCGGTGTGTTTAGTAATGCACCTGCTTGGTGGTTTGGTACTATTCAGTACGGTGATAAGTGGTTTTTTGAATTTTCTTTTGCTGTTAGATTTGGTAACTTATTTAACTTAGGTATGCGGTCAGGTTGGAAGCTGTTGCCCTTTTTTACGGGTCATCGTCCTGAAAACTTTGCAACAACAGCTACAGGTATCTTTGCAGGTATAACCCTTAGATCAAGTGGAGTTCATGATTCATGAAAGTATATATTGGACCACATACTGGTTGGGTAGGTCCTTACCAGATTGCTGATTTCTTTGCTAAACGTTGGCTAGGAGAAGATCGAGCATTTGCAATCGGTACTTGGCTAGCAGAGAAAACCTGGGTAGGTCCACTCTGCAACTGGATTCACAGCCGTCAAAAACGTACTGTCAAAGTTAAGATTCACAGCTATGATACTTGGAACATGGAAAGCACCTTAGCTATCTTAGTGCTGCCAATGCTTAAGCAACTAAAAGCTAAGCAGCACGGTGCTCCTTACACAGACAACGACGATGTTCCTGAGTACCTGCATGCTGTGCCAAGCGAATCACCAGAGCATGTTGAAGCCAATTACTTTCAACGATGGGCTTGGATCATGGATCAAATGATCTGGAGTTTTGAGCAGCTACAGCCCGACTGTGATTGGGAAGCACAGTTTCACAGTGGTGAGCACGACATTAAGTGGGTACCTTGTGGTGAGAACATGACTGAAATGGTTCGTGGTCCACGCGACACACACAAGTTTGACGTTGACGGTTATCGTCAACACAGTGCACGCATTGACCTAGGGCTAAAGTTTTTTGGCAAGTATTATCGTGGTTTGTGGGATTGAGTACCAGAGGGCCTCGCACGTCAATAATTATTGATTTGCGAGGCCTTTGTCGTTGTGCTATAATATATTATAGTTTAAGAAAGGAAACCGCAATGAAAACACAATTTGAATTGCCTAATTTTATTAACAGTGTTAAACAACATTTCGGAGTTAAGTGATGCTTTACAACTATACTAAGTCTGTTGACTTTTCAAACCCCAACCGCAAACCCATTGACAAGCTTACTAAGGCAGGTAAGGTTGCCGTTATTTACTCCAATGTATTCGGTACTGCTTGGTACAACCATCACCACTGTTTACGCTTGGTTTTTGACCCACACATTGTTCTAATCCACCAAAACCCACGTGAGGTTGAGGAGTATGTGCAGGAGGTTTACCGGCAAGAAGTATATGCTGATGGTCTTGCTGTGGCTTGGATTGCCCTAGGGTCAGAGTTCATGATTCAAGAATATGATGGCAAAGAGTCTGTTGTTTACAAAGAGGATTTTTCATGGATCACAGCATAGTTCCCCAACACATCTTAGCTATGCTAGAACTTTACCATGGCGAGCAAGAGTATCGTGACTATATACTAAAGGTACTTAATGATAGCCGAGACGGCCAGCGACTTGGCTTTCCTTATCCAGTTGCTAAGTACCTTATACTACAACTAGCAGCTCATGACGCGGAGTTCCCGCAATTTATACCTAAACCAAAACCTTGGGAAATCGCATGAATATTAAACTACTATCAGATCTGCACTTTGAGTTCGGCACTGAGGTTAAAAAACACATCAAGTACAATGGTGAAGATGTCTTAGTCCTAGCCGGCGACATTGCTGTTGGTCACCGGCAAGTATTGCTAGCATTTGACTACTTTTTGGACCTAGGCTTTCCGGATATTGTTTACGTACCTGGCAATCACGAGTACTACAAGCAAAGCATTGACTACTTTGATAAAGCTATCCAAGACAATGCTCCACCGCATGTACACTTTCTTAATCCGGGTACGGTTACCATCAAGGATACAGTGTTTACAGGTGCTGCACTTTGGACTAACTTTCGCAATGACCCGCTTGCAGAATTAGTCGCACGCCGCACAGTTAACGACTTCAGGCAAATCCGTAACTTTACTCCGCAGGCATGCAAAGATCTTTTTTACAAGCACTGGGGTTTTATTAAAAACAATCCAGCTGATGTAATTGTTACACACTTTTTGCCCAGTCCATATGCCATTCACGGCGATTATGCTAATGAACCCACTAACGCGTACTTTGCTAATGATCTTACACAGTGGATTTATGACCTTAACCACACTACTTGGATGTTTGGTCACACTCACCGCTCAGTAAACTGCTGGATCAATCAAACTCAATTGCTAGCAAACCCTTATGGATACGAAGGCTATGGACAAAACCCAGAATTCTATGTGTAAGCTAAACAAAACTTTCTATGAAAACCATCCTAGCCCACACTACAAAGACTACACAGACACAATCTTTACCATTCTCTACCCTAAGCAAGGCGGCTATGTAATTTACAAAGATACATTCATCTTGCCCGTTCTCAAGACTGAAGTCGACATGCTACAAGAGGCATAACTAAAAATAAACTTGTAAAGTTAGGATTTCTGTGATATAATAATTGCATAAACTAAGTTTACTAAAGCAGAAAATCAAGTTGAGAAATAAACAAACCGGATATTTTTAAGGAGCCCGCCGACGAGAAAATTCCTCAGGTCAGTGCCGATTTCAATAACTTGATTCCTTCTGCGATAAAATTAATCAAATTACAAGAATTGTTTTGTATTTTTCTAAATTATATAAAAATTTTCAAAAACATTTTTCGTCGTCTGGGAATAAGAAAAAAGCGAACTAAACCGCCCAACCCCTTTCACCCGCCCCACTAGAGAACACCCCAAATCAAATGAAGAAAACTTTAGCAAACTGGGATTTTAGCCAGTACAGCGATAAAACTAACTTAACAGAACTACTAGCAGCATCACACTGGCAGGCCAATGCTAGTTGGCTACTTCCTCAACTCTTAGCACTCCTATCATCAAAGCTGGTATTAGCTAAAGCTCCGCACGGTTGGGGGTTTACCCCCACATTGCGCGACCTAGGGTACCCTCTTGACCCTAAACTGACCATGCTTAGTTACGATAACGGGATGCAGGTTAGTAAAGCAGCCTTTCAAGGTATGCTTAATGTGCTTAACCACAGTCCTCGTGGTGAAATTTTAGCAACTGGTTGGAAGCAAAACAATGGCCCCGGTGTGCGTTATTGTGCAGCAGTTCCACTATTCTTATCAGCGTTTAAAGAGTATCGTGGTATTAAGTACAGTGAGTGGGACTGGACTGACCCTAACCGCATTCACTTCTTAGACAAGGATAACTTAGAGTACTCGCAGAACTTCAATAAGTTTGTTGAGTGGTCTACTGCCAATCTCTTGGAGATTCGCGACGAGGGTCGTACAGTGCGTAGCGGTCCTAAAGCAGGTACTCAAAAGCCTTTAGTGCTTACAACTACCCTAACCGGTATTGTAGACCAAGAGTTTAAAGCCCTACCCCGCCTGCAGAAGCTAGCGCTGTGCCAAGTATGGGTGTACCACCCAGCAGTTAGGCATGATCTTATGATTACTGACCACATGAACATAGACCAACACCCTGAGCCATTAGTAGGCCCCGAAGTAGACCAAGTACCAGTTCCTGCCTCCACCTCAATTTGGGATGTATAGATGAAATATGACAAAGCTACCACAGACAAGATTGTGGCCCTGTACCAAGACAATACACCCATTGAAACTATAGCAGAGACTATTCAAGTTCCTGAACGTTCGGTGATTGCTAAGCTTAGCTCAATGGGCATCTACCAGCGCAAAGAGTATAAAAACAAGCGTGGTGAGACACCGGTGAAAAAGGAAGAGTACATTGAGCGTATTGCCAAGCTCATGGAAGTTAACAGCGACCTTTTAGAGTCCCTAGAAAAGGCCAACAAGTCAGTACTGGCCATGCTTGAACGAGCCCTAAAGATGTAAAAAAACCCGGTTAACTTGCGTTAACCGGGTTTTTTTGTTTTTAACTGAAAATTTCTTGAAATTTGTTATTTTCGCACTGGCGCTGCCAAGGGTTTGGGCGCAGAATGAAAAAAGCCTCCTAAGTCACAGACTTAGGAGGCTTTTCTTGTGGGTCTCGTTCCCCACATACTAATTATTTGCGGTTTTAGTAGCGTTTAAGGTTTTAGGGTGTTGTCTTCACCTAGGTAGGTTTGTGTCTGCCAATCACACCTAAACCATAACGCAAACGGTTTAGGATTTTAAATCGCCAGTGGGATTCGTGTACCCACATCTCCCCGAAAGCGCGGGGGGTCCTAGAGTTAGATGATGGCTAGCGGATTAAAGTGACGCTGCACTGGTTTTAAATCAGCTGTGGGCTAGGGTTTAATTCACCCACAATCAAGTTTTTATTCCCGGGGAACCTAAAACACTGTTTAATATATAGTGCAGTAAAGCCAGAGCTTTAGTTTAGGTTTTATCACACTATACATATATTATACCCTTTTGGGTTATATAGTTCAAGTTTAAATTTCTGATCCTAAAGTGCAGCGGGTTGGGCACACCCTCGACCCTGCCAAACACGTGCAAGTAGTTCAAGTGCCTCATGCGTGGCTTTTTCAAGCGAAACCAGTGCACCTGGATCAATTTCTAGATTTTTAGCAATGGCCTCAACTAACTCAGATTTTTTCTGACGTCGTGGCAATTGTGGCAGTGCTTGGTAAACTCCTTCACGTGACAACTTAGCGATAATTGATCTACGGCTACGATCTACCAGCACAGCAATCTCGTCTGGAGTCTGGCCCGCCGCGTAGGCGGCGATGATTTGAGCGGTTTGTTCAGGGGTGTAAGTAGCAGTCTTTGTATTAGCCATTCTCGGGTGTCCTTGTATAGTTGTTTGTCAGTCTCAACAAATGATATTATACCTTAGCGGACGCAAGTAATCAAGTAAAAAAATTCAAAGTATGTGGATAGCTTAGATATTTTATAGATAGTTATTTTTAGTTATTTGCGTCTTTGAGGCGTACGTAGGAACCTGTTTAGATTCTTGTATTTTTACTACCAACGCAAAGTATATTTTACATGATCTTGAAAAAACTTTCAATAGCAAATTTCTTGACCTTTGGGCTGTGGTACCGGAAAATTATTTACTTGACAAGGTTTTGCACTGGCGCAGAACAGGTCG
>Ga0208975_1000220_pt1 | contig 30596 bp, 27 predicted proteins | sample GreLakmeER78MSRF_FD_187700 | JGI IMG/M metagenome (GOLD analysis project Ga0208975, IMG submission 187700) | Freshwater lentic microbial communities from great Laurentian Lakes, MI, USA - Great Lakes metaG ER78MSRF (SPAdes) | ecosystem: Environmental > Aquatic > Freshwater > Lake | place: Great...
CTGCACAAATCCGCAAAGTTAGCGACGATACTGCTGGATGGGATCATCTAGTGTCAGGTACTGCTATTCAAGCAACGCTTGATGAAACAACAACATATGTTATTGAACCAAGATTAACATTTAGCGCACCTCCATCAGGAACACGGGCATTTGGCCGTGCAAGAGTTGAAGATGGTAAGATTGTTCAAATTAGAATCATTGAACCAGGTACTGGCTATGTATCTGCCCCAACAATGACTGTAACGGATCCTAACAACACTGTAGAAGTACCGCACCAAGTTAGAATTGGCGATGGTGTATTACGCCAGCCAACTTGGACTAATCGCGGCACAGGATTTGTAACTTCACAAGTTGAAATCACAGGTGATGGATATGCTGATCTATATCAGCCTGGACGATATGTACAAGTTGCAGGTCTAACAGAAGTGCCACAAGCAGGTGCAAACGTTACATTTTCTGGCATTCCTGGTGACTATTATAAACTAGTTAGCGTAACACAACTGTTAGGCAATGGTCCATATAGTGCTAGATTACAAGTTAGTCCTGATATAACGATTACACATGCGCCAACACACGGAGATGCTGTTGAATTAAGAATACGCTACAGTCAAGTTCGATTAACAGGACACGACTTTTTAGATATTGGTACTGGAAATTTTGCCAATACCAACTATCCAGGTATTCCGTTAATAGCACCAGACCCGCTTGATGAAACAGTTGACGCTGGCGGTGGTCGTGTGTTCTATACATCAACTGACCAAGATGGTAACTTTAGAGTTGGTGAATTGTTCAGTATTGAACAGGCTACTGGTGTTGCAACATTAAACGCAGATGCATTTAATATTTCTGGACTACAAGAACTACAACTTGGTGCAGTTTCGCTAGGTGGAACTAGTGCAGTTATTACTGAGTTTTCAACAGACGGTACATTTACTGCTAACAGCGATAATATTGTACCAACGCAAAAAGCTATTAAAACTTATATTGCAAGCCAAATTGGCGGCGGAGCAGGCGAGTTGAACGTAAATAGCATTACGGCAGGTTATGTGTTAATTTCTACAAACGAAATAACCACAACAGATCTGCGTCAAATTAACATTTTACAGAAAGTAAATTTTGTTGCCGGTGTAGATGGCCAACCTCTAGCACTGAATTATTACTTATTATCATAAAGGGAGAATACAAATGGCATCAGGAATTTTAGGCACACCGGCCGATTTAGCAGCAGGTTCATATACAACCTTGTATACAGTACCTGCAAGTACGTTTGCAGTAGCCAGTGTGTCGATCGTAAATAGATCAAATACCGCGTTAACAATCAGATTAGCCTGTTCAACACTAGCTACTCCAACAAATGCAGAGTTTATTGAATATGACTCTACAATAGCTCCAAAAGGAATACTTGAAAGAACTGGTATAGTTTTACAAGCTGGTAAACTTTTAGTAGCGTACTCAAGTGCAGTTAACTGCAATGCTGTAGTATTCGGCATTGAGACTGCGACATAAATATAACAAGTAAAAGGAAACCGAGATGGGAAGATACATTTCAACAACAGAGACATCGTCTACTGTATTAAGAACCGTAAGTACTACATATACTGCTGTAGCTAATGATAGAATTGTCTGCACTGCAGGCGGTTTTACAATTACATTACCAGCATCACCATTAGTTAATGATACTATTCAGATCATTGATGCCGTTGGTACAATGGGTAGCAGTAATGTGACTGTGGCACGTAACGGACAAGAAATTCAAAACTTAGCAGAAGACTTAGTATTAAACATTAATAACACTGCTATTACATTAGTTTATACCGGAGTCACATACGGCTGGCTGATCATTAGATAAGGGTGTAAAATGGCAAATTTAACACAATTTTTAGGATTAACAGCAAGTACTGGAGCTTCGTCGTTGACAGTGTTCCCTGCAGATAGGGGCGACAGTGTACAGAACGGCGGCAGATGCTGTAATTATATAATAGACGGGTCCACTACACGGGTAAACGTTGAATTATGGGGAGGCGGAGGCGATGGTAATGGTGCTTGTTGTTGTCAGTGGCCATATGCAATGCCTGCACCGGGACAATATGTCTCAAAAACATTTACAGTAGTATCAGGAGACAGTCTTACTATTTGCGCAGCTGGCTCAGGTTGCTGTTCTCCTAACTGCTGCGGTACACAAGGTCTTCCTAGTTACGTTAATAAAAATGGGTCAACACAAGCATATGCTTATGGCGGTCACGGCGGATGTGCTCTTTGTTTTTATAAAAACTTTAACTGCACAGGTATATGCCACCCAGGTTGCACAAGAAGAGATAACGGAACAGGCGATTTAGTATACTGTACATACGCAGGCATGAGTGCAACGCATAGTTTTTGCGCAACAGGACACTTTGAAACTGCTGCAGGCTCTCCAAAATACTCTCAAAATATGAGAATTGGTTTAAGCAGTTGCTCAGGTTCATGGACTAATACCGGATGTTGTAGACTGTGTAATCACTTCCCAGGTGGTGGTGGTGGTGGTGGTTCTAGCTGCGGTGGACCATGCTGTTGGGGCGGCTGGGGAGCAGGCGGCATGGTTATACTGACATTCTACGGATAAAAGGAAATATTATGGGAATTAGAGAAAATACTATTATTACAAAAACATGCACTTACGATGCTCCTGATGACTATTTGTATCAAACAAATACATTAGGAAATACATGGTCATATGAGTATGAAGGACCAGATAAGTTATGGATTTTTATTAGTGAGGAAACTGGAAGACCATTAAATGGCCAGTGCTTTACAATAAAAGATGATGGTGATGAAATACCAACACCCCCAGGACAGGTAAAAATTTTAGTGGATGCTAATGTTGATACAGTAATAGCCAGCATGATTTGGAGACACAAGTATTATGATTACTTGCCAACTCAAACTGAACAACTTCCAGACGGTACATCATATACAAGACCAATAAATCAACCGCCTGATCATACGTACGAATTTATGGAATGTGTCTATAATATTGCTGCTGGAGAATGGGTTAAACCGTTGCCTTGGAAAAAGCCACACGTTACGTGGGACGATTTACGAAAAGCTAGAACTGCAATGTTAGCGGCATCAGATAAAACCTTAGCTACTACACTAATGTCGGATCAAGAACGTGCTGCGTTTGAAGTATATCGTCAAAAATTAAGAGATTTGCCAGCAGTATTTGAAGGTGTTGATCCTTGGAAAGTTATATTTCCAACAGATCCTACGACAGGAGTTAGCTGATGGCCACACTATCGTCGTTATTTCCAGTCAGTCAGTATCTTGCTGGTGCTAGCGCATCAGGATCATTTAGTCAATTGTATGTGTACAACACTAGTACAGATAGCCCTCAAAATGGCGGACGTTGTTGTCAATGGACTGTACCTGCAGGCACTACTTGGATTAGATTTGAGCTATGGGGCGGTGGCAGCGATGGCCCAGGGTCATGTTGCTGTCAACAACCTAATGCAGCCGGAGGTGCAGGGGCATATGCTAGAAAAACAGTAACTGCAGTTGCAGGTAATACTTACACGATTTGTGCTGGTGGGTCAGGATGTTGTGCTACTGCCTGCTGTGGTACACAAGGATTTACTTCTTATGTAACCGGCGGTACTAGTACCGGAGCTGTAAACATGTGTGCAGCAGGAGGTCCTCCATCATGTTCATTATGCTGGGTAGGATATAACGGTTGCGGATGTATTGGTAACACTGAAACTTGTCGTAGCGGCAGTTTCACAGGCGCAGATTTTGGATTGCCTGCAATTGGCGGCGCATCAAATCCATCTAGTTGCGGGTATACTTCTTGGCAATATGTACCTAGTGGACCGTATATTGGCTCAGGTGTTAGACACAGCTGGGACTACTGTAACAGTTCGTCAGGTTGCGCATCACTTGGCGGATATGCTTCATTTCCTGGTGGCGGTGGCGGTGGCGGCGTATCTAATGGTGGTGGCTGCTGCTGGGGTAGTCCAGGTGCAGGCGGTCTAGTAGTGGTATCATATAGATAAGGAATAGCAATGTCAAATTTAAGAACTTTATTATATACTGGCGCTGCTACTATAACAAGTGCTAGTTTATTAGAATTTGCAGTTGCAAATACAAATGAAACTCAAAATAACGGAGGCTGTTGCCTACTATGGACAGTACCTACAGGCAAATCTTATATTAAGTTTGAAATGTGGGGCGGTGGTGGCGGTGGCGGTGGCGCATGTTGTTGCATGCAAGGATGGTCAGGCGGTAGTGGATCATACGCAATAAAGACACTGTCAGGAACTCAAGTTGTTCCCGGAACACAATATACTATATGCGCAGGCGGAACTGGCAGCCAATCAAATACAAACGATGGATGTCCAGGTAATACTAGCTATGTAACAGGGCTAAATTTAAGTAATTTTTGTGCTCGTGGCGGCTGCGGCGGAGACGTTAGATGTTACGGATTTTGTTCATGCAGATATATCTGCCGCCAATCAAGTGACGTATGCTGTTCAACTGGTGGCGATGTATGTATTAGCGGAACGTGTGGCGGCTCTTATATTATGTTTTACTGTTATGCAGGTAGCCAACAATGGGCTCCTGCAGCGCCTGCAACTGTATCAGGACCAACATTTGGCCCAAGCGGATGTACCCCATATGTGGGTATGACGCAAGGCGGAATGTGTAAGCCAGTATTCCCAGGTGGCGGCGGATTAAGTGCGCAAGTACACAGCGGAGCATGTTGCTGTGGCTGGTACGGAGCAGCTGGGCTGGTTTTAGTAACATACGGATAAAATTATGACGATAATATCGAAAACTTTTACATATGATTTAGCAGATGATTATCTTGCTCAGACTAATGAATTAAGGAAGACAGCAAGCTGGACATACAATGGTCCAGATCGCATATGGGTGTTCCTTGATGTTAGAACTAACAAATTATACGGCACTAATTTTTACACGTTAGAAGAAGACGGCCCCCTTATTCCATCTCCTGAAGGATGTACAAAGTTAGAAATTGACTGTCATGCCGATTCACTATTCTGTACCCTTATAGGTGCTAGCGATAAGGTTGACGGTGATACATTGCCTAAATATAGTGAAAATTTACCCAATGGCGAAGTATATACACGCCCAATAGATCCAATGCCAGATCATACTTATGAATTCAATGAAGCAGAGTATAATCGTGAAACAGAACAGTGGTCGTATCCATGGAAAAAAACATGGGTTACATGGGATAATCTGAGAGAAGTTATTGCATCACAATTAACTGAAGTAGAATTGGAATTGCGAGCAATAACTGATATGCCAGCCAGTCTGCGGGCCAAGTTGGAAACATATAAGTCAGAATTAGAAAATTTTGAAACTACATGGGCCGGGTTTGATGCACATAAAGTTTGGATTCCAAGACACCCAATTAACAAATAATTAAATCAAGACCGCAAGGGTCTTAGATCTCTACTCCATAAATATTACACTATATTTTAGGAGACACAATGAGATCTAAGGCCTTTTTTATTAACGGTGGTGCCGGCCGCGTTATTTGTTCAATTCCGGCTCTTGAAAAATACAGAGAAGAATCCGGCGACAAAGATTTTATCATCGTATGCGAAGGTGGCACAGATTTTTTCAAAGGACATCCTACACTATATCCTAAGGTCTACGACAACTGGCACAAAAATCTTTTTGAAGAAAAACTAATCAATATGACATTGATTACTCCTGAGCCGTATAGAGTTTGGGAATACTACAATCAAAAATGTAACTTGTCACAGGCATTTGATATCGAAATTAATAACAAAGGTCTTAGAGAATTGCCTCGTCCAACACTTAAACTTTCAGTTGATGAATCATTAACTGGTAAAAATATCATTAAAGAAGTAAAAGAAAAAACAGGCAAAGATACTGTTGTTGTGTTTCAACCATTTGGCCGCGGCACCCGAGTAGAAAATAATACTATCTCAGATCCTTCGGGCAGAAGTTTTGAAGCAACTCATGCTATAAACATTATTAAGAAATTGCAGGAAAAACATGCAGTTATTGCAATGTCAGAGTTTGGGATTGATTATTCAAAACACGGATGTACTAGTCCTGTAGCTGCTCCGCAAAATGCAACACTCCGTCATTGGGCAGGTATTATTAACGAAGCTGACTGTTTCTTAGGATGCGACAGCGTTGGACAGCATATTGCTTATGCCTTGCACAAGCCAGCTACTGTAATTGTCGGAAGTACATTTATGGAAAATATTTCTTACCCAACTGCTGACAAGTTTGATGTGCATGACATGGGCGGCGACCGTCGTAGATACAGTCCTATCAGAATTACTATAGATGAAGTTGCTGATCGCACTAACGAAGGTATTATGATTATGAACGAACAGATCGAAGAATACATTGCAAATTCAGTTAACTCATTAGTTGAAAAATACAGTATACCTGCAGTTATTTCATCAGAGCCGTTAATTGAAGTTACATCAAGTAACGCATGTTGTGACGCAGGAAAATAATGAAAAGATTATTTGTTTTTGGATGTAGTTACACAGCATACTCGTGGCCAACTTGGGCAGACTTACTGAGTATTCATTTTGATCGTTTTGAAAATTGGGGACTTGCAGGAATAGGAAATAGAGGTATTTCCGAACGCATTGCCGAATGTAATGTAAAATATAAATTTGGTCCAGAAGATACCGTAATAGTTCAATGGTCTACACATTTGCGAAATGATTTTTTCCACCAAGAAGGAGAATTAAAAGATCGACTGCCAGGGTGGAAAACAGCAGGAAGTATCTTTAATTACTTAAATTCTCCTATATATGATCGAAAATGGTATAAAACATTCTTCGATGAGGAAGCATATTTTATGCATAGCCTTAATAGCATTACTATGACACAGCAATTACTAGAACATACTGGTGCTAAATGGTTAATGACAGGTGTCGGTGACGTAAGAGAGTTAGGAACAGACCTTGAATATAAATCTGAATACGGAGAATCGTCAATATTTGCAGAATTAAAAACAAAATTGCTTGGGCCTTCAAAACCATTTGGATATAAAATCAGTCCTGCATTAGAAGTATACGACAACCCAATATGGGGGATCCACAAAGATAAATGGCTGCCACCAATTTTTCCGTATCTTACTGCTAAAAAGTTTAAAGATGCATTTTTTATATTTCCGGACGGGCACGGAAAACAGTTTGAAGATCAACATTTTAAAACAGGCCAGCAATCAATATGGTTAACAGAGGTGTTACTTCCAAAGTTAGCACTATTACCAGAAGCTGATCGCTACAATACTATAGCAGAAAGGGTGGATGAAATTTTTAACAACATACCTCTAGAGAGAAGATTTAAAACAGAATTTGAAAAAGAATTATTTCGAGAAAAATTTAGATTACCTAGATGGCCTAATATGATAAAAGGTTTCTATTATTTTAAGGATGAATTTCAAGAATGAAAAAAGATATTTGGATTGCAGCTATTGCTAGAGGACATAACTCCGGAGTTTGTTTATTAAAAAACGGAGAAATTATTTTTAGCCTTGAAGAAGAGCGATTATCAAGGACCAAATATGACGGCGGACCATATGCTGCTATGATTAAAATTTTAGAGTATACAGATAAGCTAGACTACCTAGTTGTTGCGCACACTCAAAGCCTAAAAGAAACAGCAGGTAAAGTAGACTTTAGCGGAGACGACGTTTATACAGGCCTAGCAAGAAAGTTAGGATTAATCAGCCGCAAGGGAAATATGATCGAACACGACCAAGTAGTTGACCTTAGTCATTTACATCATAAATTACATGCTGCTTGCGCATTTTATCGATCAGGATTTGAGACTGCTACTGCTGTAGTAGTAGATGGGGCAGGTACGTTTTTAACTTTAAACAGCGAACGAGAAAACTTTACAGCTTGGGAAACTGAGACTACATTTGAGTGTAGTTACCCTGCAAATTTTACTACAAAGTATAAGCATATTGGATGTAGAGGCCCATTTCCAGAAATAATAATGGAAAACAGCCCTAGTGGATTCTACGGTGAATTTAATGAAGACGGCTCTGAAAAGACTCACACTGCAGTAATAACAGAAAAAGCAGGAATTACCAAGGTATACGAAGCAGTTACAGATTATTGTGGATTTAGCAGTATTGAAGCTGGCAAAACTATGGGATTATTTCCTTATGGTAAGGCTAATGATAAATTTCCTAAACTGTTTACTACAGATACTGCTTTTCCACAGTCAAACAGAAATCTAATTATTCCTACATATCCCAACGGTGCAAAAGTCAATAGCCAAATGTATGACGAATTATCAAGTCACGAAAGTTCTGATCTAACTAAGTTACAGAATAGACGCGATCTTGCATATGCTTGTCAAACAGAAACACAAGAGCAAGTATTAAACTTTATTTTAAAATCTGTTAAACTTACTGGAAATAAAAACGTAGTACTTAGTGGCGGATACGGTTTAAACTGTGTGGCTAATTACTATTATCTTGAAACTTTAAATCAGCATGGTATTAAACTGTATGTTGAGCCTATATCTAATGATGCAGGAACAGCTATTGGTGCAGCATTGTTGTTTTACAAAGGACTTAAAGTTGACGATGTTAAATTTTCAAGACAAGATTCTTTATATTTAGGACCTAGTTATACATATACTACAGACGAGATTAATAGTCTAGCTATAAAATATAGCGGAGTTGTTCAACCCGCAACACATGATACTTTAGTTGATTTAATTACAAGTAAAAACATTGTTGCACTATTTCAGGGCCGTAGTGAAAATGGCCCGAGAGCATTAGGTAACAGAAGTTTAGTATTTGATCCTACGTTTGAAGATGGCAAAGATTTTGTCAATATGATCAAACATCGTGAGTATTTCCGTCCGTTTGCTGGCAGTATTCTTGAAGAAGATGTGCATGAATGGTTTGATCTACGAGGCATGGATAGCAGTCCCACTATGATGTATGCTGTACATTGCAAGCCAGGAGTTGAAGCTAAGATCCCTAGTATTATTCACGTTGATGGATCTTGCAGAATTCAAACAGTAACTCGTGAGCAAAATCCACACTATTACGATATTATTAAAACATTTAAAGCTCGTAAAGGTGTTCCTATGGTGTTCAACACCAGCTTTAACTTAGGTGGTGAACCATTAGTTGAAACACTAGAAGATGCGTTATGGACCTTACAGCAGAGTGAATTAGAGTATTTGTATTTGCCTGAATATGGTGTTATGATAACCATTAAAAACAAATAAATACTTTAATGTTTAATATAACTAAGTTTTTTAGCGTAGCAGCCAACGGCGCATTATTATCTAAAAATAATGGGGCCGTTGCTCATAACGGCCCATGGAAACAAGCATATCCTAATACTGTATTAGATAGATGGCATGTGGGTGATTTTTCAACAGCTGAATACACTATTTCTGTAGACTACAACATGGGTAACAGAGAAATTGTAAAATGTACAATTGTTGCAAATGTACAAACAGCCAGCGTAGTAATCTACGCTAGAAACAACTTAGGAAACGACTTAATTACTATATCTGCAGACGTTAATAACAGCTATGTTGATATAGTTGTTAATCCTGTACAAGTTATATCAATTGTAGATGATGAAGAAGTAGTTACCTTTGATAGCGCAGGCGCTAGAGTCATTTACACTGTTCAATATTTCTATAATCAATTGCCCTTGTCTGTCTAACCTTTTAAAGCATAAATATGTTAGTTGGAGGGGTACATGTCTACTATTATAAGTTCGCCGCTTAAATCCACATACGGATTTTTAAGCCCTGGGTTTTCTGTTGATTCATTAGGCAATGTAATTGCAAGGTCCGTTATTCAAAGTGAAGGCGAAACTAACACTGCTCCGGTAGACTTTGAAGTAACAGATCTAGGTGCAAATTTTTACATTGCACCGTCTGGCACTATAAACCCACCTATTGAAGTTTTTAGATCTAGTACATACATTTTTAATTTAGCTTTAGATACTCAAGTTTTTAATATATACTTAGAAAATCAAAGTACTCCATACTACACAGGATTAAAACACGCAGACGGCTCTGTAGGTGTAGATGCATTAGCTAAACAAACTGGCAAACTTTCGTGGGCAATCCCTATATCTGCACCTGATATACTATATTACGGGAATCAGTCAACTGGTGCGTTTGGACTGATTACTGTAGGAGATGCTCTTGGACAATTTAGTACAGTAAACATCACCGGAGACATAGATTCTACGTCATCGACTACTGGGGCAATAACAGTATTAGGCGGTGTAGGAATTACTACAAATTTATTTGTAGGACAAAAAATAACATCTAATGAATTATCAAGCCCTAAATTAGGCTCGGCATCTACGTTAGAATTGTCAGGTGTCTCTGGACTTACTATAAAAGTTAATAACATAATAACTGGTACAATTGGCATATTAGGTTCAACTATACCAGTAACTGGTACAACTATTAACAGCACAATCATTGGCAATCTAACACCTAGCACTGCTACATTTTTATCAGCATCGGTTACAGAATTACCTACAATAAATACAAACATAACAAACAAAGGGTATGTTGACAGCACTGCCACAGCATTGGCAATAGCATTTGGATTATAAAAATGGCAAAAAGACAGATTAAGAATTACGTGTTTACCCCGGGCATCGGCGCCCTAGATTATGTATACCCAGATGCATATAATTTATTACTTGCAAATAGAGATTTTTTACTATCTGAAAGTGTAGCATATATCAATCAAGAAATCATAGATGCTGTTAAGTGCCGTCGAGATGTTGGATATTTTATCGACGGCGTTGCATGGGATGTTGCATTAGGCACAAATTACAATGCAATTTTTCTTGGACTCACTGAAGTTAATTCTTTAGATTTATCAAATACTGTTTATAGAACTATTGCTAGAACAAAGTCTGCAGTAGCAGCAGTAACGCAGGTTTCGATAAATGCCACAGCATTATCTAGATCAAACGCTGCTTTTGATGAAATAGTAGATATTGCACAGAATGGCCGAGTTGCTGCTGATGCACATACATATACAAATCCTTCAGATGCAACCAATAGCAGAATTGCTGCCAAAGATAAAATTTTAGCTAATTTAAATTTTCTTGCTGCTGAAGTAAACGCATGGGTAGATGTGACATATCCAGATCATGATCACGACGAAGCTAAGTGTACTCGAGATACAAAATATGCATTGTATGCAGCCGCATATGATATATTATATGGTGGCAATAGTGCAAGTTATGATAGTGCTAAATTTTTCTATTACTTTGCTGAAAGTGGTCTAAGCGGAATCTCATTAGCGCACAAGGCGCAAACAGTAGCAGCATATAGACACTTACAAAGTATTATATCTAATGTTGTTAGAGGCATTAGCATCGTAGCTAGTGTTGGCAATGCAGAATTACAAGTTACAACTGGTGTGAATGCTGACCTTAGTGACGGGTCAGCCGTGGCAAATCTTATAGATATTGTAGCAGATGTAGTTGAAAGCGGTGCGGGTGCCCTTCCGGGTATTAGAACAGTCCCAACTATTACATGGGCGGCAGCAGGAATTCAATCAGCAAAAAATGCAATCGATGCAGCTAAACCTGCAATCATAGATGCAGTTACATGGGATCCTACTTATACATATAATCAAAGTAAATGTGAACGAGACTTAGGATATGTCCTTGATGCGTATTTGCATGATTTAAGATACGGCGGTAATGCAAAAATAAAAAAAGTTATCAAGTACTATTGGGAAGGCACTACTGCACAAATTGACGGCACACGAATTCCAGAAATTGACACCCACGCATTTATTGGTGACTTGATTACTGATTATGTTCTTGCAAACGTTGCATATAATACTCAGGGGTTAGAATCTCAAGTAATTGATCTTACTAAAACTGCTGAAGATTACCAATTTACTCCTACCGCAGCAACCTATATTCCAACTACTGGTTTAATGACCCTAACCATAGGCACACACAATCTTTCAATTGGTGCTCCTATACGGATTGCTGAAGAAAGTTTAACATTTACCTGTGCATTAGATAATAATGCCACGCTGCATCCATATCCTAGAGCTACTGGCGTACCTAATGCATCTGGACAAGATCCGTATTACAACAAACCTGTATATATTACAGCAATTACTAATACTACAATTACAGTAAACATAGGTATTTCATCAGATACATCAAAACACACATTTGTAAGTGCTGATACCGATGCTATTACTGCCAGTGCAGCAGCCGCAATTGATGCATTAGTATCAAATGTTGTAGATGTTATTACCGGTGGATTAACAGCAATGCCTGCATCAGTTACAGAAGGTGTAGGATCTGTAAAATTTCAAGGAAACTATAGTTCAAACGAATTGTTGTTGATAACAAACACAACTCGTAATGAAATTATCTACAATTTTTCCACAGCAGTAACAGGCGGATATGTTGAAATACAAACTTATGGTGTTGATGATGACTTTGTAAAATATCTACAAACCACTGATGGTATTACTACTGTAACATTAAATTATAATACTAGTCTTCATGCATCAACTGACGACATACAGATATTTGTAGAAGAAGCTGAAGTTAGAACTAGACCATACGACTTTGGTACTGATGCTATTGAACGTCATCGCGTGGCAATGCCACAGTCTATGCTAGACGCTGACTTTGAATACGGATTACAGCCAACTAAATGGAGTGCAATTAGTACACTGCGAGGATATCCGTCAGTATACGAATTACCAGGAACAGATACTGATGTACTATCTGTTGTTACTGATGCCAGCGCAGGAACAAGCGGAGTTGGTCAATCACAGATAACAGTAACTACAGTTGCACCTCATGGATTTGAGCCAGGCACACCTATTTCTATTAAAGCGTTAAAAGATTCTATTACCGGAGCAGCTAGAGCTGAAGGCAATTTTGTTATCACTACTGTCCCAACAACAACTACATTTACATTTTTTGCCAAAGCTAAAGTTGGAACAATTAACGGGCAAGTTTTATCAACAACTTATACGCAGCTAAGAAAATCTGGATTTTATACTGGTGCAAGCATTGGCCGTCCTACATTCTCTATTTCAAGCAACGGATCAAGCGGCTCCGTAACTACAGTTTTAGATACACCTGCAGGAAGTGCAATTTTTGCATTTTCAGGATCACCGCCCGAACTTGGTGCTCCATTAGTTAATGCTAGTATACCATTAGGATCTCAAGTTACTTCAATTAATGGTGCAGGTGGTACAGTTGCAACTAAAACTGTAGCCTTTAATGCCAACCCAGGCGACTCTAGCATTCAGTTAGATAATGCAGCTGGCATCACTCCTAATTTAGCAGTCAATCGTGGTGACGGCACTGCTATGTTTATTTCCAGTATAGTGGGTAATACTTTAAATTTTACTGACGAGTTTACTGCTCCAATTATTGCTAATTCAGCAGACTACACAAGTATTCCAGGAAACAATGAAGCATCTAATGGTGTAGGAGCTACATTTGATGTAACTGTTGTTCCAGGTGAAGGATTAGCATCAGTGGCTGTTGGTACTCCTGGTAGTGACTATTCACAAGGACTTACTGCTACTGTTAGTGCTCCTAACAGCGCCGGCGGCGTCCAAGCAACTGTATCTGTATCAGTATCGCAAGCTGGTGGCACAATTACAGGATACGCAGTTGTAGAGTTTGGCTCTGGATATACTGCTGCTCCTACAGTGACCTTAGTTAAACCCACAACTGTTACCCGTGCAGGTACAGGTGTTATTTTAGGAACAACAATTACTCTAGCAAGCACCACTGGAATTTTTGTAGGCATGCAAGTGACTGGTTCTATTGGATTAGGCGCTGGCAATGCTGCTAATTCAGTTATAATACAGCAAATTAACAGCCTTACAGAAATAACAGTAGCAACACCACACGATGGGGCAGTATCTGGAACACTAACATTTACAGATATTGGATCAGGTGGCGTTCCAGGAACCCGCTCGTTAACTACTACTGGCGGCTCGTATGATATAGTTGTAGCCACAGCAGGAACTGGATTTAGCGTAGGCGATAGAATTTTAATTAATGGTAATACTCTAGGTGGCCGAACAATTATTAACGATGCGTTAATAGTTATTAGTACAGTTGACGGCTCTGGCGGAATAACAGCACTAACTCAGACGGGAATTCCATACACAGGTATAGCAACACTAACAGGTATTACAGGTGTAAATGCAGGAGGCATTGGCACATTGGGAAGTTTTGATGTTGCCTGGGAAGATAATATTTTTACAAATGTTACAGTTAACTCAGGTGGCGGTGGATCTGGATACATACCAGGAGATAGAATTAAGATTTTAGGTAGTTTGTTGTATCCAGTTGCCGGCGCTGATGGTACTAACGATTTATTCTTAACTGTTGACACTGTAGACGGTTCAGGACAAATTCTAACAGTTACTTGGTTAGGAACTGCGCCTAACGTTATTAAGAATTTTAGTACAGTTGCATATACTACTAGTGGTTTAGGAATAGATGCAATTGTAAATGTGAATATTACGGGTTCTTCATACGGAGTTACAATTAGCCCACGTGGTACTGACTTCCAAGATGGCGACACAATCACAGTACTAGGTGCAAACGTGGGCGGAGCAACCCCTGCTAATAACCTTGTTATTACTGTAAACGGAGTTGATCCATTAACTGGTGAAATTTTAAGTTTTGCCTGGGCAGGTACTCCAAAAAATGCAGCAGTTATATTAGCTGCTGCCGGAGACCCGCTATTAGGTAGCGGTGCAGTATTTACTGTGGGATTAAATGCAGGTACTTACAGTGTAACGGTTACAAGCGGTGGCATAGATTACGCACCTAATCAACAAATTGTTATTTTAGGTACAAGTTTAATTGGAGCAAGCCCTGCTAACGATCTAACAGTTACTATCACTACAACTGACACATTTAGAACGGGCGTTATTACTGCTGTTACCCGAGTAGGATCTGCCGTTACCGGCGGTGGTCCGTATTTAGATGCATTTGGCAACAATGAACAAAACACTGGCCTCAATGCAAGATTTAATCTTACTAGATCAAGTAGTACATACTCCGGAATACAAATTGCTACAATAGGAACAGGATATAACATTGGAAATAGAATTACAATACCAGGCATATTGCTAGACGGTACTAGTCCTACTAATGATGTATTAATAACCGTATCAAATGTCAACGGTGCAGGTGGAATTACTGCTATAAGCGTTAGTCCAAGTCCGGCATCTGCTGGAACTACGTTTTCTATTATTTCTACAATTAATATGACTGAGGCAACATCTGCGCTAATGTTGAATGGGGCCTCAGTAACATTTAGCGCACTTGCAACAATAGAAATCAATTTTGCAAATCCACATGGCCTTGTACCAGGTGACACGTTTATTGTTACTGTAACTAGTAACAGTGGATCAAACAATCATTTACTAGCATCTGGTTCATATTTTGCTACTATTATACCTAGTATTACTAGTTTAAGATATCAAGCTAGAGCACCTGGTGCGATCGATGCATCAACAAATCTTATTTTAGGAACAGTTTACCCAAGACCTGATAGCTTCTTTACTCATAGACCGTTTGACGGTGGTGTACAATTAGGTACAGGTGGCCCACAGCATGGTGCGCAGGCAATTCGTCAAAGTAAAAAATATATTCGTTATCAATCTGGTAAAGGTATTATGTATACTACTGGTGCACTATTTGCACCAAGTTATGATTTAAGATCAGTAACTGCAGATGGAATTGAAGTTAATGCACTAATTACAGTAATAACAGATGACAACGATCACGGTCTTCAAGTTGGCGGTGTTATTCGATTGTTAGGCATTGAAACGGCTGGATATAACAGTGGTAACGAAACGGCAAGCCCCCCTATATTTGACTACACAGTAGTTGACGTTGTAGATGAAAGAACATTTAAAGTTAGAGCACAACGTAGATTAGGATCTACTACTGCTGATTTAGGCTTTGGCGCACAGATGAGTGTAGTAAGTTGGCACGGTGCAACAGTACGTTCAGGAATTTTTGACGACCAAAACGGAATTTATTGGGAATATGATGGCACCAATATCAGTGTCAACCAACGTACTGGTACTAGACAGCTTGCAGGTACTGGTGCAATAAATGTAGATGAAAATATAATTACAGGAACTAATAGCAAATACCGTGACCAAGTTAAAGCAGGTGATCGTATTATTATTAAAGGTATGACCCACGTGGTTAGTCACGTAATAAGTCAAACCAGCATGTCTGTTGCACCAGATTTTCGAGGAGTAGTAAACATATCTGGTGCTAAACTAATGTTAGTAGTAGATAAGAAAGTTAAACAAGAAGACTTTAATCTAGATAGATTAGATGGAACTGGTCCAAGCGGATACAATATTGACATTGCTAAAATGCAGATGATTGGAATTCAATACAGTTGGTATGGTGCTGGCTTTATTGACTTTATGTTGCGTGGATCAAACGGCAATTTTGTATTTGCTCACAGAATGCGTAACAGTAACGTAAACACAGAAGCGTTTATGCGTTCAGGAAACTTGCCAGTTCGTTATGAAGTTACTAACGAAGGCCCTCCTGGCAAACTAGCAGCAGCAATGACCGATATGCAAACATATATTGATCTAGAAGATGGTAGCTTCTTTCCAACTGAAGGAACTGTCTACATTGATAATGAAATCATTACATTTAATGGAAGGACTGGAAATAGACTAACTGGCTGTACTAGAGCAACTCCATTTACCACTTTCCAAGCTGGTGCAGATCGCTCGTATACAGCAGGGATTGCAGTGTCGCACCTTGATAAAACTGGAGTTATACTAATTTCAAATACTATTACTCCGCTGATTAGCCATTGGGGTAGTGCATTCCTAACAGATGGCATGTTTGACGAAGATCGTGGTTATATTTTCTCATATGCAGAAAAGAACATTAGCATATCAACTACTAGACAAACAGCATTCATGATTCGACTAGCACCTAGTGTTAGCAATGCGATTGTTGGAGACTTGGGTGAGCGCGAACTGTTAAACCGTGCGCAGTTATTGTTACAAGGCCTTGAAATTACTACTGATAACCCAACTACTGCACAAGCAGGTGGTATTGTTATTGAAGGTATTTTGAATCCAAATAACTATCCGTTAAATCCAAGCGACGTTGGTTGGACTAAACTAAGCGGACTAGCACAAGGTGGTCAACCTAGCTTCTCACAGGTTGCTGCTGGAGGTTCTGTAGTTTGGTCTTCTGGTGCAAGTGCTACTCTTGCAACGGCTACTGCGTCTGCAGTGGTATCTACACAACTAAATTCTGGGGTATCTAATCCAGGTAATAATCAGGGTTATGTTTTTGTTAGTGGTATTGATTATCGTAATACATTTGGTTCTGCTGACCTAACTCCTGTAGTTGGAAGATCAATTACCGGAACTGGCATACGTGCAGGAACTACTATTACTGGTGGATTTATTTCAACTGGCAGCAGTGATAACTATGGATATTTTCTTATCTCTCAGACTACCAATTCTAATATTAATCCTAATACTCCTGATGCATTTACTGTAACTGCAACTGGCAATTTAGTAAACAGAAATATTGTATGGCTTAATAAAGCTAGTTTTGAAGCAACTGCTGCTAAAGTGGGTACATCAGTGACTACTGGCAGTTCAATAACTGTTCCAGCTAATACTACAGTTAACGCAATTACCTTAAGAACATTTGCAGGAGTACAGTACTATGAAGTTCAGCTGTCTAGTACGTACACGGGAACTTTTACAGCGGGAACAAGTACAATAACATTTAGCTTTGTACAACCTCCATTTGCACAACCTGGCGAAACTGTGTTCTCGTTTATTGCAGCGCCTGGCGAGCGTGCAACATTAGATCTTGCTCAGTTGAAAGAATTGACTAATACGCCCTTAGGTGGACGTGGTACATTCCCTAACGGTCCAGACGTATTGGCTATCAACGTCTACAAGGTTAGTGGAGACGCTGTAGTATCAAATGTTATTTTACGTTGGGGTGAAGCGCAGGCTTAAAGACTATCGATTATATCGATTACTGTTTGGATCTTAGTTTGTATAATGCGATTACGCAGACTAAGGTCCAATCCCTTATGTACGGGCTTAGGAAGATTGTCTAGATCAAACCATCCCCATGCAATATGTTCATCACTTAGTGTAGGAAGAAACTCATCTTCAACAATACAAAAGTATGTATGAAATTTAAAAAGACTGTCTTTGCTGACAAATCGTTCTAAAGGAACAGTCTTTTTAATATCAGGCTGTGCGCCTAACTCTTCTTCAATTTCTCTAGTAAGGCCTTGCCATGCTGATTCGCCTGTGTGATTAGTACCTCCTACTAATCCCCAGCAGCCTGCATGTTTACCTGTTGCTTTTTGTAATAATAAAAAACGGTGTGTTGACCTGGCACAGATTAATGCACCACTACAGTCAATTTCTGTTACAGTGCTATTCTCCATTCGCCTCTCTTATATTCGCCTTCAAATGACTTAGTCCACTCTACTCCGTTCCATTTATACTGTGTTCTAGTATAAAAATTCATCTGATACACAATGGTGTCTGTAACATCCTGCGATGAAAATATCACAATCCATTTAGTACCATTCCACTCAATAATGTCATTAGCCACTGCAACTAGATCGCTAGAGTCAGTGCCTTTCCATCCGTCTGCGCCATCAACGTTTATCACATCGCCCATATCTTCTACAATAAGATATCTTGTGCCTGCAACAATAGGTTGATCCGTAGTTTCTTTATTAGGACGTTTAGGATTAAATGTTGTAGGATCTATGATTGCATCAAAATATCCCTGATCTGAAATTAAACGACTTGGTCCGGGTATTTGAGTATTTGACGGAAATGTATCAGTATCCCATACTGCTGACATTACAGTTGAATCTAAAGGATTGATAGTTAGATCTCCAACTACTGTAGTGCCGTCAGGCTGTGTTAAAAATATTTTACTTAGGCCAGCAGTGTATTTTCCTGGAAATTGTGCTATAGCCATCTCCCATGATAACCATGTACCTGGACTAGCTTCATTGCTGGTAATTCTAATATTAGTTTCTTCTACAAAAATATCAAAGTTACCAATGGTAATCTTAGTTGCAAATATAAAATCAGACGGATCTACTTGACCAGATGAATAATCTGTGCCTAAGCCATTAATGTAATCTAACACTGGATCGCTCTTGTTCTGATAAATGTTAGCAACAATATTAGTAATAATACCCAACTTCTTAACCTTAGCCGGCGGACTCAACCATATAGGAGTTGTTAGCGTAAGACTAGCAATGTCAATAGCAGTGCTGGTACCTATAGGAACAGTGCGTGAACTGAATACAACATCACCTAATTCAACAACACTTAAACTAGTCCAGTCAATGTAGTTGTCAGTAGTTTGTATTTCTAAACTAGGGTTGAACAAGGTTAAAATTTGTTCAAGTATTTGTAATTTTTGATCTGTACTAGTGGACCAAATGTCAACTTTAAGACTTAGATTAAACGGCGTGGGCATCAGGCGTTCAACTGTGAACTGATTACCTTGTGCTCCAGTATAAAATGGATTGTCAGGATCAGTACGGTCTATTTCTCGTTCTCTGATGTGCAATTTACCTACGTATGTAGAGTCGCCTAGTCTATCTCTAGCTAGATCTAAATCACTGATATAAACAGCAATACGAGGAGCACTGGCAATGGTATTTTCACTGTTCTGATTAATAATACTTGCTGCCTGCTTGTCTGCATCTCCGTACATTACTGGTACACGTACTAGAGTACCGTCACCGTACTTAACTACAAAGTTGCTGAGTAGTCTTACAGCTTGTGCAATATATCGTCTGATTTGGCCGTCATAAAAATGCTGCATTAGAAATCTGCCTTAGGTTTAAGTGCTTTAGAAACTGCTTGACGTTCAACAACTGTTTCTTCACCAATAACAGTGCTGGTTGTATTATTGATAAATCCTGTCCTATGAGTCTTCCTAGTGTCAGTGTTAGAAAGGGTGTGTCTAACAGCATCTTCTATTTTAACCCAACGCTTGCCGTCATAGCGGAATAGTCTATTAGGCAACATGTCTGTGCGTAGATAGTAATCATTAGGTATAGCACTTCCTGGAAAAGCAATGCCTGAACCAAATGCTGCGCCATTTGCAGGAATGCCATCACCGAGTAAATATCCAGAGTAACCTGAACGTTTTGGCGGTTGATTATTATTACCAGTAAGTGTTGCTGTAGAACTGGCATCAGGCGGCGAAGTAGAGTCATCAACTGTTAGCAGTGCCGGCCTGCCATTTTCATCTACTGCCAATGTAAAGAACTGTTGTGTTTCATATCCGCTCTTAGGAGCATCTGCTTCTGCTTGAGCAATAATAGCATCGTTAATTTCTAAATTTTTAGCATTAGTGCTTAGAATATTTTGCAGAGTGTTACCAGAATACACTGTCCATGCAGTAGTATTGGGCGGTGTCAGTACAGTACCGTTGGGTTCATTGAACCCTGATTTCACTTGGTACAGCACACCAGCTAATCTCACAATTTGACCAGTGAAATATTCGTCAGCATCGACATGGTCACCTACAAAGTTAGCATTTGTATCAATAGGTTTGGTTAGTATATCTGCATACTGCTGACTGTCAACAATCTTTTTAAGTTTTAATCTATATAAGTGCGGATACCATGTCTTACTAAATCCTTCAGCAGCACGGCCCACTTCATCAATGACAAAATAACGAGGCATTGCTACATCAAAATCATTTAAGGCAAATTCATCTTTTAAATGCGGAAGTTCTACGACATCACCTGCTAGGGGTTTACGTCCAATAGTACTGATAAAATCGTTAATATGCACAGTCATAAACACTGTGTCTTGATCAATAAACAGGCCAAATTGACTTAGGTTAAAATCAATATCTAATACATTGTACACGCAACGTAAGGTGTAAACTGATGCATCGTATTTTCTATCACGATTTTCAAGGAACAACAGGTCTTGTATGTTAGTTTCTTTAATAACATCATACTGCGGCTGATCAGCAGTGGCACTGGCATCATCAGGATTTTTTGGTCCAAGATACTTGTGCAAATATAAGTCTGTCCCGCCTACTTGAAACATCTCAGATATTTGACGATCTAAGTATTTGTAGTCGTTGCCTTTTTCGGGCTTGTAAAGTGATAAACGTGGCATAGTCTAGTATTTAGCGCATAAATACTACGGGAGATACAAATGTCAGACAATCCACAAGCTATTAAACAGGGCGTTTTTGATTATTGCCGCACCATGCTAGGTGACGGAATGATTGATGTTGAACTTGACCCTATACATTACGAAACTGCTTTAGACAAAGCTCTGACACGTTTTAGACAGCGTAGTCCTAATGCCGTAGAAGAAAGCTACATGTTTCTAGAACTAATCAAGGACCAAAACGATTACATATTACCTAGAGAAGTTATCAATGTACAGTCGTGCTTTAGACGAACATTAGGATCAAGAACTGGTGGAGGAACTGGTACAAACTTTGAACCCTTCAATCTTGCCTACACTAACACCTACTTGTTAAACTCAACTATGCTAGGCGGAATTGCAACCTACTATATGTTTGCCGGCTATCAAGAAATGATAGGTAAGATGTTTGGTAGCTATATTGAGTTCCAATGGATTCCCACTAGTCGTACATTTAGGGTTTTGCAACGACCATTTAGCGAAGGTGAAACCCTATTATTACGCTGTCAGAACTTTAGACCAGATTACACAATCATAGACGACATCTATGCTAAACAATGGATACGTGATTATTCATTAGCTAACTGTAAAATGATGTTAGGTGAAGCTCGCAGTAAATTTGCATCAATAGCCGGGCCGCAAGGCGGTAGTGCGTTAAACGGTAATGACTTAAAGTCTGCTGGTAAAGAAGAACTGGCTGCATTGGACAAAGAATTAGAAACCTTAGTCAGTGGTGGCACAGGTTATACTTTTATTATAGGGTAATTATGAAAGTACTTGAAATATTATCAGAAACAGTTGATCAACAGTTTGATATTATTGAAGAAATGGTTGAACAACTGGCATTAGAACATGGCGTAGATGCTGAAGTCATATGGGAAGACTTTGAAAGTGTAGATGATGATCTATTGTTAGAAACGGCTGCATGGAGACGTTCAGCTGGCAAGAGTAAGAAAGGCGGCTTAAACGCCAAAGGTGTTGCTAGTTATCGTCGTGAGAATCCAGGTAGCAAACTGCAAATGGCAGTGACCACTAAGCCTAGCAAACTAAAGCCAGGCAGTAAAGCAGCAAAACGTCGTAAGAGTTTCTGTGCAAGGATGGGTGGTGTTAAAGGTCCTATGAAGAAACCCAACGGCAAACCTACTCGTAAAGCTCTAGCACTACGTAAATGGAATTGTTAAATGAAAGTCTACGACATTATTACAGAAGTAGCTCAACCCAAGCCTACTAAGAGGCAAAGTCAATCTAGTAAGGGCATGAATATCTACGGTGATAAAGAAAGGGCTGACAGCACCTATGTAGCATTTAAACTTGGACAAGCAATGGCCAGTACTGACGGCAAAACTAAGCCAGAAATTGATGCTAAAAGTTGGTACGGTAAAAAGAAAACAGTACATCCATACACTAAAGAAGAGCAGGAGATGTTTGTTCAAGCTGCCAAAGCAGTCGGCGCTGACGTAGAAGATTTAAATCACGGGGACATGCGCAGTTTAGAATTGGATACAACTAACAAAGTAAGTCCAGTTGCCAAGATTAAAACGAACAAATACGGGGTCTAATCACTCTTGACAAGCTGACAAAAATCCTGTAATATATATTATCACTGGAGATAATATGATCATAGGCTTCGTTGGATTTATTGGTTCAGGCAAAGACACTGCCGCAGACTACTTGGTTAACTTTCACGGATTTCGCCGTGACTCATTTGCAAACACATTGAAAGACGCGGTAGCAGCCGTATTTGGTTGGGACCGCGTTCTGTTGGAAGGGCGTACAAAAGAAGCTCGCGAATGGCGAGAGCAACGTGACGAGTGGTGGAGCGATCGTCTAGGTAAAGACATTACCCCACGACATATTCTACAGTACTGGGGAACTGAAGTCTGTCGCCAAGGATATCACGATGACATCTGGATTGCTAGTTTAGAAAATAAAATGCGTAAAACAGGCGATAACATCGTTATCAGTGATGTACGTTTTCCTAATGAAATCAAAGCTATTAAATCTGCAGGCGGCCAAGTAGTACGTGTTATTCGCGGCGCTGACCCAGAATGGTATCAAGATGCATGGAATGTAAATCAAGGTCCTACTAACATGACCTGGGCTGTGAGCAAAATGCGTATGGAACAACGAGGCATTCATGCTAGCGAAACAGCATGGATTGGCAAGGGAATTGACCTTGAAATAGATAATAACGGATCAATTGACCAGTTATTTGCACAGATTAAAAATCTGGTGTCAGAGCCCCTTGACGCCACTGAAAACCTTCCTTATGAAGAGTCCTCTGACAGTTTGCACACACTGTCTTGAGGTTAGTAGGGCGGGAGTTATTTAGATTCCCGTCTACATGGAACACATTAAACTGTTCCTTGTGTTTGCTCTTATAGCCGCATTTATCGCACAGTGACTTCATGCGATATCCATCCTGATGCCACTTAGGCATACCTTTACCTATACCCCCATATCGTGTACAGGTTTCGCATTTAGAGCGATAATACACTCTACCTTCCTTACGATAGTTAATAGCAGCAGGTCTAAGCCCGCATCCGCACAGTGGTCTTGTCATCGTGTATTTAGTTGCCCTTTTTGACCCCTTTTTGGTGTGTTATAACTAGCCATTTTTAGATTTTATCAATAAATACTAGTAGAACAAAAACCTTAGGAGATTCCAAAGATGGCATTAAGTTCACCAGGCGTAGAAGTCAAAGTAATTGACGAATCATTTTATACACCAGCGGCACCGGGTACAGTACCTTTAATTATTGTAGCTACTGCTGAAAATAAAGCAAACAGCGGAGCTTCCGGAACCGCCCCGGGTACACTTAAAGCTAACGCTGGAGAAGTTTATCTTCTAACAAGTCAGAGAGATCTTGGTGACACATTTGGTGATCCAATCTTCAAGACAGACGCAAGCAATAATCCAGTTCATGCTGGTGAGCAAAACGAATACGGTCTACAGGCTGCGTACAGTTTACTAGGTGTTAGCAATCGTGCATTTGTTGTACGTGCTGATCTAGACCTAGCGCAATTAGATGCCAGTGCTACAGAACCAGATGCAAATCCTGCAAATGGTACACACTGGTTAGATACTGTTAATTCAAAGTTTGGTATTTTTGAATGGAATGGTGCTTCTATTGCAACCACAGGCGGCCAGAAATTTACAAATAAAATTCCTCGCGTTATCACTGACCCAACTAAAGTTGACGGTTCAGGCGCACCTTTAGCATCAGTTGGTGCAATCGGAGACTATGCCATTGTTATGGTTGAGGACGCAGCCGCTGATAATCCAGCACTGACAACACTACACCCTGGTACAATTTGGTACAGAAGTCGTGGTATTGCTATTGGCCAAACTGCCGGACAATGGGTAGAAGTAGGTACTGATGAGTGGTTTAAATCATGGCCAGCAATTACTAGTAAAGTAGTTACAGTTCAACCTACGGATGGTGATACATTTACTATTAATGCAACTACAGTTACAGCAGGCACAACACTAACTAGTGTTAGAGACAATATTAACCTAGTAATGGATGGCACTGGTATTAGTGCAGCCGTAGTTAATGGAAAACTAGAAATTTACAGTGACGGCCAATTAGATGGCGCTGCCGCTGACACTGATATTAGTAATGCTATTGTTATTGCTAATGGAAGTGGTACATTAATTGGTGCTAGTGGTGTGTTAGGCATCACTGCAGGCACATACTATGCTCCAAGATTACAGATCAAGCCGCATACTCAAGTACCGCAGTACAAGAGTTCAGCTGGCAAGGCTCGCCCAACAGGGTCAGTTTGGATCAAGACTACTGAACCTAATCTAGGTGCTCAACTAAGTGTCAAGCGTTGGAATGAAACTACAACAGCTTGGGAAGCAGTTACTGCTCCAGTATACGCTGCTGGGCACGAGGCAATTTACGGATTAGATGCCGCAGGCGGTGGCGCAAATCTAGCATCAGGCCAAGTGTATGCTCAGGCAAATATGACAGAGCAAGATGGCAGTGATGGCACACCTCGTATTGCAGACGTTAAGTTATGGATTCGTGGAGCAACCGGTGCAACAGTTATTCAATCAGCTAAGATTGGCGCAACTGGTATTTCAGGTGCTACTTTACGCACATTCACACTAGCAGAAAGTCTAGTAGGAGAAACTACGCTAGCCGCAGCCAAGACAATTTCATGGACTCCTGCTCAAACAGCAGCAGACGCAGATTTGTTAGCTACTGCTATTAACTCAGCAGGATTTACTAACATTGAAGCAGAAGTTGATGCACAAAATCGTGTGTTGATCAAACACAGACTAGGCGGAGAGTTCCGCATGGCAGAAGGTACGGGCACTCCATTAGTAGATTACGGCTTTGCAGCTAGAAACTACGAACCAAGTTCTGGTACATTTGGCCAAGGCACTGCATTCTTAACATTAGCACCATCAGGTGATGCACTATATGATTTTATTGCCAGCAACTGGGTACCGCTAGTTTATGTAGCTAGTGCAGACGCTCCTAGCAGAATTCCTGCAGATGGTACACTATGGTATAGCTCAGTAATTGATGAAGTTGACATTATGGCTCACAATGGAACTACATGGGTAGGTTATCAAACTTTATTCCCAACTACTGACCCAGAAGGTCCACAAGTTGCTGCTACTGCTCCAGAAACACAAAGCGATGGTACAGTATTAGTTACAGGTGATTTATGGATTAGCACAGCTGACATGGAGAACTTCCCACAAATTTACAAATATAATGCAGATTTGGAAGAAATTTATCCTGTAACAAAATGCTGGGTACTAGTTGATAAAACTGACCAAAGTTCAGAAGATGGCGTATTGTTTGCTGATGCACGTTATAATACCAGCGGTGTAAACAGTTACGAAGCTGGAACAATTACAGCACTATTAACTAGTAATTATTTAGATCCAGATGCTCCAGATCCAGCACTATATCCTGAAGGTATGTTGTTATGGAACCTACGTCGCAGCGGTTACAATGTAAAAGCATTTGCACGTGACTCTATTGATCTTGCTGGTACAAATCCAAGAGCTAATGATGCATCAATGGCATTGTACTACGAACACCGTTGGGTTACTGTTTCAAATAACCAAGCAGACGGTTCAGGTAGTTTTGGACGCAAAGCACAACGTGCAGTAGTGGTTAAAGCTCTACAAGCAACTGTTAACAGCAACCAAGGCATTAGAGATGAAGATTCAAGAATCTTTAACTTACTTGCTTGCCCAGGTTATCCTGAGTTAACTGGTGAATTAATCAGCTTGAACTACGATCGTGGCTTAACAGCGTTTGTTGTAGCAGATACACCAGCACGTTTAACACCAGATGCAACTAGTTTGCTAGCATGGGGTAACAACGAAAATGGTGCGTTAGAAGACAACGACATTGGCGCAGCCAGCTTCGATGAATACATGGGTATGTTCTATCCATGGGGCTTCTCAAGTGACAACTTTGGTAACAATGTTGCTGTTCCTCCAAGCCACATGATCTTAAGAACTATTGCTCTAAATGACCAAGTTGCTTATCCATGGTTTGCACCAGCTGGTGTACGTCGTGGTGGTATTACTAATGCAACAGCAGTTGGTTATATTACTAGCGAAGGTGAGTTTAAATCAGTTGCACTAAACAACGGCCAACGTGATACACTATACGAAACAAAAGTTAATCCTATTACGTTCTTCACAGGAACAGGATTGGTTAACTACGGTCAAAAGACACGTGCTCGTGCAGCCAGTGCATTAGATCGTATTAACGTGGCTCGTTTAGTAATTTACTTACGTAGACAACTAAGCATACTAGCTAAACCATATATCTTTGAACCTAATGACAAGATCACTAGAGACGAAGTAAAAGGTGCAGTAGAAGCGTTACTATTAGAACTAGTAGGACAACGTGCTCTATATGACTATTTGGTAGTGTGTGACGAAAGTAACAATACTCCAAGCAGAATCGATAGAAACGAGCTATGGATTGATATTGCTATTGAACCAGTTAAAGCAGTTGAGTTTATTTACATTCCACTACGCTTGAAAAACACTGGCGAGATCGCAGGTCTATAATTTAAAGGAAGAATAACATGGCAATCGCAACATTAACAAGATTTACAGTACCCCTAGCTAGCGATCAAAGTGCTAGCTCACAGGGCATGTTAATGCCAAAACTAAGATATCGCTTTAGAGTGATGTTTGAAAATTTTGGCGTTTCAACACCAACTACAGAACTTACCAAGCAAGTCATGACTGCTGCTAAGCCAAACGTAGCATTTGCACCGCAAAAAATTGAGATCTACAACAGTACAATCAACTATGCAGGCAAGCACACTTGGCAACCAATGGCAATCAGCTTGCGTGATGACGTTACTGGTAACGTCAGCAAGTTAGTTGGCGAGCAGATGCAAAAGCAGTTTGACTTCTTTGAGCAAGCAAGTGCAGCTTCGGCTATTGACTATAAATTCAATCTACGTATTGAAGTTCTAGACGGTGGCAATGGTGCAAGCACTCCTAATGTTCTTGAGACATGGGAATGTTATGGATGCTATATTGTATCCGCTAACTATCAGTCTATGAGCTATGCAGAACAGACTCCTATGCAGATTGACCTGTCAATTCAGCCAGACAACTGCCTACAGATTCCAGACGGTGCTGGTATTGGTGCTCCTGTTACACGTACAACAGGTACAGCAGCTACAGGCCCAGGCGGCGGTATCTAAAACTAAGAAAAAGCAGCTCCGGCTGCTTTTTTTATAACTTATCATTATCTACCCAGTTTATCTGTATAGATAAATATTGTATGACTAGTAAATCCAGCGGACAATTTAATAACATAGGTGGCAAAGGCCTTGGCGACTATAAGCATGCCGCCAGGGTATTTGTCGACGGCGACTTTGCTCTAGCTCCTCGCCTAAAGTTCCAATACCACGTTCAGTTTAGCGGCAAAGGCTGCGGTGCTGATCTTAATGTGCTAGTCAAAAGTGTAGACTTGCCTAAGTTTCAAGTAACCAACGAAACAGTAAATCAATATAATAGAAAACGTGTCATACAAAGCACAATGACATACTTGCCAATAACTATTAAAATGCATGATGATAATTCTAACACTGTTAGAAAACTGTGGGAAAGTTATTACAAATATTATTTTAGTGATACTAAGGCTGCTAAAAACGGACTATATAAAAAATCACCTTGGGCACCAATGTCTTTCTATGGTTTAGAAAATGAACCAGTTAAACCTTTTTTAGATTTTATCAAAGTACATACATTTGCTAAAAGACAGTGGGTAGGGTATAAACTAATTAATCCTATAATTATCAGCTGGTCTCATGATACAATGAGCTATTCTCAAAGCGAGGGTGCAGAACATACTATGACCATTGCATACGAAGCAGTAGTGTACGACAGCGGTAGTGCTGCCGCAGGCACACCATCTGGATTCGGTCAAGGTAGATACGACCAAACTCCTAGTCCGTTAACGTTAGGTGGCCGAACTAGTATATCAGCAGTAGATGGTACTAGTGGTGTTATTACAGGTGCAGAACAAATTTTTGGTAGCAATCTAAAAGACATAATAGCAGATGCAACTGCAATAAACGCATCAGCTAGCGCAACAGCACAGACTAATTTATATAATAACACACAGATGTTGACAAATGCTGGAAAAACAACGCCAAATGGTAACACAACAATTTCAGCACTACAGCTAACCTTAGTAAATGTCACTACAGGTAATACCTCAGTTACTGCTGGAAGATTGCAAGCAGTACAAGTGTCAAATAATGGATCATTAAAAGGTATTGATATAAAAGTTGCTGAAATCAGTAGTAATAAAACTAATGGTATATTAAAAAGTATAACTGGCAAATAATATGTTAGACAAAAATTCTAATCTTCCCTCTGATAACAAAAACACTGACGAAGTAAGAAATTTCTTTGATAAGTTCTTCTTACATCAAATAACATTTCCCACTAATCAAATTGATGCGGTTGTTGGATTCTTTTCAAAGCGTGGGTTTGATGACAGTGCGGCCCGTAGTACTGCAATTGTATTGTTAAATCAAGCTAGATTAGAAAATGTAAATCCTTTTAAACTGTTAGATACTATTAAAGGTCTAACTGATGCACAACTAAGTCAAGTAGTCACAGAAGTATTAAACGTCTACAGAGATCGCAGTTCAGCACTGGGATTTAAATTGACCACAGTAGAAGAAACTACTGAAAGCAGAAACATTAGGCAATGAGTCGTTTTGCACAGGGAAAATACACAGTAGTCAACCCAGACAAATATGTAGGAAATAGACCCCCAACATATCGTAGCTCATGGGAATGGCAATTCATGCGATTCTGTGACACTGATACTCGTATACTAAAATGGGCCAGTGAAGCTGTTAAAATTCCCTATAAAGATCCCTTTACCGGACGTGGCACAGTGTATGTACCTGACTTTTTTATACAATATGCAGATGCTAAAGGGCAAATGCAAGTTGAACTAATTGAAGTTAAACCACAAAATCAAACACTGCAAGAAAAGGTTGGTAAAAATCGCAACAACCAACTACAGTACGCAAAGAATCAAATAAAATGGCGAGCAGCATACGAATGGTGTGCTAGACAAGGTATCAAGTTTAGAATACTTACTGAACAAGAGTTATTCCACCGTGGCGGAAAACGATAAGTATTATTATGAAAAAACTTGAAGAAATCTTAAATTTGCCTGAAAGCAAAAAGACTATCAAAAAAGCTGAGAAGGAAATGGCAGCAGAAATTGCACAACCATTTCTACGTGACATGAGTGAGTTTGACAAGATTGCGGCTGCACTACCTGCAGTTAAAGGACTTGGGGATGCTAGCGATGAAGAATTTGATGCACTAGCACAGCGAGCCACAGATGCTTATGACGACTTAATGGATTTAGGTATGAATGTAGAAGCACGATACAGTGGACGTATCTTTGAAGTAGCAGGCGGCATGTTGAAGAATGCTATTGATGCTAAAGCAGCTAAAATTGATAAGAAACTTAAGATGATTGAATTACAACTTAAGAAGCAAAAATTAGATTACGATGCTAATGCAGGAGATCAAGGAGTAGATGTTACTGGCTCTGGAGTTATTGTATCAGATCGCAATAGTTTGTTAGAAAAACTAAAAAATATGAATAAATAATATATCAGGATTACCTTTATGAAATCGTTTACAGAATACTTAATGGAAAGCAAAGAAGAGAAGAAATACTCTTTTAAAATTAAAATCGCCGGTGACCTTCCAGAAAACTGCGAAGATGTCATGGAAACTGCTTTACAAAAATACCAAGTCGCTAAGTTTGCTAAAACTAAGACT
>Ga0208975_1000221_pt1 | contig 30595 bp, 38 predicted proteins | sample GreLakmeER78MSRF_FD_187700 | JGI IMG/M metagenome (GOLD analysis project Ga0208975, IMG submission 187700) | Freshwater lentic microbial communities from great Laurentian Lakes, MI, USA - Great Lakes metaG ER78MSRF (SPAdes) | ecosystem: Environmental > Aquatic > Freshwater > Lake | place: Great...
ACGAACAAGGTCGCTTTCATCGACGCTTCCTTCATTCTCCCCAAGCTGCCCATGCTCAAAACGCAGGATACCGTCTATTCCTGCGAGGAATGACCGCCCGTCAGCAGTTCCAAGCCTTGCGGCTCCAATAATTTGGGCTGAAAATGTTATCCTTGCCCGTTATTCCCCCTGATCGAGCACAGTAACTTTTCTTTCTGGCTGGCTGATCCTTCTTGATGGACATCTTGGGATCTCCGAAACGGACGATCTTCGTTTTGCCATTTTTCTTGACGAGGACTGCGGACTTCTTCTTGCCGCCAGGCGTCCGCTTCACCTTTCCGTACCCGCTGAACGTCTCTCCACGGTGCGTAATCATTTGAGCTTCTTCTGAGCCTTGTGTTCCCGTTTGTCAATCATCCTCCACCGTACCACCTGCCTCCAGTCGCTTGTCACCGTCTCCATAACTTCTGTCTTTCCGTCCTGCAGTTCCACTTCCACTGGCAGGTGAGCACTGTGCGGCAGGAACCAGTCCGCTTTATTCCATTGGTTGAGTTTCACGGCTGGGTGCAATGTGCGTTTTGGCTCGGGTAACGGTTGGGCATAGCTCACCCCTTGTAAGGGGGCGAGCTTTAGATGCAAATGCGCCTTGGACGGGGTGTCTGGGACATTGAGGGATCCGCTCGGGCGTGCCTGCTGCACACGGATTGACCTCGGCTCACTAGGTAAACCTACACTCTTATGCCAGCGGGTGATCGCTCTGGCTGCCGATACTGAGGATCAGAGGCTGATTCCTAACCCACCTTGCGGTGCGGCGGCTTGTGGGCCAATCTCAGCTTGAGGTCTTTGCAGCGTTGCGAGCTGCTTACGCATCAGGGCATAAAAAAGCCCGCGTGGTAGTAGGCACGGCGGGCTTTCAAACTGACGACTAAAATTGTTTTGCTCGTCGCGGCTACTACCCCGCTTGACGAGGAAGAGGAAAGTTACGAATTAACAGGGGGGCAAGATTTATTTCAACAATTATGAGAAAAAGAGTTGCAAGCTAAGTTAAAATGTATCTTATCAGTCCCATCGAGAGGCATTCCGTCTCTCACAACCAGTAAAAACAGAACACATGAATAAGTCACAACATTGGTACGACAAGGATGGGAAAGCCGTTTTCGAGGTTCCCAAAGCCAAAGGCGGCGGGATGCGGGCCACCACGCTGGCGGATGCCAGAAAGCTGGGACTCTATCCCAGCGTTACAACCATCATGAGCGTCATGGCTAAACCCCAGCTCGACGATTGGAAGTTGCAACAGGTCGCTGAACGGGCCTACGCCAACCCACCGCAGGACGGCGAAGAGGCTGGAACCTACGCCCGCAGGACCATCGAAGGAGCCTTTGAGCAAGTCGGGGATGCAGCCGATCTGGGAACCGCTATCCACGGTGCCCTAGAAGCCCATTTCCAAGGCTTTCCCATCCCCGAGGGTATGAACACCTACGTTGAGCCTGTTGTGGCCGCGCTGGACAAAGCAGGGATTCGGCTGATGCAGCACGAACTCCGGTTGGTTAACGCTGTGAACGGCTACGCTGGCACCACCGACGCAGTGATGGTCCGTGACGGGCAGCAAGGCATCCTAGACTTCAAGTCCCGCAAGACCAAGGCGGGCGTCAAGTGCGAGCCGTGGGATAGCGAGCCAATGCAAGTGGCCGCGTATGGTGTAGCCAAGTTCCTCACCGTCCCCACCTGTGGAGCCAACGTCTACATCTCCACCACTGAACCAGGTCGTGTAGACGTGGTGCATTACGACCACAGCCAGCTTCACGCCGCTTGGCACGCCTTCCGTAATATGATTGAACTCTGGCAGTACCTCAAAGGGTACCGCCCGCCCTCTTTGTCAGCAACCAGTAACCAGTCAGTCAACATCAGTAACCAATAAAACATCATGCCCATTAACGTATCCAACAAAACCAAGTCAGATCCCGTGCCCGCTGGCACCCATCACGCAGTCTGCTACGGCATCATCGCCGTTGGCACCCAGCCATCCGAGAAGTTCACACCTCGCCAAAAGATTGTTGTCTGCTTCGAAATTCCCTCGGAACGCATCACCATCAAGGATCAGGATCTGCCTCGCGGCATCAGTAAGCGATACACACTATCGTTAAACGAGAAATCAAGCCTCCGCAAAGACCTCCAGTCGTGGAGAGGGAAACCCTTCACGCAAGAGGAGCTTAACGGCTTTGATGTAAGCAAAGTTATTGGCTCCAATTGCCTCATCTCCGTACTGCACTCTGACCGTGCTGGAGCTATCTACGCTGACATCAGCGGGATCTCCGCTCTGCCGCGGCAGATGGCGTCTGTGCGCCCCGAGAATCAACCCCTGTACTTCAACCTGATCGAGGCAATTGACCTAGCGAAGAAAACAGGCAACACGGATGTCAATTGGCCCTCCGAGCTGCCAGCGTGGGTGCAGAAAATCTGCTCACAGGCCGACGAGTACCTAGCGTTTCGTGGTGGAGAGTCGGCTGACAGCCCAGCAGCTAAAACCATTGGCAAGCTGATGGAAACACAGGATCTTGCCGCAGAAGGTGACAGTGAAAGCGTCCCATTCTAATCCCATGCCAACTAAATCCAGAGTCAACGAAGCGGGTGTTTACACCAAGCCAGGGCTGCGTAAGCAGCTTTTTGAACGAATCAAAGCGGGCGGTAAGGGCGGGCGTCCAGGTCAATGGTCTGCTCGCAAAGCGCAGTTTCTCGCTGCTCAGTACAAAAACGAAGGGGGAGGATATAAAACATGAAAGCTACTCAAAAATCCCTCCGAGACTGGGGCAACCAGAAGTGGCGGACGAGCAGCGGGAAGCCGTCTCTGGAGACGGGAGAACGGTATCTTCCTGCCGCCGCCCTACGCTCGCTGTCTGCCGCCGAGAAAGCCGCAACGAACCGCGCCAAGAAGAAAGGTATGCGGGCAGGAAAACAGTATGTGAAACAACCCGCCAAGATAGCCAAGAAGGTTGCTCAATACCGCTAACATGAAAACCAGTACAACGGGACACCAGATCGAACTAGGCGAATGGCTCAGGGACCAGTGCTTGGCTCACATCCTTGAGCATACTCCTGATAGTTGGGTGGAGGCGTTTGAGGAGAAAGCGGGACGGTTGCTGCGGACGCAGGGATCCTTCACCGCGCATGAAGTTGTTAGCCATGTCGGGCCACCACCCAACCATGTAAACGCCATCGGGGCCGTGTGCCGAGCTTACGCCCGTCGCAACGACCTCGTTGGCTCCTACGAGAAGGCAACAAATCCAGCGGCACACGCCCGAGTCGTCGTGCGGTGGAGGGATGCACACGCACGATGAACACCTATGTTTGGTTACTTGCGTGCTTTATCTGGCTTCTTATTGGGATCCTTATCGGCGTTTTCCGCTGCGGAGATTCCGATCACAGGGACGATTGACCTAGAGAGGCTGATAGCCTGCATCGAACACAAGGAGGGTGCCCCCTGGAGCAACGCTGGGGGTGCCCTCCAATTTACTCGGGCGACGTGGAGCGATTTCTCCACTGACCCCTACACTTGGGCCAGCCAGCCCGACAAAGCCCGTCAAATCGCAAGGAAAGCCCTATTGCGGGCCATTCAGAGAATGCGTCAAGACGGCATCAAACCCTCAGTGTGGCTCCTCGCCCTGCGCTGGAACTGCGGCTACGCAGGAATGGTGAAGCGAATGGAGGGACGCTGGGACTACGCAGAACACGTCAGGAATCTTTATTACGACCATGAATTTCTCAGAACACGCCTTTGACGCCTGCTGCCGAGAGGCTAAGGCTATTGGCAGACGGCTAAATAAAACTGAATGGCTGGAGGCCATGCAGGAGGCTTACGACTCTTACCCGCACGAAGGGCTGTTGGCTACGGATACACCCAAAGTTAGGGCTACCCGCGTAAAGGCAGTAGACGCGGAATGGCTGGAGAGCTTAGAGCAGAATCCAGCCTATGCCGGCATCGACATCAAGCGGGAGCTGGGGAAAGCCCAAGCCTGGGCATCTGTCCGCAAGGTAGGGGTAAGCCAGATGCGCTTCCTCAATTGGCTCAACAAGGCGCAAGTGTCCGATCGGCCCATTCAGTTCAACGGAGCAGGGGCCACTTCGTTTCCCCCTCCCTCCGCTCAAACCAGCAGCGAACCAAATGGCTGGCGTGAATGGGTGCGCGAGAACTCCACAGATCCTAGCAATGCAGATAGACCTTGGAACGCACTAGAAGCAGTAGCTCAGAAATACATTTTGACCCAACTAAAGAAATGAACACACCCACACCCCGCACGGACGCCGCTTGGTCCGCGTCGTTTGACATGAAACAACTCAGCGCAGGCCAAACCGCACGGGCATTGCGCGAATGTTCACAAAAACTTGAATCAGAACTTACCGCCCTCAGCGCCGAGCGCGACGAACTCCGCGCCGAACACCAGCGGGCTTGCGAGGTCGAGCAGGAACTTCGCGCCGAGGTGAAGCGGATGACGCACGCCTATGAGTACGACCACAAGTGCCTGTATGAAGTGCGAGATCGGTGTCATTTGTGGAAGCAACGCGCCGAGAAAGCCGAGGCTGAACTCGCTGCAGCCAAAGAACGTCTACGCAGCGAGGCGATGGACGATTATGCTTCAATTAAACATTTGCAACGCGAACTCGCCACCGAGCGTGCGCGGCTGGATTGGCTGCTGCTGGATAATCTCACACGATTCGATGATTCGTTCTCTCACCGCACCGCCATCGACGCAGCGATGAAGGAGGGCGCGAAATGAGCACGGAAGAAACCACACCCACCTGTCAGCCAGACGTAGCGCACGCACGGGCCAAAGACCTGGACGCAGCCAGTGATGCCAAGCTCGCTTTGATCTGCGGAGAAATGACTGCTGGAGAGATTCGCACTCTTCGCGCCATGCTCAGTTACATCCTCAGACCTGCTGCCGAGGAAAAGTTAAAAGGTTTCCAGCGTATGGCGAACGCATTGGAAATTGTCCGAAAATACAATGAAGACGTGGAGAAATGGATGGCGCAGCATATTGGGCACTTACGCGACGATAGGGAGAAAATGGAGCGGCAAATTTACAGCCTGAAACGCCGAGTCAGCCGCATCGAGAAAGCATCTATCGAGCAGTGCAATAATAAATAACATCGTAATTGAGAAAAAGTATCAACACACCATAAAACCCCCATGAAAATTGAAATGAAACGTCCTAACAAGCAAATGGCTGACAACGTCGAAACCATGTTAAATGATTTCGCGAAAATCAGCACCATCGCCCGCACACTCAAAACCCAAATGGTAACGGTCTATCGTTACATTTCTTACCTCCAATACACCAAGGTCATGGTCAGTGATGCGGAGCTGAAAATGATTATCAACCACAGGAAGACCCGTAAAGCCGCTGCAGCCGCTCCAGCCCAGTCCACACCCGCACCAGGCGTTAGCCATGCCGCCACGCCCGTTCTAGGGGCATAGGAAGCGGTGTCTGATGGCCCGTCCTCCGTACCTTCCGCCAGATCCTATCTCCGTCTCCTACTTCAAGGGACGGAAGTACCGCGTCCGCACCACCCCGTGGCACGTCAAGCGGATGCGGGAACTCTACTGGGAAGGCGTCCCTTGCAAGTCCATCGCCCGTCTCTTTAACCTATCCTACAACTATGCGTGGCAAATCGTTAACTTCTATCGCCTTCGTAAAACGCAAGGTGAAATCCAAGGTCGCGAATAAATCATGGAACCCCAATCTTCCCTACCCACTGCGCCTGACCCTCACGGGCTACAACACACCCAGCCTAAACACGATGCTGGGGCGCAACTTCTGGATCCTGACAAAGCTAAAAAAGGAGGCAAGGGACGCCCTCGTTTTTGCGTTACGATCACCCGCTACGGCTCCCGCCCCCTCGACGTTGATAATGGCGCAGGGGGCTGCAAACCCCTCCTAGACGCTATCCGCTACGAGGGTCTCATCCCAGACGACGACCCTAGCAGCATAGAATTTCAGTTCCGACAGTACCAGGTCAAGAAACCCCACCGTCGTACCGAAATCCTGATCGAGCAGATCCCTTAGGACTCGTCGTAGCTGTCGTCGTCGTCTTTGTACTTCTTCTTCTTTTTCATGCCCTTGCCACCCGTACCAGCGGGTTCAAGAGTAGAACTGAGGTTGACGATCTTGTACCCCTTGTTATCAATCTTCATCTTGGAGCCAATGGAGGTAACATTGATCTCTTTGCGGGCTGGGCGTTGTACCTTGTCAGGAATGCCCTGAATGCGATCTCCAGACGTGCTGTTGCACTCGCACGGGCTGTGATTGGAACTTGGAAGCGTTTTATGGTTCATGGGATAAATATTACTTTTTTTTGATTTTTAGCGATAAGGAATTGGACGAGCGGCTTCAGTACCTTCGGTTCCAAGGAAACGCCCGAGTTGGGCGGGAACTCCTGGTTGGGTGCGGAAAGACATCATGTCTCCAATTGCACCGCTTTGATAGGGACGAGACATCATCGTTTGAAGGGCCGCTGCTTGAGGTCCAGCTAAACCTGCTCGGAAGGGCAACGACATCATATTTTGCATCATTTTCGTTTCAGCTAATCCCTTTAAGGGCCGCTGACGAATCATGCTTTGTGGAGGCTGAAGAACCTCAGGCATGATAGCGGAAATGCGGGCAAGCTTCTCAAGATTGCCATCAAACCTAGTTCCAGCTTGATACATCTCACCCCAAACTTCAGGGTACTCTATCTTGCCAGAGAACTCGTTTACGGAGGCTTTGATTGCGTACATCCGAGCCAACTGCTTACGGCTTTCAATCAAGTCATCGACCAAATTGCCTTTACCAGTCGCATAGGCTTCCGTTTGGATCACAGCGAATGCTTTGTCTGCATCTTCGCGTGCCTTGGCAGCAGCCTCGCGGTACTGTATTCGCACTTTTGGGGTGGTTTCTGATGCAGCGGCCTTGAAATTGACGCTCATAGACTCGTTCGCTGCCTTCCAGTCATCAACAGCATTGCGAGCCTGCTTGCTGACTGCGGCGATCTTCTCGTAAGATTTGCCCAATTCCTTTCTCATGGTGAGGAAGAAAGGCTGGTCAAACGATGTTCCAGCAGGGACGCCGAGGACGCCTTCCACTGCTTCCGTCATGCGGGGGTAATTGATGCGGGATGCGGCGTCTTGGAACTTGGTGGATCCGCCAGCCAGCTTCATCATCATGCTCTTTGGCCATGCATCACTGTAAATCGTGGGATCAAAGATAAGACCTAGTTCATTCGCTCCAGAAAGGGTTTTGATGACCGCCCAATCACCGCGTTTAGCAACTTGTGAGGAAACGGCACGAGCAGCCTTATCCATGAGTTTCATCGTGGCTGCACCCGCTCCACCTTCCGCAGAAGCCATTGCAGCCCGCTTAAATGAAATAAGGTCGCCCTGATCAATAGCCTCCTTGGTTATCTCACCGCCAAGTTGAGCACCGGCAAACTTCATCAGATTCTTGGCGAACTGACCTTGTACGCCACCAGGAATAGCAGAAATTCCAGCACCAAGAACGCCGCCAGCCGTAACTGGCATACCTTCAATCATGGAGCCAACGGCCTCGCCAATCATGGCTCCAGGCACTCGGCCTAGACCACCAGCTCGTTTGGCTGTTAGTCCTTCTCCCAAAAGCGGGAAACCGATACGAGCAGCCGTAGCCATTCCAATATCCTTGATCGAAATCTGTCGCATCAAATCAAATTGCTTCTTTTGAGCCTCCAGTTCCGTAATCTCACCGCGATCACGGGAATCTTGAACCTTCTGCCATTCTTCGCGAATCATCAGCGAAGGAGCGGCGACATCAATCTTAACTAGCTCCATCTCCTTCTTGTTGATGTCTTGAAGGATGGAATCCTCATTCCATTTCTTGGCATCATATTTAAGCGTGCCGATACGGGAATCGGGATGAACAATCTCGTATGAATCTACGGGTGCCTTCACCGTGACATCGCCTTTATCGCCCATAGATTCAGCCGCAACTGTTGAGGCAGCAGCCGCGGAACCAACTAGACCCATCTTTAGCGCGCCAGCGCGGCCTTTGACGCCAGGTACGTTTTGAAACTCTTGTATTATGTCTTCGGTGGTTGGCATATCAGTTTTTATTGATCGTCCTATTTTTCCAGCTGGTTTTACCATTGTCGCACGCAATACAGCTTCTGATGGAATACGTTCAGGAGCGGACAAGCGACCGGCTTCAATTTGACGAGCAATGTCCTGAAGGTCACGGGCGCGATCAAAATCTTCAGCACGAATCCCAGCTTGTTTTTCACCCCCTAAACGAGCACGCAAACCTTGCGCTCCAGCTTGGGTCTGGCCTTCCGTAAAAGCTCGTTCAAACACAGAGGCAGATTGTTGAGCCGGTGGAATAGGAACTTGTTTTTGAGCGATTTCAGCAGCTTGTTGTTCAGCAGCCAAGCGAGCGCGTAAACCTTGTGCTCCAGCTTGGGTTTGACCCTCTGTGAAAGCCTGCTCAAAAACAGCAGCAGATTTCTCTGCCTCTGAAATAGGCTGATATTTAGCCATTTCAGCAGCTTTTTGTTCAGCGATCAGCTGTTTTTGAGCCATTTCAAGTTGTTGAATTGCTTTCCGCCTGCTGCTTTGAACTTCAGTTTGCTGGCTCAACATCGAATCTCGCTGTTTAGCGATTTTACTCAGTTCCTCGATTTCAACAGCTTCATTGCCAAGCAAGGCGCGGGCTGATTCTTCAGCTGCTCCAGTAGCGCGAGGCTCTACTGCGGTCGCTAATTGAGTAGCGGACTCTTGAGCGGACTTCGGACGTGGATTAACAAGGCCCATCCGCTGACCAACTTCGTCAATGATCTCTCCAGCAGCTTGCCGTTCCTCGGGATTTCCGGTGTTACGGATGGTGGTCAGCTCTTGCGACACCTCTTGCTGGGTCTTACCCGAAAAACGATTCCAAATTTTGCTAGCAGTCTTAGAAAGCGTCGGGGCAAGCACTTTTTCACCTGCACCCACTGCACCACCGAAAGCAGCACCGGACTTAATGACGTTCAAGTACTCGTCATACGTCGGCCAGCGTTTGTCTTCTATTGCTGTTTCAACGGTTTTGGCACCCGCACCTATCACGGCACCCTCGGTACCGCGAATAACGGCTTGCTCACCAATACGGGCAGTCCTTTGTCCTACAGTCCTACCAATAGCAGCAGTAGGGGCTTTTAGCACTTTGGCACCAACCTTGGTCGCTACGCCACCAGGAATCGTGTTAATTAAAGCAGAGGCTACCATTTCACCCACGCTCAATTGATTGCGTTCCCCGCGTTCAATTTCTTGCTGTTGCTTGAGATAATTGCCGTAAGCACCTGAGGCGGGGGCAATGACAAAGTAACCAGGACCAGTCATTGCGCCCACAACTTGTCCAGCACCACCCACCGCTACTTCTGTAGCCAGACCTTTGGCAAAGTTGGCAATGCTTTGCTCCTTCGGTTCATCTACCAAGCTGTAACCTTTCGGCAAAGCAGGTGCGGAAGAAGCTTGCGGTGCAGGAAGCGTCTGCTCCGTGTCTTCAACGACCGAGTAACCGGCTGGTAGCTTGGGAGTCATTATTAGAGTGGTACTTGCTTTCCGTTTACGATGCGAACGCGCTTACCATCTGGGGTGTTAAGGACTTGGCCTTCAAAAGCAGAGAAATCGAATTCAGCAGGTTGTAATGTGGAACTGCCAGCCGTGGAACCACGCTGGACATTAAAACGAACGACGTTGCCTCCACCAGTAGCTCCACCTTCTACGTTTGTGGCAGTGGGCATCTCCTTGGACACTCCAGGCCAGTGTCCACCAGCATCGAAGTATTCTTTACTTGGAACTTCCAAGCCTGTCTTGGGATCACGCGCTAAACCTGCCTTGCGATCACGCGCCAAGATCTCCAACCGCTTTTTGGAATCTACCGTGACTTTTTTCAGATTCTTGAGCGAATCAGCAAAGTCCTTGGCTGAACCTTCTTGATTCAACGCCAGACGAGCATTTTCCAATAACTTGATTTCGTAGATGGCGACCTGTCCAAGCGTTATGCCAGCCTTTTGAAGCTCCGCCAATCCTTGGAAAGCGTTTTGAGCAAGGATAGGACGAAGATCAGCAGCTACTTGGTTAGCTTTGGTTGTCGGAACGTGTTTAAGCAATGATCCGAAACCAGTGCTCTTTGAGTTCACATTCGGAATAATCTTATCAACCGCAGAAATTATGGTATCAAAGTTTTGTATCTGAAGCTGATAGTTTGATACTTCAGCTTCACGCTTGGCCTGCGCTTCTTGAGCAGCCTTGCTTCCTGGAATTACTTCCATTCGGACTCCAGATGGCGTAGTGGGCGTTGGACCAGCTGGTGCAGCTTGAGACTGAACAGCGCGGATAGCCTCGACAGTCTGTGGAGAAACAGTCGGAGTTGCTTGCCGACCTGTTTGAGCAAGTAGACCGCCCGCAGCAGGGGCCATGCTGCTAGGTGGAGCAAACTTTGCTAATACATCAGGACTAATCGTGGTTGCAGGGGCTGTTTGCGGACCAGCAGGAGCATTACCTTCCAGAATATAGCCAGGATCAGCCTGAGGAATAGCTGGAATGATACGCATTGCGCCAGTTTTAGGATCTACGAGAGTTCCGCCTCCTGCTGAAACAGAAACGGGTGTTACAGGGGAAGCTGGAGCGCGATTGCTCATGCTTTCTACAAGAATACGACCCGATCCATCACCGATTGGTTTGCCTCTAGCTTCCAATGCAGGATCTAATTTCAAGAACTCTTCCTGAGTCATTACCTGTCCAGGTTTAACTGCACTGGCTTTAGCCAATACACCTTGCGCTTGAGCAAGCGCCAAAATCGTCTGCATTCTCCTGAAATCGGATTCTTCAGAAGCCTTCTTCCTTTCGGAGTAATCCTGAGCAATGGTCGCCAGCGTAGAAGCCTCGTTAGGCTTCAGTTTGCCTGTCTGAGCGTTCCTAAACGCAGTCTTAACGCTCTCAGGAACACCCATCTTGTTGGAGTCATCAGCCAAGATGTTATTAACATACTTGTAGAACTCAGGATCCTGCATCCGCTCTGTGAACTTCGCCAACGACTGGGCGGTAAAGCTCTGGTTCTGCTGATATTGCTTGATGCCACTAGCAAGGCTATCACCTATGCTCTCAATCGATCGCGCACGCGCTGCCCCAGCTTGGGACATACCCTGAGCGAGGAGCTGACCACTGATGTCTTGGATTCCAGGTGCGTAGGGCATGGCTATTAGGTAGAGATTGCTTGAAGGTTGCGGTCAACTTGACGGTGGAACTCGACGACCTGCATTACGATCTCTGGGATCATGGAGTTCACGGGAATACCGTTGATGCGGTAGCCGCCTTGATTGGTGAGAATGTCGTAGCTGGTCAGTAATCCAGTGCTCTCCTCAATGCTCTTGATAAGGCTTCCAGCCAGTTCAGCCCCTTCAACCCATTCCATTGCTGGGATCCCCATGATCTTGTGGTCATCGCATACCGTGAACGAAGAACCATCCTCGCGGGTAATGGTAAGGAATGTCCGCAGCGGATTTTGGTTCCAACTGCACGCTTGGGCAATGAACGCCACCTCGCCGTCGTAACCGATAACCGAATCGCCGCCCTTTAGATCTTTGATTGCTTTGGGACCAGTAGGAGTGTCGATGCACTGATCGCCTGGCATACAGGAAGTAGCTAAACTAGCTCCAAAGCTAAAGATGGCCCCAAGTCCCTTGCCTATAACGCCGCCAATCGCAGGCCCCAAAATATTTCCAGCCGCCGAAGTAGTAGCAGCACTTCTCTGAGCTGCTCCAGACAATTCCGCAGACCGAACAGCAGCATCGTAGTTCTTCTGGGCAATCTCCTTGGCAAGCTGGGCGTTTACGTTCGTACCATAGACATCCGCAGCATATGGGCTGAGAGGATTGAAGGTGTTGCTCATCAGATTGCCAATAGGCGAGAAGATGTTCCCAGTCTGAAGATCGGCCATCTTCATAATATTGCCATAGCTGGCCTGCATTCCTGCGCGGGCTTGATCTTCCCGTTGCTGACGGATGTTTTCACGGCCCATGATCTCAGCACCCACTGCGCCACGTCCCATTACCTGCCCACGGGCACCATAAGCCTCCCTAGCGGCCTGCTGGGACTGCCTGATGTCCTCTGGGGCAAGAACGCCAGCCTGACGCTGCTGCAAGCGTGCTAGGTCCGTCTTGTACTGGTCAATGATGCTGGATTCTGTGTCAGTAATGCCCTTAGGCATGAACTTCTTGTACAGATCACCGTACATCCCCATGATTCCTGCCTGATTATCTTGCAGAGCTTTAAGCGTTTCCGCTAGTTCCGCACCAAAATTACGCTTAGTTGTCAGCGTTTGTGCATTGGTTCCGTAAGTACCGACACCACTATTGATGCTGTTTGGATCAAATGGAGTTACACCAGTGCCTGTAGCCGTAGTTGAAGCTGTAGTTGAAGCTGTAGTTGATGCTGGAGTTGTTCCTGGAGTGATTCCTGTGGCGACTCCTATGGGGACTCCTGGGATGACTGTTGTGTTTCCTCCTGGAGTGATTGATGGGCCTGGTGTAGCCGTAAATGGTGGAAGAATTATTACATTTGGATTTAAACCACGATTTCTTGGATCACTAGCCGGTCCAATCATGCCTTCGTTCCATAAGACAATTTTGTCTGGGTCAGTATAACCACCAGTAGCTGTGACTGATTGAAGAGTTACAGGATTACCAGAGTTTACAACAGAAGCATCATATGCCCTTTGCCCTAACGAACCCATCATATTCAACGCTTGCGCGGTAGTCTGTGGAGCATTAGTCGTGTTTACATTTGTCTTTTGCGCTGGAAGCGTTATCGGAGTACCAGGGTTTACAACAGCAGCATCATATACTCTTTGCCCCATCAAATTCATCATATCCAAAACCTCTGTACTGGTTTGTGAAGCTGGCCTAGTACCAATAGGAACTTCTACTTTTGGAAGCTGTGATGGACCCGAGGGCGAAGCAGGGCCTGGAAAAACACCTGCCGAGGCTAAAGGCACATAAGCAGTATTAACACCGGACCCTATTGAATTGAGTAAACTCAACTGTGCCGCAGCATCCAATTCATTGTTAATTTTGGTTCCAGGAGCTTCAAATGGTGGGAGCACTACTGTGCTTGGAGGATTGATTGGGCCTACAGATGGAGCTGTGCCACTGCTGTAACCAGCAGGACCGATAAGACCTTGAGTAAATAAGCTCTGATTAACCGCATCAGTGTAACCGCCAGCACCAACCTCTCCTTGTTGTCCAATAGGAACTTCTACTTTAGGGAGGACTACTGGGCCTGGAGGATTGATTGGTTGGTATTCTGATCGACCGCTGCTATAACCTTGTGGACCGATACGACCCGCCTTATAATCTGCAATATTAACTGGATTCTTATACCCGCCATCATCGGTAGGAGCTTGAAACCTTCCACCGCCTCCACCACTTTCACCAGTGCCACCAGTAAAAATGTTACTACCCGTCAGCCCTGCACCGTACAAACTCCCAATAGTTGGATCAATAAACGTGTTGTTCAGACCCGTGCCGTCGTTTCCAGTATTTTCATTAACCTTAAATGGAGGAAGGGTGTAAATTGGATCCGTGAATCCGTAGTCGTCGTAACCAATACCGAAACCACCATCCGCGCCAATGGTGCCATACTGAAATATTCCTGGTTGATATGCCATATGCGTTAAATATTACTACGATTTATGATGGATGTTAAAATAGATCAAGAGGTGACGCCTTTGATGACTACGAAGCTAAGGACTAATCCCTCAGAAAGAGTGCCAGAGGTTTGATTATTTGTGATGTACAATGTTGCAGTGCCTGCACCGCATGAAACATTGAATACGTAAGCTCCGATCGTTCCGCCTGATTTGTGATTGATAATAACAACATCAGTAGCTGCAATTTTTGAATTCGTCCAAGTAGCGGACACCGTAGTTGAATGAGCCAATGGATCTGCGGCAGTGGTAATCTGACCGCACATTTTATTTAACTCAAACGCAGTAGCCTTGGTTGAAGCCTGAGTGACCATACCGCCAGCACCCGTGTAGAATCCCAGTCCAGTAGTGGTGGTAACCAATGCCTCGTAGTCTCCTGCACCAGTGGTTGAGCGGGCTAGGAACGTGTTGTTGGCTGCGGCGTCAACAATCTTGGCAAGGGTTACTGCACCGTCTGCAATAGTCGAAGTCGTCACGTCATTCGCAGCAATGGCCGAAACCGTGGGTTGCGCCAACAGATTCAACTTGGTGTAAGTGATGGGATCCGTAGTTCCCGTAAAGGTGTATCCTGGTGTTACAGATGGCATAAATTAAACTTGGACGAGGTTAGCGCGTTGTCCAGCGCGTGCTTCATAGCCAACAGCCATGATTCTCATGTAGCCTTGCGTGTTGGTCAGCTCCAACCAGCTAAGGCGTCCCTGACGCCGAGTAATGAGCGGCAAGCGGTATTGCTGTTCCATCTCGGGTTGGAAGCCAGTACCCGTTTGTAGGCCCGTAGCAGGCTGTCCTGGGCTAGGTGGAGACGGATCATTGCCGCCAAGCGATCCCGTGCTGTAATCCTTGCGGTAAGCACGATTGAAATCGTTGTTCGCATTGGTCAGGTCGTAAGCAGAGTCAGCAAACTTCCAGCTCTCAGACCGGCTGTAGGTCTGGTCCGTCAGAATCACGCTCTCTTCGCTGGCCCCCTCCGTAAACGCAGACACTGACACTTCTGGACGGTTGGTAGCCAAATCCACAAATGCCCGACGCTGAAAGTGATTTACGTTAGAGGTATCGTAGGCCCGCGTAACGAGCTGAGTGCTGATTTCAGCCACCGTTGCACCGCTAATGTCGTTCTGGCCTTCATCCGTGACAAAGATCCGTCCGTCCTCGGTGACTGCGTGCATCCGCTGCACCCCAAGATAATCGATTACTTGCCAGCTTTGGATGCACATATTTAACGTGCTATCAAAGCTCCACTCACCAAACCAGTTCTCGGTAGTGAAGTTGTAGACTACAACTGCATTGCAGACAAGGCTGTTATCGACGGGAAGCGCAACGTAGAGCTTGTTGCTCCAATAACCAATGCTGATCTTGTAGCCAACCTTCCAGTTGACTCGACTCATAATCATATCAATGCGGGTGGAAAGGGGCAGAGTCTTATGCTGAAGCGAGTTGTTGGTGGATGTCAGAGTCAACAGATTGATGTTCTGGTTGCTGACGTAGGCCAGATCAGGACCAATTGACGTTACACCGTTAATGCCCACCAGACCTACCTGACGGGTGATTTCAGTGACAGTAGCAATAGGAACTCCCGTAATAGGGTCACTTAACGCCCCTTGGATGTTTTGAATGAGCAAAATCGACTTGTTCTTGAAGGCGATAAGGCTGTCCTGTCCGAATGGGAACGTGGCAACCAAGTAGTCGCTGCCACCCGTATTTATATGCAACTCGTTTGCGATAGGATCGTAATCCGTAAACGCCAATATGTCTGATGCAGCTACCTCATCTTTGCCGTCTATCACCCAAAGCCTGTTTTGACAGAAAGTAGCTTGATTGCTGTTGGGGATGGATAGAAACGAAGCTGGCAGCGTTGTGTCTGGAACCAGCGCAAACGTACCGTTCCAATTGCCATCCCAGTAAAGCGGTGTCTCATCTGCCCCACGGAAAATGTAAACGTAGTTGTTGGCCTGAACAATGGTCGATTGAACAGTTACCCTGTAAGCTCCAAGGCTAATGCTTTTACCCGTGTATCCGTTGGCGTAAAACCCAACGGAATCAAAACCGACAATCATTATCCAAGTTTGTCCAATACTGTTAGGATCAGAGTAAACCGCAGATGCATACACCCCTAAACTGGCAGAATTCATTGTAGCACCACTAGATCCTACGGCAACAAACAATCCATCGCCGTAAGTGCTGCCCTGCCAAGCATAATTAGGAATATCATTCAAACGTATCCATTCGGTACCGTTGAGTGAATAAATAACATTATCTCCACCGGATGTATCAGCAAAAGCAACAAATCTTCCATTACCAAAGGTAATTGTTCTCCATGTATCTCCATCTGCAGACCTTTGTTGAGTCCAAGTCAAAGTATCAGTTGATGTAAAAATGCGTCCAGAACCATCAAGAGCTGCAAATATTTGATTACCAAAAGCAATATCAACAATAACAGTTGATGTTGGAATACTAATAGTAGACCAAGTTGTTCCGTTTACAGTAGTTGCAATATTGCCAGATGCTCCAGTAGCACAAAAAATTCCATTCCCAAAACTTAATCCCGATATAAAAGATAATTGAGAAACTGGAGTTGTTGTAGTCCAATTTAATCCGTTATCAGAACTAATTGATACTGCATTGCTAGCAACAGCAACCCATAATCCATTGCCATAAGCTATTCCTGAACGTGAAGCAGAAAATGGAGTTACAGGAAGAGACCAAGTTATTCCATCATCAGAATAAGCTACTGGATATGGACCTGAACCTGTTGTTAATCCAACAGCAATAAAACGTCCATTTGCGTAAGCAATATCTGAATAATTTGGCGTATTAGGAGGAGTGCGCGAAGTCCACGTTATGGCGTCAGGACTAGAATAAATAACTCCAGCAGATCCAACTGCTACAAATAAATTAGCACCATAAGATACATCAACAAAAGCTGGGGATCCAGCCACTCCATTGTAAGTCCAAACCTGACCATACGGAATAACCCCCAGTTCTGGCAGGCAAACAAACCCACCCCTAGTCACTGCATCCTGAGTGGTGAAATCATGGTTAACGGCCTTTTGGACGTTACCAGGCTTGATGTTCTCGGCAGCGTTGTACTCGTCTACGCCAAGAAATGAGTTATCCCCAACTATTTGAGGTTGGTCATCAAGATTACCGTATGCGCGATAACGATTCATTGCTGTTGTGCCTGTGGACTCTCAATCGAGGTTCTTAGCGTTACCAGCCTTCCATTGCTTGCGCCACCGCCAGAGCAAAAAGGCAATGCCGAGCAGCGTGCCGACGAGCGCGGCGACCTCGTTGACTTGCGAGAGCGAGAGCATCGCAGCGGCAGGCGTGGCGGCTGTCAGAGTAGCGCGGATGTTGTCAGCGTTCATTTTTTCGCCCTCATTTCCATGATCTTCTCAAGCGTCCTGCCGCCGAAATAAAACGACATGATAAGCATCCCCCACTGACCGAGAAGCGAGACGTAGCTTTCGTTGGCGTTGTGGCCGAAGGCCGACATAAAGGCCAGCGTGCAATAGAGCAGGAGGATGGCGATAAGCGTCATGGGGCGGACGTTCTTTGACATCCAGCTATCGCTCGACATATCCGCCTGCAACCGCTGCGTGAGATTATCCTGCTCGGTCTTGTAGGCTTCCAAGTCCGCGTTCATCTTCGCCAACTCGCCGGACTGCGCGAGCTGCGCGAGTTCCAACTGCGCCTTGGCTTTCGCCTCGGGGTCGGGAATCAATTTGTCGATCAGCTTTGTGCCAATACCAAGAATTTCAGCGAGGGGAAACATGGTTCACTTCTTGTTAAATAGGTCGAAGAGACTCTTGGCTTTTTCCTCCAGAACCGAGACGCGGTTTTCTAACTTGGAGAGGACGGCAATGAGCATGATGCCCCCGAGAATTATCGGCCAGCCTTTGACCAAAATTTCGAGTGCGTCCATACATTATCGCCAGATGTAAGTTCTCTGCACGATGCCCACAAAGTTAGCCGCCGTCACCCGCTCACGGTTCTCATAGTCCTTGTTCCCCAGTCCGGTCATAATCCACCCGCCAGCGTCGATCTGCGCGGCTTGGTGCATTACGTTGCGCCCAGCCCAGCGGGGGACGTAGATGACCAGCGCACCAGCCTTGATGTCGCTGTAACTGGCACCCGACACAAGCACGGCCAGAGCAGACACCGTTCGCAGCGGGTCAGCCCCAGCGGGAGCACTGGGGATGTACGGTGCCATCGAGCCAGTCCCAAGGACCACTACGGCAGACGGGCCTGCCAGAGTCCAAGCGTCAGCCTCTGAGGCGACGATGATCCGCAGCGGCAACCCCGCCGTGAGCACCCGCTCACTCCGCAGCGCAAGACCGAGCACGACCACAAGGCCGAGCACAAGGACCGCAAGGAGAAGTAAGCGGCGTGGCGTCACGGCGCGGGCTTGTCAGCGTCGGCAGCCTTGAGCTGTTCAATCTCCGCCAGCGCAGCGGCGAGCGAGTCCACCAGCAGATTCAAACTCTGCTGTTGGAGTTGCTGCACGATCGCGGATTTGTGTTCGTCTTTGGTCATTTGATTATTCCGCTGGAAGCTCAAAGCCCGCGTTCACGGCGAGCACGCCCGCAAACTTCTCGTCGTTGACCCAGACAGCACATTGCTCTGCGGTCGCAGGCACAAGGCCCACGGGCATGATTTCCACGCCCTCGGCGTCGAGCAGGTGGCAGTCGGCGACGGCGGTGGGGTCTGTGTAGTTCACGTATCTAACTTCGAACAAAGTTCCGATTTTCGGGGCCGCGGGAGAGCCCATTGTGTATGGTGCGATTGGGATGGTCATGGGTGTAGTGAGTTAGTGATTACGCAGCGATGAGATTGAGAGTGACGAGCGCGGCGTGAATCGCTGCGGCAGTGACCGCGACACCCATGGGCTTGGCGGTGGCTGCTTGTCCATAAAAGCCGACGTTGCCAGTGATGCTCACCGCGCCCCCGAAAGTGGCGGCTCCGGTGGAGGCGAGGCGTAATGCTTCGGTGCGCGACCCTATTGAGTTGCTAGTTTTGAACGAAAGGTAGGATGTCAGATTTCCAGACGTAGCCGATTCTCGCGCCCCGAAAATTTCGGCAATCGCCATATCCGCAGTGTTGTCCGTGCCACGAGCACCAAGATAAATACTCGCGCCGTAATTTATGCCCACGGCCCCACTTGCCGCCGTGTTCATATTCAGGATCGTAAAGAGCTGATTTTCCGTTGCTGACGAGCTTACTACTCGCGAACCATTTTGCCCCATCGTGGTCGTCGGCCACACGCCAGCACCAAGCAGAGACCAAGAGGACGCTGTTAGACCCCCAGTGCTCGTCACCGTGCCCGCGAAGTTGGCGGCTCCTGCTTCGTCAATACGAAACCTCTTAGTTCCATTCGTAGATAGCGTTAGGCCCGTTGCGTTTGCTGTGCCTATGAATGTATCGTAGGGAGAGCTTCCAGCTACAAGAGCACCGCCTGCGTCATTTTCAATTCCGATGCGGAGACCCGCACCCGTCGATTGAACAGCATAATACTGGTATCCCGTGGTTGCGGTCGTAGAGAGAAAAAGTGCTGCATTATTTCCAGCTGTGCTCGTAATTGTTCCGTTCACCGTCAGCCCGCCGCCAATGTAGCTCGCCGCACCCGTAGCCAGCCCACCCGTCGTGAGCACTAGCGCGCCTGCGCCTGCGGAGCCTGCGGTGGAGGAGGAGATGGAGAGGGTTCCATTAGAGGAAAGACGCATCTTTTCAGACGCGGCAACCTGCCATACATAGCGAATAGGAACAACACCAGTCGATACAGCTCCATCGACCTGAGCCAAATACGCAGCAGCATTAGTGTTAAGGCTAGTTCCATCCGCACCCGTCCAGTAAAGCCCGCCGATGGTATCTCCGGAAATAAGTGCAGTCACGCTTCCGTTTGTCGTTCCGCGTGATTTTGCAAACGTCAGGGCTACTTCATTTCCAGATGAATTTGCATTTCCTATCAACGCGATTGACGAGCTGTAATATGGACTACTTGAACTTTCGATTTGAAATCTTGGAGACCCGCCAATAACCGAAGACCTTAAACTTTCAATGTAACTTGTTCCCGAACCGTTAATGTTGACGTTGCCCGCAAACGTAGCCGCCAGCGTGCTGCTGGTCAGCGTCAGAGCCGTGCCGCCCGTGCCGAGGCCGAGCGTCAGGTTGGTCGCGGCGGGGGAGGTGAGGGAGGGCGTCGTTACGCTGGTGAGAAACGCTGGAGCAGCGGCATTCATCTTGCGCGTGCCGTTGGTGCTTCCGTCTACGGCCATGAAGTCATCAGATGCCGTGGTAGTAGCCGTTGTAGCGAGGTCTTTGATGCGAATGTCAGCCATAAAATAAAGGGTTACGGATATTGAACGTACACAAACTTGTTCCCAGACGAATCAACGATGTTATCGCTGGTAGCTGTAATCAGATATCCATCTGGGATAATGGGGCGGCTAGAGTCATTAAGCTGGGGTATGTTGATACCCGTAGCCATGCGCTGGCCCAGAATATCACATTGACTGCCAAGGATTGCAATCACAGCTGGAATTCAGAGGCTTGGATAGCCGCGCTGGTCGCACCTTGGCGGATAAACTTAGCCTGCTGCGCTGCTGCGGTAGACCAGGTGTAATGCGAGCCAGAGTAGAGGCGATGACCGTTGGTCGTGGTCGGCGCAGAGCCGTCAAACGTACACATCACGTCAGCGTCCTGCACGTCCAGAACAATCATGGTCGTGGTATCGCTGAACGTGGAGAACTGCACGCCACCTACCGTGTTGTCTACCGTCAGGCGTTGATCCGCTACTGCACTACCACGATACCAGGCTGGTTTCGGGAAGATGTTATTTAGATTGAATGAACTCATAAGTAAGTAGTTTTAGGATTACCAAGAACGATTTTGTGAGGTGACGTGCGTGCTGACAGTCATTTGGAAGCTGTCTGGCATCTGCCGTTGGATGCGGTCCCATTCCTCATTCTTCTTCATCTCAACGATGTTGTAGGCTTGGGCGGCTTTGTCGGCCTGACCGTCTTGAATTAACCAATCTCCGTAGGTTTGCCAGATCAAAGGCTGGCTAATCATTTCAGGGACAGGCTGAATCTCCCACTTGGCGGGATGCGTCTCAGGGCTTTGTGCTGCCGTTGCTGTTGCCAAGCATTCGTAGTAATCGCTGGTTCCAATAGCAGCCCCAGCAGTCTTGGTGTAATAGATGTATTGGCCTGCAACGTAAGTTGCTGTGTCGGAATAGGCATCTCCCGCATAGTTGTACGGAACGCGCCGATAGTAGATGTAGATCGGGTTGGCTGGGTTCGTGTTGTAGCTAACGTAGCCATTCGTCCCCATAAACCCACCCGCACTGGAAATCATCTGGAAACCATCCTTAGTCACCACAAACCCTTGTCCACGCGGATAGGTAATCATGGCTGGGCTGTCTACCCATGCCTGGAACATGACATCAATCTCAGCTTCCCCCGTTTGGTCCCAAGGAAGGTTAAATTGCTGCGGGGAAACGTTGTTCTGCTGGACGATCAGATTGCCCCAGAGGTAAAGCCCCTTGGTAATGTCACCACCGTAAGAAATCGTAGTCCCATCCGTGCTAATGCCTGCCTTGTAGGTCTGGGTAGTCGCATTAGCCCCAGTCTCATACATAATCGTGCAAAGAAAGAATCCATTGGCGCATTGGGATATATTTGCGCTCTGCACGTTGGCTTGGGTTCCCACAAGTCCGGTCTGGACGTTAAAGAACGTAGAGAACGTGGTTGTACCGTCGTTTACGGCCAAATAGAGGAAGTTTCTACCCGCTGGCCGTGCGTAGACACTCGCTTGGTAGTTAGTGGCCCCAAATGCGGTTACAACCTGTGTTACGTTGTGTTCAGCAGGAGGAGCCGCAACAACCTCCAAGATCCTGCTGGCCGTAACGCGGTTGTCGGCTGGGTTACTGATGTTGTTGGCCGTAACCGTAACATTGTTAGCCGTCCAATACGCTGTCTGGGAAACATCGTTGGGGTAGGTCAGCAAATCCCCCACAAACCGTGCCTCACCCCACCCAGTCAAATCAGGCCAATTGCCAGCTCCCCAAATCTGGCGCACATTGGCGTTAAACAAATCATTGATCGATTGCGCCGTCTCCGTCGTCAGACGAGACGTGGGCACGCCAATCAGTCCGCAAATGTTAGCCAAAGCGCGACTGTAGGGGATTGTTCTCACTTAGTCTTTGTTTTTCATCCATCCACCTGTTAAACCATGACGAGCAGGATTGACCTTAGGACGATAGCCAACGGCACACAAATGCGGATTATCTTTCAGATACTCAGGCATCCATTCATGCACGTTATTCCCGTGTTGACCCTGCAAACGAAAGAAGAGGCGGCTATTGATGCGTGCAGCCATCTGCCCAAGCCCTTCCATCTGCGTGGAGCCTTGTTTACGCATCTCAGCGGCTAGACGAGCCTGGTGCTCATGGACCTTGGCCTTCTCGTTGGGCAGACCATTCTGGATCTCCCACCACCATTTGCGGACAAACTCCTTGGGAATATCTGTGACTATTTGATCGCTGCTCATTAAAAAAGAAAAGGGGCAGAGCCTCGGATGAGGATGCCCCCTGTTTGAGATTACTTAACCGAGTTTCGTCGGATCGCTAAGATCCACGATGTTCAGGTAAATATCCAGTGCGCCAGCGGTCAGAGCCGAAGGACTGCCGCCCGTTGCGTTCGTAAACGTAGCAACAAGGTTAACAGACGCCGTGCCTTTGACGATGGTAGCCGTGGTGGCAAGACCAGCAAGAACGCCAGCGGTCTTCACGGATTGGGCCGTGACGAGCGCACTGGTGCTGCTGGTCGTACCAATGTTCACTGAGAACGCCGTCGTGCCCGCAAAGGCAGTCGTGATGTTCACCAGCGCATTGTTGATGACAAAGTTCGACGGAAGCGCACCGAGCGTCAGCGTCACGGTGTCGGTTGAACCGGTACCGAGAGCAACGTCAGAAGCGTCAACGTGGAACTTGTTGGAGAATCCGCGAGATTGTTCTTGCAGCGAAAGCTGCGAGGTATCGGCGCGGGCGATGGTTACTGCTGTATCAGCCATTGTAGTGTCCTTTTATGTTGAGGATTATAGTTTAGCTGGAACCAGCAAATTTGCCGAGACCAAGCGGATTCTTAACCATGAGGGTAAGAGCCGCAAGGATGAACCCACGGCGACCACCACCAAGATCAGGCAACTCATTAGATTCGATACCGAGCATATAGCCCAGACCGACCAATTCTGGATCAATGACGTAACCGCGAGCTTTCTGTTGGCTAGTCGTAGTTGAAGGATCAGCACCATCGAGAATGCCGTTGAACAAGTCAGGCACAATCGTGACAGTGTGGAAGTCACCGACGTACATCGTGACATCCAAATCAATCTGATGCTCGCTAGCATCTTGAGTGACACTGTATGTCTTGGTCGTACCAGAGCTACCTTCGGCACGCTGGAACTTGCTGATAGCCCGCTTGAGCGAGGGACCAGCAAACAGCGTGTACGAACGGCGACCACCGACCTGTTGGAAGATCGACTGAAACACGTCGTTGAAGGCCGACTCAGACAGGGAACCAGTAGCCGTGGTGTCGATGTTAGCCGAAGGCGTACGGAACGCTGCGGGAACGTCGGAACCAGGAGTTGCACTGATCCACTTGCCAAGGGCGCGGGCCTTGTAAGGCGCGGGCGGGGCTTCCTGTTGGCGGTCATTATCGGAACCGATACAGGCTTCGATATCGCGTTTGATTTCACGCATAGCCTTCATTTTGGCATTTGCGACCTCGCTGGACACGCCAGCAACGTCAGAAGCCTCCTGAAGACGCGAAACCATCCACTGTTCGCGGAACTGCTGGACGTAATTGCCCAGACGAGCGCGATTGACGGCTTGATTGGAGAACGCGAGGACATCTTGACCTTCCAGCACGCCACCGAAGTTAACGGCGGAAAGGGTGTCCACTTGCCATTCTTGATACGCATTCGTCATGCGTTTAGTTTTCGAGAAGGTCGAAACCTTCGGAGTATCCTCGGGGGCGAGGATGGTCAGGAAATCTGTGAGGTCTTCACGATCACCGGCAACATTGTAAGTAGTAGATAGAGCCATTGTAGAACGAGTTTAACGGTTGAATTTTGCTTTTTCTTTTGCCAGCAGAAATGCTGCTGCTTCGTTTGCCGTGACGCCACCCTTCTTGGATAATTGGGACCGCATCGCTTCAATCTGGTTGGCTGATTTCGCTGCTGAAGGCATACGAACGTCACCACCATTAGAAGAAACGACTGATTGACTGGACGGAGGACGGTTGCTCATAGCAGTTTTAGGCTTGTTGTCTGTTTTTGCAGCCTTCTGTTTAGCATCGAGGGACCGAAGCCCTTCGATTTGCACTCCAATAATCCAATCCGCATTAGGCAGATTCTTCATCCAGGGCATCTGTGACAATGCTTGTTGGGCGAGGACGTATTCAGGCGCACTTTTGTCTTTCAGATAGGGAAACATCTGATGAGCGACTTGCTGCGACTGCTGCTTCTGCGTCAGGAACTGTGTACGGGCTGGAATGTCATCATCGAGCGTTTTTTCTGCATTACGCAGAATCGCTTTCAACTCACTCCGTCCCAAAACAGTATCGCCAACCTGAATCGGCTCAAAGTCGTCACGATCTAATTGATCTTGGGCAAATCGCTTGGCTTCCTTGGCCTGTTGCTGTAAGGAGGCTAATGCTTGAAAGTCATCAATCTGGGCCAGCGGCACATTGGCAGGCATCTGTGCGGTTGCTGGCTTTTGAGCGGCTTGTTCAGCGGGAGGTGAACTGTTTCTTTCCCCTAGCTGGGACTCAAGCTGCTCTAATCGCGACTCCAAGGCTTTTCGCTTGGCGACTTCTTTACCGATACGTTTATCGATTTTCTTCTGAAGCTCTGGTGTAATATCCTGAGAAGGAACATCAGCTTCACCATCGGGTGTTTCCACCTCTTGGCTTGGCTCGGCAGACTCGGCGGAAGCTTCGTCTGGGTTGACTGAGGTATTTGACGCTGATTCCTGCGTCGGAGCAGTCTGTTCAGTCTGTCGTTGAGCTTTAGCGTTTTCAGACTCGATGTTAAGGAGTCGTTGTGCTGCTTGCGCGACACTCAGATTACTCTTTTTCGGTGCATCATTTTTTGCCTCAGTAGATACTTCGGCTGGCTGTGAAGAAGCGGATTCGACGTTTTCGTTAGACATGGGATTATAGCCCCCAAGGGCCGATAGACTTCATGGCGGATGCCAAGTATCGGTACAAATGCGTGCGCCAACTATACTGTCAACAATAAATATAACAATTTATTTCACCAACTGGAAGCTATTAGGCTCCGCGATCTTCAGCATCGGTCTCTGCTTGCAACAATTGTTGCTGAACAAAGTCATCGTACAGCCCAATAATCTGTGAGTACGCTCGGAGTTCTCCCGTGGATGCAAGAGTCATGCGATCATCTTTAACAACTGCATCTGAACACAGATCAATCATGGTGGAATGCTGCATTTCGCGCAGTTCCTCAATGAAATTCTGAAAGTTATCGTTCCCAACCAAACCAAACATGGTATGACGGAGGTTAGCAAACTTCTCAGTAGAACTCTGATGGGGATTGCGACGTTTCTTCATTGGGAGGCTGTAGCTGCGGTGGGATTGGGCATAGTGGCACCTAGGCGACCAATAACAGCGTTCTGCTGTTGCTGCATCTGGAACTCATACTGTTTCTTACGAGTATCCAGACGCTGACGGAAGGGTTCATCTTGGGCATACCGCTGCTGAATATCAGGCTGCTGCAAATACTGCTCCATGACTTGCAGACCAAATTGCGGAGGAGTGCCAGGCTTGATGTTCTTGGGAATGCCGGCAAAGATCTGCGTAAGATCCTGCTGTTCGTCCTCCACTAGCTGTTGTTGAGCCTGTTGAGCGGGGCGAATGATCCGCTCGGCAATGTTAGGATCAATGGTGGAGATAAATGCGGTGCAGAGGGCGGAATAATCGATGATTCCATCGCGGTCAAGGGATTGCGCGGCCTGAATAATAGCAGTCCATTTCTCGCTCATCCGCTTAAAGTCGGTGGATTGCACGTCCCACGACAAGTAGAAATCAAACTCCTCGTTGATGTCACCCTTGTTAAACAGTTGGAGGTTGGTGTCCTTGACGCCCATGACGCGGAACATAACTTCATCTTGTCCGTACTGCTTGTAGAGCTTCCAAACCTGACGGAACGTGCGGGACAGACAACTGAGGAATTTATCCACCTCAAATTGATTGTAGATGGGATCAATAGCAGGGTCGCCCTCGCGGGACGCAAATCCATTGTACTCCTTAAACGAGGCTTCCAACAACGTCTCGGACGTGTTGGTGTTCATGTCAGGGATAGGACGATCTGCGTAATGGTATTCGTTGGGCCTACGCTCCGAAATCATGGCTCCTGGCCCCCAGCGTCCTGGTGGGCGTCCTTGTGGGTAGCAAATGGGCGGAAGGATGCCTAGAGAGGCCGCGTCAATGCGACTATCTTTATGCGCCTTGATTTGATCCTGCCAAGGCTTGCCTGGTTCTGGTACGCCGCGTGAATCGTGCAACTTGCGGCTAAGGTACTCGCGGCGATACAAAACAAACGGATATTCGCCGTGGGCGTAACCGAGCAGACCTGTTTTCGCGTAGCCGTCATGGTTCTGATCGGCAGGCAGCATCGGGTTAAAGATGGTGCAGTAAATCCCTGGCGTTCCATCTTCGTCTGACAAGCGTTGGTAGGCGTAAACAACGCCAATGCGGTCAGTGAACCGCTGTTGGGTGTAGACGAAGGAACGACTGATAGGTTGAAGATACTCGCTGGGGCTGATGGTAATCAGTTGTCCGCGTACTTTCTGAATGGCAGCTTCCACCCAATTCTCGTCCCAGCCATCGGTCTGGACCAAGGCGCGCAATTGCTCGGCGGTAAAATACTCTACGCGGTAAATCCCTGGCGTGTGCTCAAGGTCCGTAGAAAAGGATGGGATAAAAACGTGCTCATCCAGATTGAAAGCGCGGATGATAGGGTAGGACCGCTCGGGACCGTCCATTGGCACGGTGGTTTCACCTGTGTCGCGCAACTCTTTCAGCATCTTGCCAGCTTTGCCTTTGGAGCAGTCGTACTGCTTGACAAAGATTTCCTTCAGATCGTCGGCTGCGCTCTTGTCTTCCAAGAGGGCCATAATGTCGATAGCAGGGAACTGCTCTTGCAGATCCTGCAAGCGGACGCTGACCATAACCTTCTCTTTGCGCTTCTCCCAGAACTGACCCATGACGGCGATACCTTTTTCGTCCATGAAATTGGCGCACATTTCAATCTCGCGCTCAATTTCGGGGATCTGCGTCTGGATCATCCAACGCATAAAGTTGCTGACAATCTGGCTGCGGGAACCGTCTTCAGAACCTACGGGCACAGCGGTAAGGTTGGAGCGTTTGAACGCCATTCCCTTCATCGCAACTTTCTTGTTGATAATATTATCAACGAGGAAGCAGCGCAAATCGCTGGCACCATCCCACGGGGTGGGGCTTACTTTGCTACCCTCGCGGGAATGCTTTTTGCCATCGGCAGACTGACCGTTCCAGATAGCGTAACGGGTCTCGTAGTTGAGGCGGCATTGGTCGATGAATGGCTGGTTGTCGCGCACGCAATCTTCAAAGGCTTTCTTCAGCAGGTTGAAGTTTGGACCTTCGTTTTCAGACGGGGCCAACTGAAGGCCAGGGTCTGAAGTCATAGATTTGGCATTGCCGTCAATAGAACTCATAGGCTTATGTCACGACTATTGTAGATTTTTAATAAATCAAGCAATCAATAACTCCAAGTCCTATCATCAATCTGTTTATTTGCGTGCGGATCAACGAAGGAACATTGAGAAACGAGCAGATACCGCAGGCAGTCAATAGGATCCTTGCTGGCTTCGTCTTTTCCACCTTTGGCTGTATATTCCTGCAAGGAGTAGATGAGATTTTGACAGCGTTCGCTGATGTAAATCTTGGGCGCGTTGAGAGATGAGATGGGTTTGCTTTCGTCGTAGGAAAACAAGCCATTGATAAGCTGGATGCCGTTCTCGATTTCTACGCCAGGGGCGGGCAGAAAAATCATACCGGCATCGTCAAGCTCGCTGATGATGGTGGTAGCTCCATCGGCAGATTGTTTTTCGGCGGCACCCAAGCGGGGATCAATAAACCGCTCGAAGATAGTTTCCCCTTCCTCGCAATGTTTCATCAATTCAACATAATCGTTGATGCCTCTCTTGGAGCCTTTCTGGGCTGGGCCTGCTTTGCCCTCGGGTCCGGTTCCAGGCAATGCCCAATCGTCGTAGTCGGGCCACTCGCGGTAAACCCACCACGTCCCTGCGGCATCAATTGCTGCCCAAATCATAAACCAATTCTTGGAGCCAGCGGGATCCAGCACCATGTAACGGGTGACATTGTAATCCACGTTGTTAGTCCACGGCAGTTTTTCGTGGGGGATGACGTTGACCTCTTTGTTGAAGCCAGGGAACACGCTGGTCATGCTCTTGGTCGGCACGCCATAGGCGCGGGCAAACACTTCATCCTTGGAGCGACCTAGCAGTTTGTTTCTAAAATCTGAGGTATCGATGAAACTATTATCTTCTGTCCAAAAGTAATAAATGATGGTTCCAGGGCGGGACAACGATTCTTGAACTACGGGAAGATCGCGGCCTACCAGCGGAGCAAAGCGTTTCTCTAGCGTGCGAGTTTTGCCAAGAATGTCTTGCACCAAGGGTGTCCAGCCCGTGAGGGTGGTGAACGTCAGGAGAATGCGCCCGTGGTAGTCGGTAGTGCGGTACTGCAACGTCTCAAACATCTTCTGCGGACATTCCTCGTCGCACCAAATGAGATGCGCCTTAAAACCTTCAGCTACTTGGGCATCGGCTTGGTAGCTACGGTAGTTGCTAAACTTAATGCTGCCTCCGCGACGAAATCCATTAACAGGGGGAAGGATGCAGATGTTGTCGGTAAAGCCATTCTTCTGCGAGTATTGAACGCTGTGATTAAGTCCTTTTTTAGTTGGCAAGTTGCGGATGCCATCAGGCAGGGCGTCCCAGATCATACGCTGCTGATCCTCAATAGACCTGTCCTCGTTGACGTGGTAGGCGCGGACTTCGGCACCAGGGATTGTTCCCGCCGCCCAAACGCATAGACGGGAAGCAATCATACTTTTGGAACTGCGGTTGCCGCCAAGGATAACGTGGTTGGTGTACTTGTCCCAGTTCTTCATCATGGTCTGCCATGACGGAAGGATCCAACCTGCACCTACCGGATTCATCAAAGCGTCGTGATTGCGTTGTTCACGGAACGTCAAGTACTCGGCAAGCTTTTCTTTAGGCCAACTCATCAAAACCGAATCGGGTGGGTTAGAAACCCACGGGATTCCAAAGTCAGGTTTAAAATCATCGCAGTAATGAACATCGCCAAGTGCCATAAGATTACTTCTTTTTCTTTTTTGCTTTTGCCAAGATTCCGTAAGCTAAGTGAATTAACTCCAATTGGTACCAAGTGATAATGCCTTGGCCATCAATGTTGATACCTTTGGCTTCTGCACTGATTGACAGGCGGGCGTATTCCCTTGCGCCCTCAATGTCTGGTTCGACTAACCATTCGTTAATTTTTGTACGAGTAATCATTGGGCAGGGTGAGAGGCGTTTCCTGCAATAGCCAATGATTCTTTTTATCAACACAGCAGGTATTAGAAACGCTAATAACGACAGATGCTGTGAATTTTTAGCTTCAAAGCCTGAGTAATCATTGCAGGTTTATTGCATGGCTACTAAACGAATCCTTATCGGAACTCCTCTTAAGGGAGACATTCCTAAATCCTATTTTCGGACCAGCCTAGTTATGGCGTCCGCCAAGATTCCTGATGTCAAACTAGACTGGATCTTGTTAGATGGTCCTGCGGTGCAGATTGCTCGCAACGAAATTGCAGCCTATGCTATCGAGAACAACTTTGATGAAGTCATCTTTTGGGACAAGGATGTCTTGGCCCAACGCAACGGGGTTGATGTTACTGACAGTGCGTTAATGCGGCTCATCGGGCATGACAAAGATATTGTCACGTCCGTCTACGCCTCTCGGTCGTTGGATACGCATTGGCACGTTACGCCGTTACCTGATGAGGTGGCCAATGAGGAAGGATTGCAGAAAGTAGAACGCGCAAGCATCGGCTTTTCTAAAATCAAGGTAGGCGTGTTTAAAGCTATTGCCTATGACAATCCAGATCGGGTGGCTATGCTGTTCGATCCTAATCGTGCGCCGCGCTCTATCCCTGAACTGTTCCCTATGGAACTCCAAGGGCGCAACATTCCCAGCTATCGTTTGCAGCAAATTAAAAATGCCCTGACTGAGTGCAAGAATGATGATAAGCTGCGGATGCGGATCGAGCGTGAACTGTCTGTGCGCTACGACGAACCCAATGCCTACTTGTCGGAGGACTATGGGTTCTGCAAGCTGGCGCGGGAGTCAGGCTACGACATCTGGATGGATACCCTGATGGTACTGGGCCACGAATCCAGAGTAACGCTGCCCATTGAAACGCCTAAGCTCATGGAAATGCTGTCAGAGCCTTGGCGCAAAGAGGAATTGGCCGTAATCAAAACTCAACTGATCAAACAGAACCAAGAGGCTAAAGAAAAGAATAACAACAACCGCAACTGACCATGAATGCTGATTACAAAGTAATTACTCCTGAGCAACGGTGGCACGCTGGCCGTCAAGCAGAGGCGTTCTTTGGCCTGCTGGATACCTACAACAAACTTGCAGAAGACCATCTGAAGCTACAGGAAGAAGTTAAGAAACTCCGCAAGGCCATCAAGACAGGCAAGCCCGCCTAGTCTTTAA
>Ga0208975_1000222_pt1 | contig 30584 bp, 42 predicted proteins | sample GreLakmeER78MSRF_FD_187700 | JGI IMG/M metagenome (GOLD analysis project Ga0208975, IMG submission 187700) | Freshwater lentic microbial communities from great Laurentian Lakes, MI, USA - Great Lakes metaG ER78MSRF (SPAdes) | ecosystem: Environmental > Aquatic > Freshwater > Lake | place: Great...
TGATATTCAGAAAAAGGCTGCCGAGCTGGAATTGAAGCGCGAGCAGATGGTCAGAGATGACGATTATCGAAGAGATCAATTGGCGCAGGACTTAATGCTCAAAAAATATGAACTTGAGTTAAAGTACGGCGCACAGATTAGCACTGCTGAGATTGACGCCCAGCAGTCTATGGACAGAGAGGCAATGCAACAGCAGACGGCTCTTGTGCAGCAGGCGGTTCAAGCCGCCAGCCAAGTACAGGCGCCGCCAGTTGAGCAATTGCCACCCATCAACCTTAGTGGAATGGTTCAATGAACGAAGAACAGGTAAGAAAAGGTCTGAAGTCCTCGCAGTTTATGCAGGACGAGGTATTTGCAACGGCCTTAGAAAAGATGCGCGGTGATTTACTTTGGGAGTTTGAGAACAGCAAACCCGAAGAGGCTCCAAAACGTGAAATTGTGTGGGCGCAGTTGCGTGCCATAGAGAATTTCAAAAATGAGCTGTCAAAAATGATCGACAACGGCAAGGTGGCGCAACGCGCCATTGAGCGTGCATCTAAGAATATTGCTTAAATAGGGAAATAGACCATGCAGACAGTAGCACCAACGCCAGCAGGCAGTGCAGTTCAAGGTCCAATGAATATGGCTGAAGCAGCCAATGCACTTGAGGGATTGCTGCCCGATGAGGGACAACAGGAAGACCGCGAGGCGCAGTTGCCCGATGAGGGCGCGGCGGTAGACGAGGAATTATTGGCAGATGCAAACGCGGCTGATGATGAAACAGATACCGAACAATCCGAGTTAGGTGAAGACACCGAGGAGCAAGAACAGCCACAAGTCTTCTCCGTCAAAGTTGACGGCAAAGAAGTCGAAGTGACGCTGGACGAACTTCAAAAGGGATATTCACGAACACAGGATTACACGCGCAAAACGCAGCAAATCGCCGAGGTGCGAAAGCACGCAGAGGCAGAGTTGCAGGCAGTGCGTGCCGAGCGTGAGCAATACGCTCAGTTACTGAGTGCGTTGGAAGCACAAGTTCAGCAAGTGGCGCAGCCAAACATTGATTGGGATCGTCTTTATAACGAAGACCCCATCGAATGGGTACGGCAGCGCGAGGTGATGCGAGACAACCAAGACAAGGCGGCGGCTATTCAAAGTGAACAGCAGCGCCTTAATCAGTTGTCTCAGCAAGAGCAAGCACAGTTCATGCAACAGAAATTGCAGCATGAGCAAGAGGCTTTATTGGCGGCCATTCCTGATTGGAAAGACGCTAAGAAAGCTCAAGCTGAAAAGGCTTTGCTTGTTGAGTTCGGTCAAAAGATCGGATTCACACCAGACGAGCTGAAGAGTGTGGTGGATCACAGGGCGGTCTTGATGCTGCGTAAGGCGGCACTCTACGATCAAATGATGTCGAAAAGAGGCAACATTAAGCCAGTGACCAACAACGGCCCTCGACCTGCCAAGCCTGGTGCAGCAGGGCGAGTCTCAAATTCAACTGAGTCAGTTCGCGCACAACAGCGCGTAGCGAAAACTGGCCGTGTCGATGACGCGGCTAATGCAATCTTTCAACTTTTGAAATAAGGAATAAATCATGACTATCGTAAGTAACACGTTCACCACATACTCTGCAAAGGGTATCCGTGAAGACTTGAGCAATGTGATCACAAACATTGCACCAGAAGAAACCCCTTACCAATCCAACATTGGCCGCGAAACTATTTCAAACACCTTGTTTGAATGGCAGACCGACACATTGGCAGATGCAGCTGCTAACGCACAGCTTGAGGGTGATGACGTTGGCACTTTTGACGCCGTTGTCGCAACTGTTCGTTTGACCAACTACGCTCAGATTTCACGCAAGACTATTGTCTTGTCGAACACTGAAGAAGTTGTCAACAAAGCAGGACGCCGTTCTGAGTTGGCCTATCAGATCGCCAAGCGCGGTTCTGAGCTAAAGCGCGACCAAGAATTCATCATGTTGAATGGCGGTATTGCTGTTGCTGGTAACACCACCACAGCTCGCGTGACTGCATCTTTGGGCGCGTTTGTCAAGACAAACACCGACAAGCAGACCAACGGCACTGACCCCAGCTACACCACACTGCCTAACTCAGCTCGCACTGACGGCAACGTGCGTACTTTCACTGAAACCATTCTCAAGAATGTGATTCAAAAAGTATGGTCTGCTGGCGGCAATCCAAAGATTCTGATGTGCGGTCCTGTCAACAAGCAGCGCGTGTCCGGTTTCTCTGGCATTGCATCTTCACGTTTCAACATCAACGGCGGTGACAAGCCTGCTGTGTTGATCGGTGCAGTTGACATCTACGTCAGCGACTTTGGTAACGTGGCCGTTATCGCAAACCGCTTCCAGCGCGAGCGTGACGCTTGGGTGATCGATCCTGAGTACGCAAAGATGACTGTGCTGCGTCCTTACCAACAAGTTGAGTTGGCAAAGACTGGTGATGCTGAGAAGCGTATGCTCTTGATCGAATTCGGACATAAGGTGTCAGCAGAAAACGCTCATGGTCTGGCAGCAGACTTGATCACTTCTTAATCAACTAAGAGGAAAAAGGGGAGGAGAAATCCTCCCCTTACTTATATGGAAAAACGATTTTTTGATGCAAGCCCCGACAAAGGGATCACTCGCACTTGGCACTATAACGAAGACACTGATGAGGCAACGATTCAGACAACGCAGGACATGACTGCCGTCATTGAGGCCAACAAGCGCGACTTTGCTATGACTGACAACAAGGCGAACTGGAAAGGCGAATGGCATCACGTTGCCAGTATTCCTGAGTCGGTTTACTTTCAGTTGAAAGCAGAGGGCAAGTTGGATGACGAGGCTTACATGAAAAAATGGTTGAATGATCCAGACAATAGGTTCTTTAGAGTGAGGCCAGGCGGCGTATGAACTACGTTGCCGTATGCACACCAGCGCGGGACATGGTCCACACCAACTACACCTATTGCATGGTCAATATGGTGGCGTACCACACACTTAACACCACTGACGCCGTCAGCCTCAAGATACTGCAAGGCACACTAATTCAGAATCAGCGTGCTGACCTATGCCTTGACGCGATGCGTGAGGGATGCAGCCACATTCTGTTTATTGACTCTGACATGACGTTTCCACAGGACATGATCCAACGACTGCTGGCGCATGATGTGGACATTGTGGCGGCCAACTGCGCTCGCAGGCGTATGCCAACAGGACCCACCGCGCAGAATTATGACGAGAATGGCAAGCGCAAGCCTGTCTATACGATGCCCGAATCGTCAGGCTTAGAAGAGATCGGCTCGGTTGGCACTGGCATCATGCTGATCAAGCGTAATGTCTTTGAGGGTATGACAGAGCCATGGTTTGATATGCCTTGGCAGACAGGCACTCGCGGCTACATGGGAGAAGATGTCTTCTTTTGTAAAAAGGCGCAGGAGCTGGGCTTTAAAGTGTATATTGACCATGATGTCTCGAAAGAGATTGGACACATTGGCACGTTTGAATTTAGACACGATCACACTTGGATCGTCAAAGAAGAGATGGAAAAAGAGGCAGTCTGATGGCACTTACAACATATGCAGAGCTGAAGACCTCGGTTGGAGATTGGCTCAACCGCACTGATTTGGCGACTGCCATTTCAGACTTTGTCAGCTTGGCCGAGGCTCAGATTGAGCGACAGTTACGTACACGCCAAATGATTGTGCGTGCCAATGCTTCATTTGCGGCGGCGGCTGAGTACGGCACAGTGCCTGACGATTTCTTAGAAACCAAGTCTATTAAATTAGACACCAACCCAATTACATATTTGTCATTCCAGACAATTGATGCCATGGATCAGTTGTCCAATACGACTTATTTGTCATCAGGCAAGCCACTGTATTTCAGCGTGGTGGGAAGTCAATTCAGACTGTTACCAATACCTGATGGTGCATACACTGCCGAGCTGGTCTACTACGCAAAGTTGGCTAAGTTATCAAATACAAACACCACCAACTGGCTGCTGACTCAAGCGCCTGATGTCTACTTGTATGGCTCACTTTTACAGGCTGCGCCATACCTCCAAGACGATGCGAGAATCTCTGTATGGTCATCGCTGTATCAGGCAGGACTAGAACAATTGCAGATTGCAGATGATCGGGGTTCTACATCAGGCGGCGCGATCTTGGCCAGAGCAAGGACATTTGGATGATAGTTAACACCACCAAGGGCGAGATGGATGACTCATTGCTGGAGAAGCGTGAGGGTTCAATTGATACCGATACCGAGACAACGAGCTGGGTAGAGTATTGGCTTGCTGGTGAGATGGTGCATCGATCTGTCAACATGGCGCTCAAGCGCGGTGTCTTTGCTGATGGCATCAGTCAAACAATTTAAAGGATAAATCATGGCCAATACGCAAGCAATGTGTACAAGTTTCAAGGGTGAGCTGCTTGTCGGCCACCATAACTTTGGCACTGGCGTTGTCCGAGGCGCCACCACAGCAGACACTTTCAAGGCTGCCTTGTACTTGGCAACTGCCACTGTCAATGCGGCCACCACAGCCTACAGCGCCACAAACGAGGTGTCAGGCTCTGGCTACACCGCAGGCGGCGCCACAGTGACATTTGGCACACCTCCAAGCACCAGTGGCACTACGGCGTTTGTGACGCCCAGCGCCAGCATTACTTACTCTAGTGTGACTTTGGCAACTGCCTTTGACGCGGTCCTGATCTATAACTCAACTCAGTCAAACAAGTCGGTTAGCGTGCATACGTTCGGTTCACAGACAGTGACTGCCGGCACGTTCACGCTGACTATGCCTGTCAATGATGCAAGCACTGGATTGATTCGATTGGCATAGCCATGAAGATTGACTTTTCTTTTTCATCTGTATACGGCACATTTTCAGATGCTTTGCATTTGGAAGACGATCATGCGTTCACAGATGCTGAGATTGAAGCCATGAAACAGCAGAGGTTTGATAACTGGATTGCTGTAATTACTGCGCCTCCTGTTGAAGAAACTCCTATTGAGGAGGTCTAATGGCTGATCGCTATTGGATTCTCGGCACAGGGACTTGGGATAGCACCAATACAGTTAATTGGTCTGCCTCATCAGGTGGTTCTGGCGGTGCATCTGTGCCTACTGCGGCAGACAATGTATTTTTTGACGCAAACTCAAATGTATTAGCTACTGCATTTACAGTCACGATGGCAAATTCGCCAAGGGTCTGTAATGACTTTACAGCGTCAGGTCTTGATGGAACGATGACCCTTGCTGGTTCTAGTATTGGATTGACAGTATCGGGCAGTCTTACATTTCAAGCCACAAACTTTACTCGCACCTATTCAGGCACAACCACATTTAACGCTACAACAACTGGTAAAACTGTAACAACTAATGGCGTTGGATTTGGTGCGGCAGTTACTTTTGATGGCATTGGTGGTGGTTGGACACTTGGTAGTGCTGTAACTGTTAGTGGAACGCTTGGAGTTACTAATGGAACTTTTGATACTTCATCATCAGGAAATTATGCTGTAACTGCTATTGCTTTATCTTCCAGCAATTCAAACGTAAGAACAATAAATTTAAATGCGTCAACTACTACATTTAGTTCAAATAATTTTGCATGGTTTATGATAACCAGCACTAATGCAACATTAAATGCTGGAACATCAACAATTAATCTTTCTAGCGCAAGTGTTATATTTTCTGGTGGTGGGTTAACGTATTACAACGTAGCATTTACATCTGTCTCACTAGCTTCACCATCAATCACAGGCGCAAATACATTTAATAATTTAACAATTACTGGTAGAACAACTGTTGGTATTGGCGTGTTAAGTCTTAGCGCAAACCAAACAATTAACGGAACACTTACAGTAAGTGCGAGTACTGCTTCTGCATTTCGCATATTTATTGCATCTAACACTCTTGGCACTACACGCACATTAACTTGTGCGGCAGTATCTTTAACTGATACCGATTTTAGAGATATAACTATTGCAGGTGCGGCTTCCCCTGCGTCAGGGACAAGACTTGGGGATTGCAAAGGCAACAGCGGCATTACTTTTAATGCGGCTAAAACTGTGTTTTATCGGCAAACAGGTTCTGCTGATTGGGGTGCTACAGGCTCAGGCTCTTGGTCTGCTACATCAGGTGGTGCATTAGACGCAACTCAGTTTCCATTAGCACAAGATACTGCTGTCTTTCCTGCGGCAACCTACCCTGCATCAGGTTCAACAACAACTATTAATGCCGCTTATCAAATTGGCACAATAGATATGTCGTTGAGAACGTCAAACACTATGACGTTGGCAACACAAGCAAATCAATTAGGAATTTATGGCAATTGGATAAATGGCACGGGAATAACAATTTCAGGTACAGGAACTATTTTTTTTGTAGGGCGCACTACACAACAAATTACAAGTTCTGCAAAAACATTTACTCAACCTATTACAATTATCAGTCCAAGTGGTTCGGTTACTTTGCAAGATGCTTTGACAACAGGCACAGGTGTAGCAACAACATTAACTAGTGGCACATTAGATTTAAATGGCTTTACATATACTGTTGGAACTTCTTTTACAACCGCCACAGGCACAAAAAATTTAACTTTTAATGGTGGAACATTAGTCTGCCCAACAGCCTCAACAACTGCATTTAATAACGCCGCACCAACAGGATTTACTACAACAGCAGGAACAGGCACAGGCACAATCTCCATGACTGCCGCTACTGCCAAGACATTTGTAGGTGGTGGTTCTACGTTTAACTGCACACTAAACCAAGGTGGCGCTGGTGCATTGACCATCACAGGCTCAAACACATTTAGCAACATTACCAATACTTATAAAACCACTGGTGCAACGTCTATCCTGTTTACGGCGGCAACAACTAGCACATTTGCCGATTGGAATGCCAGTGGAGAATCCACAAGACTTTTAACCATTGGCTCAGTAACGGCGGCAAGCCATACGTTATCCAAGGCAAGCGGTACTGTGGATTCAGACTTTTTGTCTATCAGTAGGTCTACAGCCACAGGTGGGGCGGCATGGTACGCAGGCGCAAATTCTACTGATGGTGGGAACAATACAGGATGGTCATTTGCGGCAGCACCGGCTGCATCATCAGGCTACCCTTATGGTTCGGGTCATTATGGAATTGGACCCTATAACATTGGAAATTTAGTCATTTCTGGCAATGTCAGCACTGGCGCTGTTGGTACACTGCTGGCTGACAGATCAATTCAAGAAGATGGGACGATTGCCACTGGTAATGTCGGCACTGTCGGATTAACTGTATCTGTTGACATTACAGGCAATGCAGCCACTGGCGCTGTCAACTCAGTCCTAGTCTCACCAATCATCACCGGCAACGCCGCAACTGGTGCTGTTGGCACTATGGGCGCAGAGGTTATAACATTTCAAGCCATTACTGGAGTAAATGGCACAGGAGCTGTAGACAGCGTATCAAATGTCATATCCATAGGGATAATTGGCGTTGAATCTATTGGCGCTGTTGGCACAATGATCGGGTATGGTTGGGGATCTATACCAAACACATCCGAGAGCTGGACATCAATTTCAGACACATCAGAAAGTTGGACTGATTTGTCGGACAATTCAATCACTTGGCAAGAGGCCGCGTAAAGGGGATTAAAGAATGGCAGATACCACCACCACCAACCTATTGTTGACGAAGCCAGAGGTAGGTGCGTCAACCGATACCTGGGGAACTAAAGTTAATACTGACCTAGATTTGGTGGACGCATTGTTTGCGGCTGCCGGTACAGGCACATCAGTTGGCTTGAACATTGGATCGGGTAAGACATTGACTGTTGCTGGTACTGCTGTAATTAGCGGAACATTAACAGCGGCGGCAGGCTCTGCGGCTGCGCCAACAATCACAGCAACAGGCGACACAAACACAGGTATCTTCTTCCCTGCCGCTGACACCATTGCTTTTACTGAAGGCGGTGCGGAGGCTATGCGGATTGACTCTAGTGCCAATCTGCAATTTAACTCAGGCTATGGTTCTGTTGCTATTGCTTATGGCTGTCGTGCTTGGGTGAACTTTAATGGTGCTGGAGCATTAACTGGAACTTACAGTCAGTCAGCATTTGCCATTACTGTTAGTGTTACTAGTCATGGACTTATTCAAGGACAAACTGTTAACATAACATTTCAAACTGGAACCGCATCCCAAGAAGCATTTACAGTAACTTCTGTTACTAATGCCAATCAGTTTGTGGTTACTTCTGTTACATCAAGAACAACAAGCGGCAACTGCACTTTAGCAACAATTATTCGTGCAAGTGGCAATGTGTCAAGTGTTACTGATAATGGCACAGGGGATTACACAGTTAACTTTACTACTTCAATGCCCGATGCAAACTATTCAACAGTTGGCTTGACAGTTGGTCAAGCAAGTCAAGTTGCTAGACAAGCGTGTATTGCACCCTCTGGCTCACTTACAGGTTCTGTGCAAATACTTACAGGAAGCACTGCTGATGGATCCTTAATTGAGTTAAATACAGTCTGTGTTTCAGTTTTTAGATAGAGGACAACCATGAACTCAAGAATCATTTACCCAACAGACGATGGCGTAGCAGTCATCATTCCAGCCGTTGAGTGCGGTTTAACCATTGAGGAAATTGCCGCCAAGGATGTTCCTGCTGGTAAGCCATTCAAGATTGTGGATGTAGCTGACATTCCATCAGACAGAACATTTCGTAACGCATGGGAATATTCAGAATGATTACCATCAACATAACTAAAGCAAAGAACATAGCCCATGATGCTAGACGCACAGCACGATCTGCTGAGTTTGCGCCTTTGGATATTAAGGCAACGATTCCATCTGAAGCAATAGCGGCAGAAGCTGCTCGTCAAGTTGTGCGTGACAAATACGCCGCCATGCAAACGGCCATTGATGCGGCAACTACCACTGACCAAATCAAGGTCACAATGCCATGAGTGACTCCATTGAAAAGGAGTTCGCCGTCCACCAAGCGATCTGCGATGAGAGATATAAATCTATCGAAGAAAAGTTGGAGAGTGGCAAGGGCAGGATGCAGAAGATTGAGATTCAGCTCTATATCGTCATTGCCGCCATCTTGTTTGGACCAGGCGTGGCCGCCGACATCGTGAAGAAACTATTGGGGATGTAACGATGTGGACCCCATCAGCCTCCTATTCGCTGCAAACGCCTGCGTGGCTGGTATTACAGAGCTTTGCTCAATGTACCGCGATGCCAAGACAAATTTTCTTGAAGTCAAAAGCACAGTTGAAGAAGTTATTGGGGACGCCAAGGCTGCTAAATCTTGGTGGCAAAAGCTGTTTGGTTCAGCGCCAGCCGCAAGCACAAAGCCTGTGGCAAAGAAGAGAGAAAAGTTTGTTGCCTACAACGAGACACAAGCGCTGGCCGACATCATTAAGCAACTCAGTAAATTCTGGAGCCTGCAAGACCAGTTAACTGAATATCTGCGAGTTGAGGAAGAGAAGGCCAAGGTCTACGATCCCAGCGTCAGCAACGCACAGATGATGGAAAGCGCGATGAATCGCGTGATGTGTAGGCAGCAGATGGAGGAACTCTCAACAACCATTAGGGAGATCATGGTGTACCAAACTCCTGGCCTTGCTGATCTGTATTCAAAGACCTATGAAATGCGAGAAGTCATCACGGAGGAACAGGAAAAAGCTAGACTAAAAGAGGAAGCAAAAAATAGGCAGGAGTTATGGCAACGCAGGGAAGAGGAAAGAAACTTCCAGCTAAAAGTAGCGTACCTAGTAGCGACTACTATATTCCTCCTGTACCTGTGGCTGTGGCTCCTGTTCGTGAATCGGTATGGGAAGACATAGTGGGCTGGATCGCGGCTGTAATTCTCGTAGGGCTGATGATCCCGATGGCAGCCATTTTGTATATGGATATCTTGCAAGTAAAGAATGATGTCAAGCAACAGCTTGAAAAAGTCGAAAAGTTAAGGCGGCAGATTGAGGCTCAACAGCGAAAGGATAAGGACAAATGAACGTGTATGAGATTTGGATTCTGTCGGTCTTGCTGGTGGTGCTGACTGGCTGCGATGATCGCTACCGCTACCCATGCCAAGATCCATTGAATTGGCAAAATGCCGAATGCAAGCCACCAATTTGTACAGCGTCAGGCACTTGTCCTGAGATGCTAGTTAAAACCGAGGAGAAGAAGTAATGGCAACCATTGGATATAAACCTAGTAACCGGCTGAGTGCTGACGAGATTGAAGTCAGAGTATGGGCATTCGTTATCGTGGTCTTGGTGAGCATTCTGCTGGCCTCCATGGGTATGTTTCTCTACTCAGTATCATTCGTTCAACAACCAATGAACGGCCAAATGGCGGCCATAGACCGCGTATATACCCAACAGATATCGACCATTATGGTCTTCATCACTGGGGTACTTGGTGGTGTAGCTGGACGCTCTGGTGTCAAAGCAATTGCCAACGCAAGCGCCAAGGCAGAGGCCAACGACAATGAGCCACCAGCACCATGAGTCTGTTTAACCCTTGGGTGATCCTCGGCATACTGATGGCGGTACTGTCATCATTTGGCGGTGGATACTTCAAGGGTGAGCATGACGAGTACACGCGACAGCAAGTCGAGATTGCTGCGCTGAACGCCAAGGCGAGGGAGACTGAGCAGGCAATGGCGCAAGTGGTACAGAGTTATGGTCAGACATTACGAAAGGCGAACAATGTTGCAAAGGCTAAAGAAGACAAGCTACGCGCTGATATTGCTACTGGCGAGCGCAGGCTGTTCATTCCTGTCAAAGCCCCCGAGTGCGCCGTATCAGCCACCAGTGATACCGCCACTGCCAGCGGAGATAACAGCGGAACAGCATCAGCCGAACTTGACCGAAAGACTGCTGACGATCTTGTCGCCATCGCAGCCGAGGGAGACACCGCCATCCGCAAGCTCAACGCCTGCATCCAAACCTACGAAACCATGAGGACTACAAAATGAACTTATCACCAAGTTTTACTTTAGAAGAGTTGACGCATACCGATCACCGCGAGTTTGACAATACGCCAAATGAAGATGAATTAGCCAACCTGTATCGTTTGGCTGAATTTTTAGAGGGCGTAAAGAAAGTGCTTGGCGGTAAACCGATCATTGTCAATAGTGCATTTAGGTGTGCCGAGGTAAACAAGGCAGTGGGTTCAAGCGACAAATCACAGCATCGCCGTGGTTGCGCTGCCGATATACGAGTGCCAGGCATGACGCCAGATGAAGTAGTCAGAGCAATCATTGGCTCTGATTTGGAATACGACCAAGTCATCCGCGAATTTGATCGCTGGACTCATGTCAGTATTCCAAATACTGAGGATGCCGATCCTCGCGCCATGGCGCTGATAATTGACAAAACAGGCACAAGAGCGTTTGCATAATGGCACTAAACCTTGGTCAGCAGATAACGACACCAGCGCAGCCAAACCTTGGCTCGCCTGCGCCTGCCTATGACCAAGGATTTTTCGGTACTTCATTTGGCGGCTTGAATGTCTACTTCTCCAAGCTGACGGCTATCTTTGCAACGATCCTCGGACCGCGTGGTGGTAAGTACATCAACAACCCATATGGCGCGTTTCAAGACGGCACAGATCAAGTGGCTGCCAATACGACAACGGCTTATGCCATCACCTTTGACACTACCGACTTCAGCAATGGTGTCACCTTGTCGAATTCGTCAAGACTCAATGTGTCTCAGGCTGGCATCTACAACATCCAATTCAGCATCCAGTTGACCAATTCCACCAATGCATCTCAAGATGTGGATGTGTGGTTTCGTAAAAACGGCACAAACATTGACAAGTCAAACAGCAGATTTGGCTTTGCGCCAAGGAAAGGTGTCGGCGACCCATATCACATTGTTGCCGCGCTTAACTTCTTTGTCAGTTTGGCGGCCAATGATTATGTGGAGATTATGTGGCGGCCAACAGATGTTGGTGTCAGTATTGAACACTATGCAGCCAGCAGCTCACCGACTAGGCCAGTAGTGCCATCAGTCATTGCCACACTTTCTTTTGTGTCCAATTTGTCTACAGAAACCGCATAATTGACCTATGGCACTCATTCCTCTAAAGATTCCACCAGGTGTGTACCGGAACGGCACTGAATACCAGTCTGCTGGCCGATGGTTTGACGCCAACTTGGTACGTTGGTTTGAGAACACACTCAGACCCATTGGCGGCTGGCGCAAGCGCTCCAGCAGTCAGATGACAGGATCGTGTCGAGCTTTAATTACTTGGCGGGATAACAGCGGAGATCGATGGATCGCTGCTGGCACACACTCCAAGCTCTACGCCATGAATGAGGCAGGCACGCTCAAGGACATCACGCCAACAAGTTTCACAGCAGGCACAGCTAGTGCCGCCATCAATACTGGCTATGGGGCAAACTTCTATGGATATTATGCGTATGGCGTAGCGCGTCCTGATACTGGAACAACGACACCAGCAACGACTTGGAGCTTGGACACTTGGGGCGAATACTTGATTGGATGCTCTAATGCTGATGGCAAACTCTACGAGTGGCAGTTGGGATTTACAACGCCAACGCTGGCTGCGGCCATCACCAACGCGCCAACAGGATGTCAGGCTTTAATGTCCACCGCCGAGCGATTTATCTTTGCCTTGGGTGCGTCTAGCAACCCTAGATTGGTGAAGTGGTGTGACCAAGAAAACGATACTGTATGGACGGCAGCCGCCACAAATCAGGCGGGTGACTTTGAGTTGCAGACAGTTGGCTCATTGAAAGCAGGCAAAAGGGTGCGCGGCATCAATTTGCTGTTTACAGATGTTGATGTGCATACCGCCAGCTATGTCGGACTGCCATACGTCTATGCTTTTGAAAAGGCTGGATCAGGTTGCGGATTGATTTCATCTCAGGCTGTAGCGGCCATCGACACTGCCGCGATGTGGATGTCTACATCAGGCTTTTGGTTATTTGACGGCTATGTCAAGCCTTTGCCTTGCGATGTCTCTGATTATGTGTTTCAGAACATGAACTACAACCAAGTCAGCAAGGTGTACGCCGTACACAATAGCAAGTATGGCGAGATATGGTGGTTTTACCCATCCAGCGCCAGCAACGAAGTTGACTCCTATGTCATCTACAACTACCGCGAATCGCACTGGAATATAGGCTTACTATCTCGCACAGCAGGCACTGACCGAGGTGTGTACTTGAATCCTCTGATGGTGTCATCTGACGGCTACATTTATGAGCATGAGGTTGGCTTTGACTATGACTCAGGCTCTGTCTATGCCGAGTCAGGACCATACGAGATTGGCGTTGGCGAAAACATCATGTCGGTGCGTCAGGTGATCCCCGATGAGCAAACGCTTGGCGAGGTACAGATCAGCTTCAAGTCGCGGATGTACCCGACATCAACAGAAACAAGTCATGGTCCATATCCAGCGGCGCAGCCAACCGATGTGCGGTTTGCTGGTCGTCAGGTAAAAGTCAAGTACACAGGCGCAGTTTTGGAAGATTGGCGCGTTGGCGTGAATCGATTTGATGTCGTGGCGATGGGTAAGCGTTGACAGACGAAGAGGATTTGCAGAGACTGCGCCATCACGTTGAGGCGGCACTAGAATACTCTGGTGGAACTCATGGAATTGAGGACATTGCAGAGGGACTCAAAAAAGGCAGATTTCAACTGTGGCCTGCTGATAACTCTGTGATAGTGACTGAGATCATTGTCTACCCGCGACTCAAGAATTTGCATTTCTTTCTTGCTGGCGGCGACCTAGATGAACTCCGATTGATGCAACCTTTGGTGGAATCATGGGGTGAGAGTATGGGTTGCACGCGAGTGTCTTTGGCTGGCCGTAAGGGTTGGGAAAAGACATTCTTAAAGGACAGGGGTTACAAGCCAAAGTGGTTTGTACTTAGCAAGGACTTGTAAATGGCATATGAAGATTTGATTGCGGGTAAGGGATGGACAAATCTGCCGCCACCTCAATTTGGTGGTGGTCTTCTTGACGCGTCACCAGTAAACCGCTATCAGCAGATCATGTCTCAGATGCAACAGACTGAGCAAGTGCCGTCAGGATTGCTTGACGCTACTGGTGGATATAAACCTGAGATTTACAACATCACGCCAGCTCAGAATCAGGCAGTTAATAAATTTAACGCTGAATTAACTAAATTTGGTGGTGGTGGTAACGCTGGCGTTGCTGCACAGCAATCGGCAGCACAAGCGGCATTTGCTCAGATGACGCCAGGCGAAAAAGCCGCCATTGATGCCATGACAGTGCCAAATCTTGTCAACTTGATGATGCCATTGCCCATAAAAGTTTTAATGAATGTGCTTGGCATTGATGGGCCTGGCACTACCTCAAGCGGCGGTGTCAGCTCCACCAGCGGAAGTCCAATGTCAGGAATTGCAAGCAAGGGTACTGTTGGTCAAGTTGCCAATGCCACTACTACGGCACAGAATGCGGCAAACGCTGCTGCGGCGGCTGGCGTTGGAGGTACTAGCTCGTCACCTGGCTCTGTAGGCGGTGGATTGGCTGGCATGGGAAGTGGCGCGGCAGGAGTTGCCGCTACAGCAACCGCAACCACAGCAGGATCCGCAACTGGCGGCGCTGGCGGCGGTGGAGGCGGCGGTGGTTGCTGTTTCATCATGCTTGAGGCTCGCTATGGTGACGGCACTATGGACAGGGTTGTGCGCCGTTATCGTGATGAAAAAGTCACCGAAAGAAACAAGCGCGGCTATTACAAACTGGCTGAAGTCTTTATCCCACTGATGCGTAAATCAAAGTTATTTAGTTTCTTTGTGGTTAAGACATTCGCTGATCCAGCGGTGTGCTACGCCAAGTGGTATTACGGCGAAAATAAATGGGGTTGGATATTCAAGCCACTTGAAAAGTTTTGGATGTCATTGTTTGACACATTGGGAACAGATACAAAATTCATTCGTGAAAATGGCGAAACAGTTTAAGGGGTAAGAAATGAGCAAAGACAGCGGCGGCAGCCAAACAGCAACAACAAGCATTGATCCACAGATCAAAGAGCAGTACCTCAGAAATCTTGAGCAGGCAAAGAGCGTTGCTAGCGGCCTTGGAGTTCAGCAGTTTGCTGAATTTAATCCTCTGTATCAGCAGGGTGAAGAGCAACTTGTCAATCTTGGACTCAAGCCATTCACTGGTGCTGACATTCAAGAATTCATGAATCCCTATGAGCAGCAAGTCATCCAAGGCACATTGGGCGACATTGAGCAGTCACGCCAAATGGCTGCACTTCAAAATGCACAGCAGGCAGCAGCGGCAAAAGCGTTTGGTGGCTCACGCTACGGCGTACAGCAGTCGCTGACAGATCAGGCGGCATTGCAGCAGGCCGCCAAGACAGCGGCGCAGATGCGTCAAGCTGGCTATGCAACGGCCACACAAACTGCAATGAATGCTCGCAACTTAGGATTGCAAGGGGCGCAGACAGTCATGGGTGCTGGCAGTGCTAGACAGCAGCTTGAGCAGGCAAGACTTGATGCAGCTCGCAATATTGGCTTGCAAAAACTTGGCGTTGTTCAAAGCGCATTGAGTGGTCAGCCTGCCAATGTTGGCGGTACGACAAGTCAGCCAACATATCGAAACACAGGAGCTGGCGCTTTGGGTGGTGCGGCTGCCACTTACGCTCTTGGCTTTACAAATCCATACGCATTAGCTGGTGGCGCTTTGCTTGGTAGCGGAATACTCGGATGAACTACATAGACTACTTACTCAAACGCAATCAGGCAGGGCAGCCTAGCTTGCGTATGCCATCGCCTGATTATGGTGATGGACAAGGTATGCGTATGCCGTCCCCAGTTAATGTTGATGGTATTGGCATCAAGCCACCAGCGTCATTTGGTAATGTCTCAAGCGCATCAACGCCACAAATGAATCCAATGATGGCTATGTCTTTACTTCAGCAGGCACAGCCAAAGTCGCAAGAGATGCCAACAATGAACATTCCTGCTGGAAGTAATCTAAGCTATGAACAATTGTTGAAGATGTATGGTATTCAAGGATTACTTGGTTGAGGTAAACAATGACAACATTCGCAGAGTTATATAACGCAATACCTGGTGCTACTGGTTTTCAGCCATTAGCACCATCACCAGCGGCGTCCCCAATGAACTTTGGCGGCTTGCTCTTTGGCGGCATGGATGGTGGCCTCAATGAGTATCTAACAGACGCACAGCGCCAAGCGATGCAACGACAGGCGATGATGTCTGCGGCGGCTGCACTGTTGAAATCAAGCGGTAGAAGCACCACACCAATTTCCATTGGTCAAGCCCTCGGACAAGGCTTAGAGGCTGGCGCAGCAGGCTACCAGCAGGCGCAGCAGGGTGCTATTGCTCAGTTGATGACCAAGCAGAAGCTGGATGAGGCGAAACGCGAACAGGCATTGCAAAAATACATCATGAGCCGTATACCTGGTGCGGCTACAGGCGCAGCTCCTACAGCATCTTTGCTTTCACCTGATCAGCCTATAACTGGAATGCAGGCAGCGGCATTGCCTGTTTCACAATTTGGTCTTGGTCCAACGACACAACGTGATGCGTTAATTGGTAAGACAATGCCACAAGATATGGCGGTGCAAGAGTTGCCAGGCGTTACCACTACAGCCAAGGCAAGACCCGATATATTTTCAACATTGACGCCAGATCAATTGCTTTTGGCTGCACAGAGTCCAAAGACATTTCTTCCAAAGATATTTGAAGAGAGTCTAAAAACAGAAAGTTTTGCAACATTGTCACCAAGTGAGGCTGAAGCACTTGGGCTTGATCCTGCTGGAAAGTATCAGCAAAATGTGCGTACTGGTCAGGTTTCTACACTTCAAGCGGCAAAAGAAGAATTCAAGGTGGTGACAGGACTTGAGGCTGAAGCATTTGGTTTGCCTGGCTCCAGTAAATGGCAAGTCAATACAACAAGTAAGCAGGCCACATTAGTACCAGCAGCGCCAGGCGCATTTGGCGGTGGCGTACAAGGCAATGCTTACGATATTATTTTAGATGGCGTCAATAGTGGAAAGACAAATACAGTTCAGTATGCACTTGCGTTTCGCGCTTTGAGTATGCCTGTTCCAACTGAACAGGTTCAACCTGACGGATCACTTAAGACTGTATACACACAACCTATGCCATTGCCAGAATCAATTCCTAGACCTACATTTAAAGGAAATATTCCAGCGGTAACTAATCCAGTGACAATAGTACCTAGCACTGGTCAAGCTGCTCCAGCACCAGTTACTGCAAGAGCGCCAGCACCATCAGCAGCGCCTGTTGTTTCACCAACTGAGGGTGCTACGGCTGCTCCTCTGCCTGCTGGCGTTAAATCAACGCCCATGGCTCCAAGACCCGAAGAAATATCCAAATCACGAGAGTCTATTAATGCTGGCGTTGACTTTGTTGCCGCATTAAACAAAATGGAAAATATGGTTAGAGAGCAAGGAATGCAGATCGGCGGTATGGGTGAAAAGGGCGCTTCTCAATCTGCTATTTATGAAGACTTGCTCACAAAAGCAAGGCTTGCTGCTCAACTTGGCGTATTGAATAAAGAAGATTTGCCAAGACTGCAAGCTCAGTTGAGCGATCCAACTGCTTTGTCAACATATATCAGAGGACTTGGTGGTCCAGCTGCTTTCTATGCACAAATTGGTGAATTGAGAAGTAGGATTGTTGACGAAACCACAAGAAAGAATTTGCAGTTTGGTCAACCAATCATGCAACTGCCAAGCACATTCTCGGTTGCTGCTCCAATTCCAAGAACTACAACTGTTGCACCACCTCCAGTAATTAACGATATTTTGCTTAAATATCCAGCAAGGAAACCATAATGGCAGACCCAACAATTGATGATCTGTACAAGTCTTTGCAGGCCGCTGACGCTGCTGGTGACACCAAGGCGGCGCAAGCCTTGTCCGACTACATCAGATCTTTACAGATTCCAGCGCCAAGCGAAAAGCAGATAGAGATGACTACTGGCGCACCACTTGGTGTGCGAGCTGCTGTTGGCTCTGCCACCACCATGCAAGACAAACTTGCAACGCTCAAGCAGTATTTCCCTGACGCGCAACCATACGACAAAGAAAACTTCATCTATACCGATCCAAAGACTGGCCGGACAACATTGATGAATGAAAAGAATCCTGTATTCTTTGGCGTACCTTTGCCGACCATGGGCGATATAGCTGGCGCTATGCCTGAGATTGCAGAGTTTGTTGGCGCTGGTACTGGCGCTGCATTGACGGCTCCATTTGGTCCACCAGCAATGGTTGGAGGTGCTGGACTCGGTGGCGCCGCATTCAAAAAGCTGTACGAGATGGGTATGCAGTATGGCGGCCCATCTGTAGAGACTAGGGGCGGTGCAGAGCAGGCCACAGGCGTTACAAAAGATATGCTTTTGAATGCCATTGGTCAGCGCGGTGGTCAGTTAGTTGAAAAAGGTTTGCCATATCTGTTATCCCCAATTCAACAGCAATTGATGGGACTGCGCCAAGGTATACCGCAAGCAGCGGCCAGACTTGGCATTAAGTTGCCTGCCGGCGTTGCCACTCAAAGTCCTGCTGTTCAGCGTCTTGAGGCTGGCTTGGCACAAACGCCTGGCGGCGCTCAAGTCATTGCACCAAAGTACGAATTAATGCAAGAGCAGATGGGTACTGCCGCACGCAACATTGCTGAAGATATTTCACAAGTAGGCAAGACTCCAAGCGTTATACCTACGCCACCATTCACAGAAAAAGGTGGTCTTGGCGGTTTTATTAAACAAGGCGCTGAAGCTGCTGCAAAGAGATTTGCAGATAGACGCAATCAGATTGATGATGTTGTTGCCTATGCCGTTGGTCCAAGCAATAGATTTGCAGCAGGAAATACAGCTCAATTGGTCAACCAATTGAATGCGGAAATTGCTACAAGTCCAAGCACATTAAGCCCAATACTTAGCCCAGTCATTCAACGATCTTTGCGTATTGTTGATGATGCAAATGCAGGATTTGGTGGTGTGACATTTGATGCACTGCGCCGCATGAGAAGTGAAATTGGCAAAGAGATTGACAGGCCAGACATTAGCGGATTTTCAAACACCAAAGAATTAAAAAGACTTTATGCTGCATTGAGTGCTGATATTTCGCAGGCGGCTAAAGAATCAGGACCTATTGCACAACGTGCTTTGAAGTTGCATGATCGATATGTTAGGTTTAATCGTGAAGTCAATTTGCCTGCACTGCAAAAGATTGCAGATCAAAATCTTGATGTGAATGCGGCCAACTATGCGATGGCAGGCACTAAAGATGGCATGGGTAGACTCCAACTATTGGTGCGTAATTTCAAACCAGAAGAGCGAGACACGCTGGCGGCATCAGTGTGGCAGCAATTGGGTAATGCTAAAGCTGGAGTCAAAGAGGGCGCAGACGTTGGCGCTGAAAGTTTTGAATTTAGCGCAAGTACATTTTTAACAAACTGGAATGGCTTGAGTGACAGCGCCAAGCAAGTCCTGTTTGGCGGTGAGAGATACCGCAACATAATTCCCGCCATCAATGACTTAGTCAAGATCAGCACTGGTGCGCGTGAAGCTGGAAAGGCTGTCAATGTCTCAAATACTGGCGGCGCTCAGATGGTTACATCAGCCTTATTGGGTACTGGTGGATTGATCGGTGGTGGACTTGGCGGCGACATGACACAAGCATTGCTTGGTGGAGCTGGCGCTTTAGGTGGTCTTGTCTTATCAAGCAATTTGGCAGCAAGACTTCTAGAGAGTCCACGCTTTATCAGGTGGGTGTCAGACACCAGTCGAGCTGTTGTCAATAATCCAAATTCTCTGACAAGTCAGATCGCCAAGTTATCAGCCATTGCTACTGCTGATCCAGCAGCCAGCGATGCTATTGAGGCGTACTACAAACAGATTCAACCCATCGCACTTCAGATGCGTAGAGCGAGGTAAGAAATGGCAACTCAATTCACAGGCTTACTTGGCGACTTTCTTGGGTATATGCAAGACCCAAACAGGACGCAGGCTATGCAAGGCATTGGCGGTTTGCTTCAGTCTGGTCTGACATCAATAGATGAGTCACAAGAGAAGTTTCGTGAGCTGCAAAAACGCGCATTTGGCGATAGAAAAAATCCAATGAAAGTGACAGATCAGGCAGCGTTTGATCAGCTCACAGAGATGACTATGGCGGGTCCAATGGGCTTTGCGTCTGCTGGTGTAGTGAAATTGCCAGGCAAAAAAGTTTTGGGATATGACCCTCAAAAATTAGCAGAGAGATATCCAAAAGTTGCAGCTGGTGTTCCTGCTGTTGATCCTAAAACAGGTAAAGAATACATTGCAAAACAACTATCTGCTGAAGCTGAAGCAGTTCAGAAAGCACGCAATGCTGCACAAAAGGACATAGAAAAAGGAAATTACGAACCATTTTTTGACGTTTCACAACGTGCCTATGTTGATCCTACAAACTACCCATTACAAGGTAGAACATTGACTGATGTCGTTCCTGCTAAACAGCAGACAATAGACAAATACCAAGCAATTTACGATACACCACAAGCAAGAGCGAATTTATCTGGTGCATATGAAAAAGCAGTAAATGATCCGCTTGCACATAATTGGTACGCAATGAAGCAGTACGAGGATGAATTCGTTAAGCAATTTGGTCCAGAAAAAGGCCGTCAGTTATTTAAGGAACGATTTGCAGATGCAATGGCAGCTACTACTGGTGGAGCTGATCCCAAAGCAAATTTCTTGATGGGGCAATATGGAAATTTCTTGCGTCAAAAAGGTATTGCTCAACCATCTTCAGCAGTAGATTTTCCTCATCCAATAGGTGGAAGATTTGCAAGTGGGAATATGTCTTTGTACGATAAGCTGATAAATCAAGGTCAAGGCTTAACTGTACAAAATCCCAAAAGACATAATTTTTCTGCCAACTTTTTAGGATACAGAGACAGACCAACTATTGATGAGCAAATGAGCCAGCTATATCAAGGTGGACTACTTGCGCCATATCCAAATACTTATGGTTTGGCTGAAGGCGTACTAAATGATGTTGCAGCATCCAAAGGAATAATGCCTGTTAATTTACAAGATATTGCATGGATTGGAGCAAAGGGTGCTACTGGCAAACCAATGATTCAAAACATAAATGAAGCAGTTGAAAGAACCAGCAGAATCACTGGGCTAATGCCAGATGAAGTTATGAAGAAGATGCTTGCTGGAGAGATTCCAACTTATTGATGACATCAACAAGTCCGATGATGAGTTGGCACAATTCGAATGACTCATCATTTGATGGGTTTAATTCTATGATTTGCGCTTTTTCCAAAGCCATGTCTACATAATCTTTATCCATCATCTATCTCCAAACAGCGCAGCCACCAGCGGATCGCGCTTGATCTTCCACTTCTTTGCTCTTTCCTTTGCCATGCGAAAAGCATGATCGTCAAGGGACTCTTTGGCTCGCCAGCGTTTGAGCCTCTCTTGCGCCGTCAGAGGTTTAGGCTTGACGGCATCAGTGCCTATCCCATGCCGGTACACGGCCACCATCACATTGCCTGATCTGCGCCACTCTTGGATGTGGACAATGCCCTGCTTACGCAATTTGTTGATCAGTATCTGAGCTGATCTTTCGGTGCAGTACACCTTGGCGGCAACCTCTGGCGCCGTACAGCCGACACGCTGGAGCAGATCGATGATGCGTGGCAGCCTGACAGACTTCATTTATTCTTTTCTTTCTGAATACCTGCACTCAATTGCAACAGCATACGCATCCACTTCACACCGCCCAAGCGAACATATTCTGCATATTCGGATTGGGTCAGGCGCAGCGTGATGGCGCGTCCCAGCTCTGTCTTCTCTTTAACCATCAGTCAACCTCAAAATTTAAAAGTACCCAAACAAGGCAAAACAGCGTGACGATCACCGCGGCCATGCCGAACAGTGCGATTAAGAAAAAGATTATTGCGGTTTGCATAACTTGGCCTCACTTGGTGGTGTCCAACCAAAGCGGCGCCAAGTAGACTGCACATTGGTTGGTTTTTCGTACTTTAATTGCTTGGCGTAGGCACTTGGGAGCGTCACTTTTGTGCCTGCTGGTGGACGCCAGTCGTGCCTCATTTGCCTGCCGCCAGTAGTTCCATCTCCGCGTCTTTGAGGCGCTCTTGGATGCACTTCATTTCGTAGTCAAGCTGATCGATCTTTGCCTGCATACGCTCGCGGGTGAATCTCTCAGCGTGCGCCCATCCGATTACGGCGCCACAGTGGACTGATTTGCTGATGAGCTGCACCATCTCGGCGCGAGTCATCACGCCAATGGCAGTCTCTTTTGGGGGTGAGAGGCGCAGTACCTCGGCGTCTATTTCGTCTTGCATCTTTTTGCTCATGATGACCACCATGCTGAAAGTAAAAGGGCAAAGCCAACGCCGATGGCGATGGCGGCGAGGAAGTCAAGGGCAGAGTCGGCGCGGCGGTTTAAGTGCCGTCTTTCCTGCTCCATGTAAGGGTGCTGGGTGTGGTTCATTTCAAAGTCTCCTTTAATTAATGACAGAAGAATCATATCATCTATGACTAAGTCGTCAACAATTATTTAAAAATATTGTTGTAAACTCAGCATTGGCGGTTTTACTGCCAGTTGCCTTTGGGGGGTTAGCGCGAGTTAACCCCCTTTTTTTGCTTTAAACTTGACGCTTTCCACAAAACATGGTTAACATCTTACTCATGAAAACGATATCTCAAGAAGCACTATCCGCAATACGCCACAAGGTTGAATGCGCCGGCTACAGGATGAGCGATGTCTGCCGCGTTGCAGAGATCGATCAGGCGCAGGTATCTCGCTGGATGTCGGGGACCACAGAGCCATTGTATGGATCAGTAATGCGCTTGGATCAGGCCGCCGATGCGTTGGTATCAGCTCGCCTGATAGTGCTTAACAAAGCCATGGAGGACGCCGTCAAATGAGTACATTTAAGCCGCGAAGAATCCTCGGTATTGATGTTGGATTGTCGGGCGCCATAGCAATGATGCAGGGCGAGACTCTCACAGGCATTGTGGATATGCCCACAGTCACGCTGACACGCAATGGCGCAGCCAAGCGTCAGATCAGCATCCCCGAGCTGATCGCCATCATTGACGAGTTCAAGCCGGACGAGGCTTTTGTCGAAAAAGTGTTTGCAATGAGTGGCCAGGGGGTGACAAGCGTCTTCAGCTTTGGGCGCAGCCTTGGTGCGATTGAGGGAGTGATCGCCGCGAGATCCATCAAAGCCACTCTGATTACGCCACAGACATGGCAAAAGGCGATGGGCGTGACTGGTGGCAAGGACGGCGCCAGAGCGCGTGCCATGGAGCTGTTCCCATGGAATGTGGATTACTTCAAGCGTAAGAAAGATGATGGCCGAGCTGACGCTGCGCTCATTGCTTGCTGGGGGTTACGTCATGGATGACAAAGAAAGAAAAGTGCTGCGCGAGCATATCTTGTGGCTAAACGAGCGTCTGAACAGTTCACACAAAGCTGATCGCGACAAAACTGTATTCCTAAAACGACTGCTCGACCCCGAAGACCTCGGTCATGCAGTCACCGATGAGGTGCGAAGAATCGCATACCAACTGGTCCTAAACGATTTCCACTTAGAGAGAGATGAATGGCAACATCAAGACAACCCCTAAAACTCAGGCCGTCATCCGCATCGCGCTGGATCGCCTGTCCTGCCAGCGCCAGACTGTCAACGCTTGTGCCTTATCAGGAATCAGGTGAGGCCGCCAAGATCGGTACAGCCATTCACGCGCTGGCCGAGACTTGCTTTCAGCTCGACACCGACCCCATGAAGTTTGTCGGCCAAGTGGTGGAGGGCATCACCATGACTGAAGAGAATTGCTCATTTGCCTTGGAACACTTGCAGGCGATATGGGCGATTCAAGATGAGCTTGGTCACGTTAAGGTGGAGCAGCTCTTCAAGCTCTACCAAGAGCCAGCATTCAGCTTGCAAGGTACTGCCGATGTCGTTGGCATATCTAAAGACAAGTTGATCATTGCTGACCTTAAAACAGGCCGTGGTTATGTGGATGCTGACTCCGAGCAGATGAAGATATACGCGCTGGGTGCGCTAATGCACCACAGCCAAAAGCCCAAAGAAGTCGAGTTCCAAATAATCCAACCGCACCATGGTGAGAAACGCATACACCGCATGAGCGTGGACGAGCTGGGCGTTTGGGAGACAGAAGTGCTGCTGCCTGCCATCAATGACGCTGTGAGCGATGCACCGCGTTATGCGCCATCAGAGTCAGCCTGCCAGTGGTGTCCAGCCAAGCACATATGCTCTGCACAGAAAGAACAATTCGACATTGTGGCGGCGCAACCCGACATCACCATCATGTCCAAAGAGGACATCAAAGAGGTGATGCTGTCTCTCACACCGGCACAAATTACCGCCATCCTAGACAAAGCGCCACTGGTGGAGAAGTTCATTGAGGCCGTAAAGGATCACGCCACCAAGCAGATGGAAGCAGGCGCCGTACTACCAGGCTGGCAGCTCCAACCCAAACGCGCATCACGCAAATGGATTGACTCAACAACAGCGCGTCAGGCTCTTACTGACGCAGGACTTACAGATTCTCAGATATTTGAGACTGAACTAATTTCTCCTACGCAAGCAGAGAAACTGCTGCCAAAGGAAAACAGAGTTATCTTGGACGCATTGACGGCCAAGGTATCAACCGGACTCACGCTCGCAAAAGACCGCAGCTTGAGTCAATAATGCAAACCCAAACTTAGAAAGCAAAACGCAAAATGTTAAATTTATCCTCTGGTGGTGGTAATGGTAATTACATCAGGTTCAGCCCACAAGCAAACGCTTGGACTAACAGCCTCGGCGCTGAGATCCAGCTCAAGAAAATCGTGTTTGACATCGATGCGGTGCAGACAGGCTGGCTCCAACTTGGAGTCGGCATACGCGACTGGCAACCCGACTCAGAGTTGGGTAAGAAAGGCGCACAGCCTACACCTGACCACAAGCGCGGATTCATCGTGACCTTTTACAACAAAGAGATCGGGACTTGTGAGTGGTCATCAAGTGGCGTAGGTCCCAACATGGGACTGGAAAAGATGTACACCGAGTGCGCCGCACAACGTGCCGCCAATGCAGGCAAGTTGCCTGTGCTTGAGTACACCGGATCTAAGTTGGAGAAGATCGGCAAAGGCACAACCCGCATTCCCAACTTCACCATTGTGTCGTGGATTGATAAGCCTGCCGGTATGGGTCAGAGCGATGAGGAGTACACCGCGCAAGTGGCTGCGCCTCCAGCGCCAGCACCTAAACCTGTTGCTGCACCAGCTCCCGCGCCTGCGAAGTCAGCGATGGCGCAGGCCGTAGAAGATGATGAAATGTTTTAACTGGTAGTGTGTACGCGCCGAGGTGTAACAGCCTCGGCTTTTTTTTCCTCTAAAAAATACAACATGAAATATCTCTCACTATGCAGTGGTATTGAGGCGGCAACAGTAGCATGGCATCCCCTTGGTTGGGAAGCAGTAGCGTATTCGGAGATCGAAAGATTCCCATCAGAAGTGCTGGCACATCATTACCCATCAACGCCAAACCTTGGCGACATGACCAAATTTAAGGAGTGGAATCTTGGATCAAATGTCGATGTTCTCGTTGGAGGAACACCATGCCAGTCATTCTCAGTCGCAGGACTTAGAAAAGGATTGGATGACCCTCGTGGCAACCTCATGCTCACCTATCTTGCCATTGCTGACAAATATCGGCCCCGATGGTTGGTTTGGGAGAACGTCCCTGGCGTCCTGTCATCTAACTCAGGAAAAGATTTTGGAGTCTTCCTCGGGGCGTTGGGGGAACTCGGGTATGGGTTCGCATACCGCGTTCTTGACGCTCAGTATTTCGGAGTGGCCCAAAGACGCAAGCGTGTGTTCGTTGTCGGATACCTTGGAGACTGGCGAGCTGCCGCAGCGGTTCTTTTTGAGCGCCACAGCCTGCAAGGGCATCCTGCGCCGAGCAGAGAAAAGAGGGAAGGTGCTTCCGCAACAATTACAGCGCGCACTGGAATCAGTCGTAACAACCACGGAGAACTTGTAGGTTGGCCTGCTGATATTAGCAGCACATTGAATGCTTCATTTGGCTCAAAACTAGGACTAGAAAATCAACATATTAATGCTGATTGTCCAATGTTTGTACCAACAAAAGCATTTTATGAAAGCAGTCTTGCTCAGTACAAAGAGGCTGATGTTGGCGGGACTCTCAAAGCATCTGGTGGTGTTTTATCAGGCGGTAGTGAAACATTTTTGGCGCAACCCGCATACGGCATACCAGGCAATTGGATTGGCCGTAAACCTGAGAATGGTGGCAACGCCACAGAGCCAATGTATGACATTGCACCATGCCTAACCAAAGCAGATCAGCATGGTGTGGCGCAACCCATTGCATTCAGCGGTCAAATGTCAAACCCGCAAACAGATGTGGACATGACGCCAACCCTGCAAGCAAAGAACCCTATGGCGGTGGCAGTTGGAGTTGACACTTATAACGGCACAGAAACTGGTCAGGTGTCATGCACAATAACTGCTGATGTTGGCGGCCCAACGCATAGCGGGCCAAAGGTAATGCAATCGGTTGTTGCACCAACCCTTACTGCCGCCAACGATCCAAGCAGATCGCCTCAGTCATCCGAGGTGACGCAACAGGTGTATTCGGTATATCAATCATCCATGGCCGTCAGAAGACTCACGCCAAAGGAATGCGAGAGACTCCAGGGCTTTCCCGACAGCTACACCGACATCAAAAGCAAAAACAAACCTACACCTGATGGTCCTCGCTACAAAGCATTGGGCAACAGCATGGCCGTGCCTGTCATGGCGTGGATAGGGCAACGCATAGAACAAGTAGAGGCAATATGCAAGCAGAACAAATAGCCAAGAGCTTGGGCAACGCGAAAAGAGCCAACGGCCAATGGGTAGCAAGTTGCCCAGTGCCGAGTCACGGCAAAGGCAACGGCGACAAGAATCCAAGTCTCAGCGTACACATCGATGACAGTGGCAAGCCACTCTTCCACTGCCACAGCGGATGCACTCAGGAGTCAGTATTCCAAACCATCAGGGATATGCAGCTCTTACCCGAACTGGAAGAGCGCCCCGATCCACTCGCCAACATCAAGCCATTACCCAAAGTCGAATTCCAGCAGGAATGGCAGTATCAAGACGAGGACCGCGTCACAGTCTTTGTCAAGCACCGGCTGCGCGTAGGGGAGTCTGGAAAGACTTATAGGCTCTACAAGATAGACAGTGACGGCAAGCGACACCCGACATTGGGTGACGCAAGAATAGTCCCATACAAGTTACCCGAGCTGCTGGACGCGAAGACGGCGGGAAGAATAATTTATTTGGCCGAGGGCGAAAAGGCGGTGGACGCGCTGATGTCACTCGGCGTGGTGGCGACCACCGCGCACAGTGGCGCCGGCCATTGGCCAGAGGCCATCACCGAATACTTTGCTGGCGCCAACGTGGTGATCCTGCCCGACAACGATTTGAGTGGATGGTCATACGCACGCAAGGCAGCAGAGGCCATACTGCCCATCGCCAAGGCGGTCAAGGTGGTAGACCTCGGACTGCAAGAGCAAAAGGCAGACGCCTATGAATTCATTGAGGCAGGCGGCGGACGCGCAGAGCTGGCGGCGTTGGTCAAGGCAGCGCCAAGGATCACCAGTGTGGATGATGTAACGATACCCGAAAGACTACAGGCGATTCAACCGAATGCGCCAATTGATGTGCCGCAACCACAGGTAGAGGACATCGCCAAAGAGTTCGCGCCAGACCCGCCAAAGCAGGCAGACAAACCCAAACCCGCCAAGACCATCAAGATTGAATCTTGGGACAACATACAGGATGAGCCAGTCGAGTGGCTGATTGAGGGTGTCATCCCCAAAGGATCATTCACGGCGTTGTATGGACCGCCTGGTAGCTTCAAGTCATTCATAGCCTTAGACATTGCCGAGGCCATAGCCACAGGCAGATCATGGATGGGTAGACCAGTCAAGCAGACAGGCGCGGTGCTGTACTTGGCCGGTGAGGGCTTTGGCGGTATCGGCGCAAGGATCAAAGCCTGCAAGATGCACCACCAGACTGAGGATGGAGCGCCGATATATATCGTCAGACACCAGCTCAACCTTAGATCCAGTGCCGAGGACTTCAACGCGCTGATGATGGCTGTGGTCACGCTAGTGGAGCAGACAGGCATGGAGTTCAGCCTCGCCATTGTGGACACGCTCGCCAGAGCATTTGGCGGCGGTAACGAGAACAGCTCAGAAGACATGGGCGCATTCATCACGGCCATGGGTAAGGTGCAGGAATTCCTTAACTGCGCCTTGATGGTGCTGCATCACAGCGGCAAAGACGCCGCCAAAGGACTGCGCGGTCATTCCTCATTGCTTGGCGCGGTAGATACAGAGCTGGAGCTGCTGCGCTTTGATGAGCAGCTCAAAGGCGTGATCACCATCAGCAAGCAAAAGGATGGCGCCGACAACGAGCGATTTGGCTTTGAGATGGTGGAGGTAGAGATCAGGCCAGCAGGCTTGGCCTTAAGCGATCCAGTGGTCAGCTTGGCGGTGCAGTCATCCGATGACACGCATATTGAGCCATCCAAGGCCAGCAAAGGGAACTCTGGAAAAGGAAAAAATCAGCGACTTGAGATGCTTTGCTTAGAGAAGATGGTCAAAGAGCATGGAGTGCCAAAGTACATCGATGGTTTACAACGCCATGCGATCAGATTGGAGCAGTGGAGGCAGGAATTGTGGTCAAAGATGGGGTGTACCGACGAGGATAAAGGCACGTTCAAGACGGCATGGCATCGCGCAAAGCAGCGACTGATTGAGTCAGGTGAGGGTGCGATCAGGGATGATTTTGTATGGTTACAGTTTAAAAGCAGCGACTTTGAGGCTGGATAAACATACAGGTTACAAGTTACAAACGATATACAAATGTTACCAATTGACGCTTGCATGGTTACAGTTACAAATCGAGAGTCTAGAAGACTCGATGATATGTAACCCATGCACCATTTGAAACCGAGGAAACGAGATGGCAACAAAGAGAGCATCAAACAAGCATCCAGTAGTGGAGCATCCAAGTCCAAAGGCAGATCCTTGGACGATTCACGTTCAATCAAAACTGGTGGAGTTGGAGTCGGTCAAAGCCGCCAGCGATAGGAAATGGGGAGAAAATCGACTGACTACTTTAGTAAGCAGTGAGCTGAGAGAGAAATTTTGGCTACAGAGCAGCAGACTGCACCAAGCGATGGCGGCCAAAGATCAGTCGAAGTTCGATTCAAGCGTGGCGGGAATGATCCGAGCGTATGCCGCGTTGGATCAGTGGGCAATTGAAGAGGGATTGGAGCCAGCGTCAACCATACCGAGGATTGAGTGGGAAATGCAGAATGGTCAGACTATGGTCATTGTGCGAACAGTCAACGAGGCAGTAGCGATACAGACTCAGCGTCAGGACTTGGCGAATCATCACATTTGGTCAATGCAGGAGATGGAGGTCTTTATGTCGGACGAGGGTGTGCAGCATCTGATCAAGGCCAAGGCGCTTGTGCCTACAGCTCAAGTCACCAAATACAAGCACAAGCTCGGTGGCGCAACAGGCTTTGATGACTTTGTTGATGACCTCACTTTCAGCGACAATGACACTATGGACTACAAGTTCAACAGCAAACAAGCAGAGAGGTTCAGAGATGGCCAAATTTAAGCTCATAGCGGCACTTATTCGCGAAAAGGTACTGGACATCGTCCAGCGCATCAAAACAGCTTTAAAGAGGGGTTGAGCGATGCCAGGCACGCCAAAGCGCAGGAAAGATGTTGCTTTTCTCAATGAGATGCCAGAAGAGATGATCTTCAGCATGGTAGAGAGTGGCCGAAGCATTGCAGATATATGCATCGATCTGGGCATCAGTAAACGTGCGCTAGACGATTGGATTGATGAAAACGATCATGGTGCTATGATTACACGCGCGCGCACGCGTGCCGCCGATCTGATGGCTTGCGACACGATAAAGATCGCTGACGGCATGGAGGTTGACCATCCGCAGCGCGATGTCCAGCGCATCCGCACTCGCCAGTGGCTGGCCGAGAGGTGGGATCAGAAGACTTATGGCTTACAAAAGGCGCAGCAGATCAACATCAACGTGCAAGACCTACGCATGGCCGCGTTGCGCCATGTCGAGGTCATTGATGACTTATCCACAGAAAATGGCGCATGATGTACACATTGCCCTGTGGACAACCCCAATCTGCCTGTTTATTAAGCGAAACAGGCCGAGTTATCCACAATATAGTTAACATAATAGTCATTGTATTAAACCGATTATGTAAGGCTCATGTAAGAAAGCATATAGATCAATGACTTACAGACGTATCGACCTGTGGATAACTTTTCGGCTGTTTACTGGCCGCCGGCGGCTGGCCGTGGCTGCCGTGGCCGCGCCGAGCCCCCCCTTGCTCGCGGCGGCGGGGGCGGCTGATGCAGCACCTAAACACATATCGCCATGAGCAACCCCACCCCCCTACCCCCCACCGCGCAAAAGCGCCCCCCGAAAAAAAATTCGAATGA
>Ga0208975_1000224_pt1 | contig 30454 bp, 16 predicted proteins | sample GreLakmeER78MSRF_FD_187700 | JGI IMG/M metagenome (GOLD analysis project Ga0208975, IMG submission 187700) | Freshwater lentic microbial communities from great Laurentian Lakes, MI, USA - Great Lakes metaG ER78MSRF (SPAdes) | ecosystem: Environmental > Aquatic > Freshwater > Lake | place: Great...
CTTGCACGGCCAAATGCCCGTGTTCCTGATGGAGGTACGCTAAATGTTAATCTTGGTTCAATAACATATGTTGTTGTTTCATCAAGCGTTGCTTGAATAGCAGTACCTGACACTAGATGATCCCATCCAGCAGTATCGTCGCTAACTTTGCGGATTTGTGCAGTTTTTGTTCCGCTGTTATAAGAATTAATGTATCCGTACTGTCCCACACCCTTACCTGATGTAATAAAAATTGCCATTCCTACATAAGCTGCATCTAGAGCATTGTCTGTATTTGAAATGACAATCTGTGTGCTAGTACCTTCAGCTGCAACGTTTGTAGCAGTTACATAATCTAATCCACCAAAATTATCAGCTGGATTTAATAATCTAACTTCATATACTGATCCGTTGCCCACTACTGCATTATTAACTACGGCTCCAAATCCTTCTCCAGTTACTGAGAATTGTGTAGCTTTGCCTACAGTGGCAATAGTAAATGTCACATCTGGACCAGTGCCGCCAATTAATGCTGCGGCAATAGTGATCACATTAGTAGCTACGTGTCCTGTCCCGCCCTTGACAATAGTTACAGCCGGCAACCCTGCATCATCAATATTAATAATAAATTCTTGACCTGTTCCAGGGCCGCTTGAAGTTCCAGTAATACCAAGGTAAGTACCTTGAGTTCTAAGTCCGTTTGCAAAACTTAGGTTGCTGATTGTTAATATTGCAGTAGTTGATGTTGTATATCCAACACCTGCATTTAAATATTCAAGTACATATACTTGACTTCCGCTGGTAAAAACATTTGCTACAATTGCGTCAAATGTGCGATTATCTACTGTTGCAGTAATTGCTGTTTCAGTAGCATCAACTCCTTCAGCAACACAACCAAAATCACCATATGAGCTGTTACCGTTGGTAGCACGAATCTTACCGCCGTTTTCAGCTAGGTAACCAATGTGTCCGTAGTATGAGAATACTGATACAAGTTCTGCTCTAGCTAGATTAGTAACCCATGCACCAATGCCGTCTGACAATACTTGTGTAAAATCGTTAGAAACAATAGAATCGTTACCGCCTGCATGTAGACTTCCGTCAACTTTTTGACCTACGCATCCAGTACCGAATGTAGTAACGTTTTGTACATATGGGCTTCGTGTAGTAATCCAAGCACGTTGATCGCCGTGTCCCCATCCTGGATCTAAGCTAACATATGCGCCAGCTGTAGGTCGACGTGTTCCGTAGGAGTTAGGTGAGCCTAATACTCCATTTAGGCCAGCAAGGGTGCAGTTTCTTAAACCTGTACCATTTCTTACATAGAACATGTCTTCCAATGTTGAACCGTTTACTGCATTAACATAATATCTTGCTGCTAGTAATGAACGATAGTTTCCAGTATAGATTAAATCATGTTTAACTGCGTCAATGTATCTGTCAACATCTCTTGCACATGCTGCTGTATCATATGTGTAACCGCTAAATGTAAGTGCAATATAAGCAATAATTTCTGCTTTTAAAAATGCTCTGTTAGCTTCTAATGAATCTAACGCATATGTATACTCAGTTGTAGTGTTAGGTGTAATTGTTCCTGTCATCGCAGGAGCACTTCCATTAGCATTGATTTTAAAATCAATATAATCATCAATATTTTGGATCAATGCTTGTGCAGCAGTTCCAGCACCTGCTGAACCTACAGGCCGTGTTGTAACAGGATTTAATGCATTGCCAGTTGTCTTAACAATAGAACCAGGTGCAGTAATAGCAAGGCCAATTACAGCTTTTAGTCTGGCTAATGCTGATAAACTATAAGGAACATCAGTTAAATTTACAAAACTGCCAGCTGCTACAATTCTTGTAGAACGTAATTCGTCTCCAACAATAGCTGTTTCAGCAGGAATAATAATTGGTAATACTTCTTCAAATGTTCCTGTTTTAACAAACAAAGTAGTGTTGCCAATACGTGCTGTAGGAATTCCTGTACTTACACCTGCAGTAACTGCGGTTGAGATAATACTTGCTAGAGATGCTACTAACGCTTGTGCATCAGTTTCTTCTGTATATGAAATATCTACAACTTGTGTTATTGGTGATCCAACAGCATTTAATGTTTGATAGTTTACAGCAGGTGCTAGATTTGATAATACAGCATCAGCTACAGTAACCATATAATTAATTGATGCTACTAGTTGATCGTCTTCGTCTGCAATTGCTGCAATTAAAGCTGTTCCAGATTTTGTTATTCCGTTTGCAGTAGCACTAACAAACGTGTGCGCAGATGTTTCGCTTGAAACTCCTACATTAATTGTAAATGTATTTAGAGTTACTCCGGATACTAATAAATTTTGTCCGTTCGCAGGATCTGATGGTCTAGGATAACTGTAAGGAACAGTATTGCCGTCACTTGCACAGGTAAATGTTAATGAACCTTGAGCCAATCTCACAGTGTTGCCAACTGACAATCCGTGTGCATTTGAAGTTATAGTTAACAATCCAGTTGTTGGTGTGTATGTTGCGCCAGTTGCGGTAATGTTGCCGCCACTAAAATATGTTAAGGCTGCTTCACGTGTACGAACATTACCACCATGTGATATATCCCATACAATAGCATCTATAATTTGACCAATGTCTCTTGCACATTTTACAGGATCGTCATTAGTAAATCCTACCCAAATGCCTGTTGGATTAGCAATGTTCCACGTTACATAGTTAACAACTTCAGCTTGGATAAAACTTCTGTTTAGTTGTAGCAGTGTTTTTGCATTATATCTAATAGCACCTGCTTCAACTTGCTCTGCTGCATAACGAATTGTGGCCCAAGGGCGATCAAGTGTTACACCATATCCTGGAGCTGGTGAGTCTACACCACGATCGCCAGAAATATAAAATACATTATTAATTGCACCAAAGAATTGCCACTCTGGAGCATTACCTAAAGTGTTAACTTTAAGGATTTGGCCAGGCTCTCCTATTGGTAAACGTGTAGGTCCAGCGCCGCCATAGTATACTAGATCACCCTGAGTGGTCATATTACCAGATTCTGCGCCACCTGATATGATATTCCATGCTAATCCAGTAACATCTTGGTCTGGTCTGTTTTGCAATGTAACTTGATCAGCTGTGTGATTTGCAATACATAGATAACTGTTGTCATTATATCTAACAGCATCACCGATATTGTAAATATCTCCATTAGTCCAGGCATCTTGCCACACAAATCCAGAGTTTAATCTTTGCCAGTATAAAGTGTTTGGTGGACGTTGTCCTATATGATCTAACATACATAGGTATGTATATCCGCTAATTCTAATAACATCGCCAACTAGATAATCTACTGTATTTGACCAGTCTTCTACAAATCTAAAGCCAGTTGTAAATAAGTCCCAATCTGAAGGACTTGCTGTAGGTTTTGCATTCAAGTTGTTAGATTTTGCAACATAGCTATATCCACCGTAGGTAACAAAGTCACCAGGTTGATAGCGAGTAGTGTTTAACCAAGAATCTTCAAATTCTAAACCTTCTACAAATTGTTCCCATTTAGATTCGTCATCAGTTAAGTACGTTTGACTTGTATGAGGTGTAACACAAATCCAAAGTCCACCACCGTATTTTACAACGTCATTGATTTTATAACGGACCGCTGGTCCTGGTGTAGAACCTTGCCAGTTCCCTAGATACTCAATACCTTTGTGCGCATACTCCCACTTGGCTTGATCGTCTTCAAGGCCTAACGCAGCAGTTGCTGCACTGGTATGTCCTTCAACGCAAATATATAAGGTACCGCCATATCTCACTACATCGTTACGTTTGTAGCGAGTGTCGGGATTCCAGACGTCATTCCAGGTCAATCCGTCAGCAAACAAATTCCATTTGCTATTTTTAAATGTAATACCAGTAACTGCTCCAGTTGATGCTGTTGTTACAACTGCTGGACCGCCTTTAGTTGCAGATAACGTGAATGTTGTAGTTCCGTTAGTTTCAATAATATAATATGTTTTAGGATTTGTATATCCTACAATACTACCAGTTGAAAATGTTGTGCCCGATACAATGATTGCAGCATCTATATCTAAAATTGTAGCGTCACATGAAAATTGTCCTGCAATTGATGTAATAACTACGTTTTCAAGTTCTACGTTTTGTTCACTCTCAAGACCCAGTGCAAATGTTGCAGCTGAAGTATGTTGTACTGTACAAATATAAACTGAGCTACCGTATTTTGCAATGTCGTTAATTTTATATCGTTGTCCAATACCCCAGTCGCCTGTGTAATTAAATCCTTCTGTAAAGATATCCCAGTAACTAGTTGTAAAAGTAATACCAGTAACTGCTCCAGTTGATGCTGTTGTTACAACTGCTGGACCGCCTTTAGTTGCAGATAGTGTAAAAGTATTAACACCATTTGTTGCAATAACATAATATGTTTTAGGATTAACGTAACCTACAATGCTACCGCTTGAAAATGTTGTGCCCGATACAATGATTGCAGAATCAATATCTAATACTGTGTCGTCACATGAAAATTGTCCTGCAATCCCATCGATTGATACGCCAGTAATTGCTACATGTTGTGCATCTTCTAAACCTAATATTTCTGTGGCTGCACTTGTATGGGCAGTATTTGCAATGTATAGATATCCGCCGTTCTTAACAATATCATTTTGATTATAATAAGTAGCAGGTAACCAGGAATCTTTCCATACTTGACCATCAGAAATTTTATTCCATTTGATTGAATCTATAGGAAATTCTGCTGAGCTTGTATGTCCAGCAACACACACGTAGGTGTTACCACCGTTTCTTACAATATCGTCTTTGTAATAAACAGTAATATCGGACCAATCGCCCTTCCAAATAAATCGTATTCTACCTAATTTAAACTCAGCCATTAAAGAACTCCGTTCGCTTTATCTATTTATCAAATGCCCACCATGGACCCAAATGCGTAGTACATAGCACTGAGATACTTGCCATCTGTACCACCGGTAATGTTAACTTTAGGAAATACTGTTATTGGCAATCCAGAAGTTGTTGTAATATTGTTACTATTAATCTTAACTTGTCCAGCAATTAGTGTGTTAGTAACTGCGTCAGCTCCACCGCTAGAAATTCTAGATGTTAGATATGCAATAATTGCTCGCTGGGTTGGAATTATACTGTTAGAATTAGCGGCAAAGTTTTGATCTTTAGAAAACTCCCTAATAACCACAGCACTGCCACCAACTTGAATTCCTCCAAGACTTAATTCAGTTAGTCCTGATAAGTTAAAATAGCTAGCATTAACTGATACTACTCCCGTTGACTGTTCAACTTTAAATAATTCACCAACTCGGAAATTACCATCTTGATCAGTGCTTGTATAGAATACGCGGCCGCCGCCTTTTTCAACAACTTCGTTAAAAGGTTGAGGTTCGTTAATTTGGGTAAATCCGTCTAAATATAACTCAGGGTATTGTGTTTGCAATACATTACCAGTGCCAATATCTAAAAAGTCATGCCCAGTTAATCGAACTTGACTATAACTTTGTCTAATAGTTACGTTGACCGCATGTGCAGGGGATTTCTTTCTATCAATGGTGGGTGTTATAATAATACGACCACTAAAATTTGGAGCTGTCCCTGAAACATCTGATATACTAGTGATTTTATATACTACATCATTAATAGTATTAATTTCTAAGTTGTCGCCTGGTCCAGGTAATCTACTTAGATTATTAACATACAATGTTCCGCTATTTTGAAATATATCTGCATATCCGTCACCGCTGATTGTGGCAGTGGCTCTAACATATCCTAATCCGTTGTTATAAAAGGCAGGTTGTGGTAGTACCCCATTGCCTAGTCTTACTATATAAGTTACATCTTCGGTATTGCCGTTGTCAGTTATAGTAATTAAAGGCGTAGCTACGTAGCCACTACCTGGCTCATAAATTAAAAACTTTTGTATTCTACTTGATGTGACAATTGCTCGCACTGTGGCAATTGCTCCCGATTTTATAATACCTAACCCTGTGCCACTATTGCCACTGGCAATCCAAGTTGGCACTCCACTAATAGTTCCTGCAGCCAGAACTGCATATGGTTGATCTACAGTAAACTGCTTCGTTGTTCCTGTTTTAGTAGTCAACCTCCAATTTTTACCACATTGGCTAGTTGCAATACGTCCATCAACGCTGTTTACTGCTAAGAATAATCCTTCAGCATATCTAACTTTTGACCAATTTCTTGCAGAAAGATTAATAGTTCCTTGATACCAGGTTGTTCCGTTAAAACTATATATTGTATCAGTAGTATTACCAACCACAACAAATCTGCCAGCACCGTAAGTAATACTGTTCCATGTTCGAGATATAGGAACTGTTACATTTGTCCAAGTTGTTCCTTGATTAGTTGAAACTGTGAATGTATTTCCTGTTTTAATAGCAACAATTACTCTTCCATTCGCTGCAATTTCAACGCAACCTGATTGCGTTAAAGTTCCGCCACCTGCCCATGATGCTCCGTAATTAGTTGAAATACGTGAATCAGTTCCTGAACTTATTGCCACTAGGTAATTATTTACACGGTCGTATGTTGCTCCTACCCATGTAGCTGTTGCCCCTATATCAACCGAGCCCCATGTAGTTCCGGCATATCTATAGATTGTACTTGTTGCGCTATCAGTAAATGCAATAAAATTGTCAGAGGCGCCAGTTACGTAAGTTACTGATCCTCCAATATTTTTGCTTGTCCAAGCTACACCATCAGTGCTGTGGGCAGCATTGCCTGCAGTAGATATTGCCACAAATTGACCGTTACTGTATGCCATTCCAGAGACAGAAACTGGAGAGGTTCCAGTGCTTGCTAAAAATTGAGGTTCTTCTACAATAACTCTAGGTTCAAGACTGTATCTTGTTGACGAGTCTAATGCTGTGACTATAGGAGTACCAGGATAAATTGATTCCCATCCAGGAGTACCGTCTATATCTTTGCTAATCAACGCTACTTTTGTAGTATCGTCGTATGTAGTAATATATCCGTATTGCCCAATTCCAGCACCAGAGGCAATAAAAATACGTTGACCTGAATATAGTGCATTTGTACCTGTAGTGTCTGCTGCTGCCAATGTAATAGAAACATCATCACCGAGTTGTGCAGAATTTAACAAATATTGATAATTTAGTCCACCAAAAATATTATTTCCGTCAAGATCAGTTGATCTAATTTCGTATAATGCAGTGTTTCTAAATTCTTCAAATCTTGCATCAATATCATATCCAGAACCAGTAACAGTATTAGTTGCAGTAGTATATGCTAGTCCTGCATTTGAGTATGCAAATGCAAATATTTCTGATCCTGTTGTATGTACTATGTCTACTTGTGCTTCTTGAGACTGGTTGTCAACTAATGCGGTTATAAAATTTTCTGCAGGATTAAATCCTTCTGAAACACTACCGTATAGTCCATATGAATTATTGCCGTTAGTGCCTCGTAATCTTCCGCCATCAGTTGATAAGTAACCAATATGACAGAAGTACGTAAAGACTGATACAAGCTCAGATAACCCGTTAAACGACGCCCAGTACCCAATACCATCTGATAATACCTGTGTAAAATCGTTAGCAACTATGGATTTATTTCCACCATTGTGTAAGGATCCGTCAATTTTCATACCAACGCAGCCAGTACCAAATGTAGTAACGTTCTGTACATACGGGCTTCGTGTTGTAATCCATACATCTTCATCAGTGTTTCCATTGCCTGGGTCTAGACTAACATATGCGCCAGCTGTAGGTCGACGTGTTCCGAACTCGTTTGGTGCTCCTAATGTTCCATTTAACCCTTGCAATGTCATATTTCGAATACCGCTAGCGTTTCTAACAAGGAACATATTGTTTAATTCATATCCAGTTGCAGGCATTATAGTAGATGTTCTAAGTTCATCGCCTACTAGAGCAACATTTGCAGGCACACTAATAGGAATAATTTCTTCATAAATTCCAGATTTAATAAAAATTGTAGCTGGTGCACGATTTGCTTCATCTTCTAAAATAAAGTTGCAGGCAAATCTCACAGTTCTAAACGGTGAATTAAGTGTAGTACCAGAATCAGCATTATCAACACCACTAGTTGCTACATAATAAACTTTTTCAACTAATTGAAAATTTGCCCATTCAGGTTTGACTGTTTCATTAACCTGTAACGTAAATCCAGTGGTACCTATTGGTAAACGTGTAGTAGCAGTATCAAAATATTTAAGATCACCACGGTTAGTTAATACATTAGTAGGTGCTCCTTGGAATAATACTATCCAATATGCATTAATGATATCTAAGTCAGGTCTTGAATTAAGTGCTGCCCCAGAATGTCGTTGTATGCAAGAATAAGAAGTACTTGCATATACAACAATATCTCCTAAGAAATAATCAGAAGTTTCGTCCCATTCTGCCTTCCAATTACTGCCAGGCACTATCAACTGCCAATCTGCACTGTCATTGGGGTGATTTAGACTAGTGTCTACTAGTGCAATATATAAATATCCACGAACCCTAACAACATCACCTGGATAATATTGCGCTGAAGGTAACCATTCTCCTTGATGCACATATCCTTGCTTTAATAGTTCCCAATTGCCAGTGTCTTGTAATAAATTGTTAATGCTAGGGATTGATCCTGTGGTGTTAGTTAACGCAGTCCATGCATATCCACCGTATAAAACAATGTCTCCTTTTTTATACGGAGTATTAGCATTCCATCCTCTGTCATAAGTTAACCCCGGAAGCCATACTTCCCATGCTGCAGAATTTGAGGTAAACAGTATACCAGATGTATGACTGCTTATGCATCTCCATAATGTTGGTCCATACTTTACAATGTCATTAATTTTATATCGAACAGTTATTTCCCAGTCATGTTTATATTCTATACCTGACAAATAAGTTGTCCATTTTAAACTGTCATCTTCTAAACCTAACTGACTAGTTCCGGTAACTGTCCCGAATACTAAACTAGCATATACTCCGGTTAATTCAAATGTTATTTGTGTAGATGTACAAGTTACCACAGTAAATGTTGTATTAACTATGTTAACAGGACTGGCTGTTGTTGTTGGGTCAAAACCTGCTAGCGTAACTGTTGAACCAATTGCATAAGGAGCAAGAGATTGTGCTGCATAGGTAAGGGTCGCAATTCCTGCACTAACTGTAAACGATAATGCTGTTAGAGTAACAGATACGCTAGCACTAGTGTGTCCGTCAATACATTGATACATTTTTCCGCCGTAGCGCACAATATCAGCATATCTATAACGAGTACCACCAGTCCAGTCTCCTTGCCAAGTTTGAGAAGTATTAACTAACGTCCATTTTAACTGATCTATTTCAAGTCCTAATGATACACTTGTAGCTGAACGATGACGAGTATTACAGATGTAGACATATCCGTTATATGTTATAACATCTCCTAGATCATAATAAACATTTGGTTCCCAAATGTTTGTCCAGTTAGACCCCTTGGCTATTACTTCCCATTTTAAAATATCTGCCTGAATTCCAAGATTAGGATTAATAGGAGAAGCGTGTGGGATTATACATCTATATACGTAGGCCTTGTATGTTACAATATTACCTTCAACATACTGTGTACCAGTTGACCATTCGCCGAGCCACCGCTGGCCGTCAAACATTAATTCCCATCTAGGCAACGAGATTTCATAGGAAGGAACAACGGGTGTTAGATCATCATAAAAATAACCAGTTGGAGTATGTCCGATTAAACAAACATACGTCTTGCCGTCGAACATGACAACATCGTCTTTAATGTAAGTTGTGTCAGGACTGCCGTTCCACACGCCAACCCATCTAAATTTAATCCTGTCTAGTCTAAAATCTGCCATTTTATTGTCCTAATCCGTTTGAAGACGAGGTTTCGTCATATGTATACTTTTGATTAATACGAACTACTAGTTCACCTTCATCGTTTATGTAATAGTACACACTTCTATCATCCCACTTGTATTGTTCATAGTTTAAATTTTCAAAAACTAAATTATGATAAACATCTCTACCTTCGTAAAAATCTTGTCCGACATCAAAGTTAGTATAGTTACCTGTAGAGTTGCCTGGGGCGTTGATTTGTACACTGTCTGTAGGTGACGTTTGGTCAACCTTAGCTAAAAATAATTCACCGTTGTCAGTTCTACGTAGACCGTAGAAATATCTAGGATTTCCTCCTACCATTTCTGCTGCGTCTCTTCCAAAAAAGTAATTAGTACTCATAAGTTATCCTTATATAATTTCTGCGTAACTGATAACAGCATCAATGCTGGCAAGAGTATCTGATACAATTCTTAATGTACAATCTTCTGCTAGAATTAATTTTTCACCGTTGGTAATGACCTTAGCAGATGTGTGCGCAGGAATAATCAACTGTTTTATATAGTACGCTTCAACAGCCAATGCATCAATTACTTTAATGTCTACTGACACAGGATCCGTTGTTGTATTAGCTAGATTACAACCAATGACTGTAAATCTATTATTGCTAACTGTTTCTAATATATCTACTGCCACAGTTCCAATATCTTTTGCTACTTTTGTTCTAAAATATGATGCCATTTTCTTTATCCAAATATAATTGCACTGAGAATTGAAATATCAGTGGCTTCAGATTGCGTTACTCCGCCACCTGCTCCGCCTTGTGCTACACCTACCCATGCTGTTCCGTTCCAAATTTCAACTCGTTGATCTGTAGAATTAAATCTCATCATGCCAGTGTCATATACACTTGGACGCTGATCTGTACGACCCACAGGAATTACAAATCCTCCTGTGCTGTTTATTTTAACATAACCATCACCCGTTTGACTTATTACTGTTATACTGTTATTTACGGTATTTGAGATAATATTGCTACTAAATGCAAAATTACCAATCCTTACTTGTCCTGTTCCATTGGGACTTAGTAATAAGTCAGTATTAGTAGTGGTTGTTGAAATAACGTTATTATTAAGATTGATAGCACCAACATCTATATTGTTGGTGTTTAATCTTGTTGAGGTTAAGTCTGCGACCTGTGTCCCATCTGCATAAAATCTAATAGTGTTGTCATTTGCGCCAGGAGTTAACTCTGCTGTGATCTTTGTATTGCCATCGGCATCTTCAACGCCGTCTAATCTTACCCAGGCTGTACCATTGTACCCTTCATAGCGTGTTAGGTCTGTATTAAAACGTATCATACCAGCTGCGCCTGTTGGACGAGCAGCATTATCTCCTACTGGAATTTTAATACTCTGTGTAGAATTAACAGTGACAATACCTGTACCGTTAGGTGTTAGTGTTAGATCAGATCCTGTATTAATTCTAATTTCATTTTCTTGTACATCAAATTGTTCAAGTTGAATATACCCTGTGCCTGCGGCTGACAATTGCAAATTACTATTACCAACTGTGGTTTGAATAGTATTTCCATTTATGCTAATGTTGCCTGTGGTAAATGTTCCTGAAGTAACAGTGCCAGTATTGTTTATTGTAGTAGTACCGGTTGTGCCAGTGACTGTTAACGTCTGTGCAACATCAACATCGTCATTAGGCACAATTACACGACCTGTTCCTGCTGCTTCTAGTACTAGATTATTATTACCAATAGTAGTAGTGATAACATTAAGATCAACTTTAATATCTTGAAATTGTGCTGTTGAGCCAACAGTTAATGTGCCTGTTATCTCAGTGCTACCAGTTTGAGTTAGATCACCGACTTGTGTAACTGCGCCAGTGTGTGTAACAGTCCCAACAATAGTTGTATCTTTTAAATTAGTGTTAGTATTAACAGTTAAGCCTTGGTCAAACTGTACATTGTTTGATGGTACAGAAATTTTGCCAGCGCCTGCTGCTTCTAGAACAAGATTAGTATCACCTACGGTACTTGTTATATTATTGCTAGTTATAGAAATATTACTAGTAGTAAACGTACCTGACGATACTGTGCCAGTGTTGCTAATTGTACTAGTTGTACTAGTGCCTACTACGGTTAATGTGTTTTCAATTGTAACATTGTTAGTAGGAACATAAATTCTACCAGTACCTGCAGCAGTTAATTGTAAGTTATTATTGCCAACAGTTGTTGTTAGAATGTTTGTGTCAATTTTGATGTCTTGAAACTGTGCAGTAGATCCAACGGTCAAAGTACCTGTTATCTCAGTGCTACCAGTCTGTGTAACATTACCAACTTGTGTAACATTACCAGTATGGGTTACGGTACCAACAATGGTTGTGCCTTTTAAATTAGTAGAGCCATTGACTGTTAAATCTTGATCAAACTGTACATCATTGCTTGGCACATATATCTTACCTGTACCTGCAGCTTGTAATACTAAATTGTTATTGCTAAGTGTAGTATAGATTGTGTTGTTATCTATTAGAATATCACCAGTAGAAAACACATCTGATGATATAGTAGTGTCTACATCTAAGGTAGTGACATCAATATAACCTGTAACAGTTAAGTTCTGATCAATTTGTACATCATTTGATGGAATGTAGATTTTTCCAGTGCCTGCTGCACCCAATGTTAGGTCATTGTTTAGCAGAGTGGTTTTTAATTCATTAGACTGAATGCGTATGTCTGCAAACTGTGCATAGCTGCCAGTAGTAAGTGTGCCAGTTAGGTCTATATTGCCTGTTTGAGTTAGGTTACCAGTTTGTGTTACATTACCAACGTGTGTAACAGTTGCAGGGGTACCAACAGTACCAATATCAGTATCTGCTAGAGTCGTTGTTCCGTTAACAGTTAAATTTTGACTAATTTGTACGTCATTTAAAGGAATGTAGATTCTTCCAGATCCATTTGCCTGCAGTGTTAGATCTGTGTCGGTAGCAGTTGTACGAATAACATTAGTGTCAATCTGTACATCAGCAATGCTAATTTGTGACGCATATAAATTTAACCATTGCTGGCTAACAGTACCTAGATTGTAAACTGGCGTGCCGAGTGGATTGTTAGGTAGTATATCACTGTTTACGCCGGCGACAAAACTAACTGTGTCAGTTGATTGATCTCCAATGAGAATGTTGCCGCCAATGGTAACGTCGCCTGTTACATCTAAGTTACCTGTGATAGTTACGTTGCTTTGTAAGTTGATTAAATTCAGCGCAGACTGTATGTTAAAATCTTGTGTTAAGGTTTCAATAGTGTTGCCGCTAATTCTAAAATCGCCAGTTTCAATTTTGCTAGCATCAAGGTAAGTTACGTTGCCCGCGCCGTCATCAAATGTTAAACTTGTGCCAATAGTAACATTTGAGTTAGAGAATGTTACTTCGCCTGTTTCTTGATTAACGTAGAATAAGTCGCCAATGCGGAAATCGCCTTTGTGGTCAACTGATTGATAGTAGATCTTTGCGCCATTTAATTCAACAATCTCATTTGCCTGTATAACAGTATTAGGATCATTAGTAGTAGATTTGCCATTGCCAATGTAGGCTAAGTTTTGTCCAATTAGATAAGCAATAACCCCAACACCGTCGCCATAGACACCGTAGTTTCCGTAAACACTTGCTGAACCGATTGAACGAATTTCTGCACCAAAGTCCGAATAGTCTGCAACAGCTAGATCAGTTGTTGTACCGCCTGCCGAACTACGAACGTCAACAAAAGTTACACCATCGTCAACAACGTTTGTGCTGTTGTTTAATCCATTAAAATGTAATAGTAATACTGTAGCTAGGTCGCTAGTGAATGGACTAGTTAGTGCTGTGAATGTTGTTGTATAACGTCCTACACCTTTACTAATTTTAAAATCGTCAATATATCCGCTAAAGGAAGTAAGACCAACGAATGACGCACCTAATACTAAAGGTTTTGTAGTTCCGTAATCAGTAGCGTCAACATAAGTATTGGTTGACACGACACCATTAATAAAAAATCTAGTGACGCCGCTAACACGAGAAATAGCAAGATGATTCCAAGTATTGAGAGTATGATTATTGCTAGATGTTAATACAAACACACCGTTTACAAATAATCTTAAGTTTCCTCCACTGTTGGACTGCACCATGATTGAATTTTCAGTTGCGGTTGTTCTAGTATCAACTAAGATTTGTGAAAGTGAGGCTGTTTTATAGAACCACCCCTCTATAGTAAAGTCTCCAGTGCCAAATCCAAAATCGGTGATAGACGTGTGTGAAATATAATCACCAGTGCCGTCTAATATAAGACTAGCTGTGCCGAACTTTTTTTCTGCTGTGCTTAACTTTGCATTACCGTTCAGTGTTAATGTCTTAGGGGCACGATCATCTGGGATTAAAAATCCCTGAACTCTTCCTGTTAGATTAATCCAGTCGCCGTCAACACTATCAACAGTACCCGAAGTTAGTACAGTAGTTCCGTCTGTGCCATAGTAGCTAACAGTATTGCCCACTGCCCAAGTGCCTGTTCGTGTAGCTGTTGGTAATTTTAATCTTGTTAATCCTGCTCCAGCAAATCCATCATTACTGCTATACAAGTGCATACCTTTGTCAGCAAAGTAGGTAAAACAATTTAGCCATTCAATACGAGCACCGTTAGTTGCAGTTAATGTTTCTTGATTAGGCGTAAAGAATGTCACGCTGTGGAACAGCATACTAGCTTCTTTACTTAATGCGTTTGCCACACTACCATCTACTAGGGCACCTTTACCTGCATCATCACTATTAAACCCGTAAGGATCGGTGCTGCTAGTTACGCTACCTCTGCTAATGACTGTAACGTTCCTAATGTAAGGACTGCGTGTAGTTACTTGAAAATTAGTTGCTAGTCTAAAAGCATACCCTGTATCATTTACCGCGTCATATCTATAGTTGCTGATAGTTAAATCTTCAATAGTAGTTTCACCATTTAACAAGAATGCATCTTTGTCAATGGTTGCAATAGTTGGTTCAATAATAACTGCACGAATACTTTCGCCACGAATAGCAACGCCTACTGGCACAGTTAGCGGAAATGTTTCTAAATATGTGCCTGGGTAGATAAAGATAGTATCACCAGATGTAGCAACTGATAATGCGTGTTCAATTGTTAAAAACGGATCGTTTTGATGCTCACCGAGGTTGGCATTGTTGCCGTTAGTGCTGACAAAATATAAGTTACCAGGAGGTAATGCTAAATTAATATTATCTACAACGAGATCGCCTGCTACAATAGTATCAGCATAGAGATTTTGTACCCATAGGTCTTTCCAACGCTTTTGATCAAATCGTATAGAAACAACATTATATACTCCATCTAGTAAGCCGTCATTGGTAGTAAATACTGTCTTGGGATTAGTTCCAATCCATGCGCCCGAAGTGTTTACGTTATAATTAGTGCTGATTCCTTCTAGCACTAATCCATATGCTTTACCAAATGTATGTGTAATTAGTGTATTAACCCAAGCAGGGCCAGCTGCTGGAATAGACAACATTACAAATGCCCCAGATCCGCTGACAGTTACTGTAATATCTCCTAGCGTAAAATCAGTTGGTGAAGTAAATGCGGTGCCACCGTAGCCTAGTTGACGAATGTTGTCGTTATCGGGAATAATATCACTAGCAACTTCTGCATCAAATGTTACTGTATCAGGCCCGGGGCCGCCTCCTAGAATAATGTTACCGTCAGTTTCAATGTTACCAGATACTGTTAAATTTCCGTAGATATTAGTATCTGCATAGATGTCTAATGAACCGTGTAGTAGTGGATCTCCGCCTGTTTTGTTTGGACGAATTTCTAAATTTACATTGCCCGTAGTAGTTGTAATAGTATTAGCCTCAATGCTAATGTCATCAACTACTAGTTTTGTTTGATAGTTTACTTGATTACCCGCGCCGTTTACTAGATTTAAAATACCATTAACGTTAGTGCTTTCAATAGTATTTCCAGAAATTCTAACATCGGCAAGATCTGCTTGACCATTAACTTCTATGTTTGTTGTTTGTGTTGTACCGTTTACTGTTAAATCTGCTGTTAAGCTAGGAATGTCTAATACAGGTACATTGATAGCAACACGTTGTGCTGTGTCGCCAGGTTTAGTTACTTTAAGATAAAGTAAGTCTGTCTCAAAAGCTAAATCACGGCCGTTTCTGAGTAAATCTTCTTTTAGTAAATGACCGGAAATTCGACCAAGCTGGCTCATGAGTGCTCCTTTAGACCCCGTGTTTCACGGTTAACCACCTTGCATTGCGGGTTTACCACAGTTTAATATCGTAGGAGTTAGCCAACTCTTACAGTAATTGTATTTAGTTCGTTTGAGTTTTTAACCAAACACAAGACTCATAAGGCTTGATAATTCTTGTACTTGTTCACCTGCTAGAAGCTCTGCTCCAGTGCCTGCAAGTGAAGCGTATTCAACACCATTAAAAATTTCAGCAATTGATAATTGAGTGTTATAACGTAAGTCACCTACTTGTGGAGTTGCTGGTCGTGAATCGTTATCGCCTTTTGGTAATGTAATACCGGCAGTACCGGCAAATTCTACATAACCTGTTCCAAGATTTTGAAAAATAATTGGAGTAGAGGCATTTAGGTTAGTAAGTTCGTTGACACCAAATGATAGATCATCCATTATTACTTCACCAGTGCCGTTAGGTGTTAGTACTATATTAGAATTTGTGGTAAGTGTTGATATAGTATTACCGCTGATGCTTAGATTGTTATCAGTGTCTAATCTACCGACTGTGATACCGCTAGTTGACATGGTCATTGCAGCAGCATTGTTAGTTGTAAAAATTAAAGTATTATTTGTAGGATGTGTTAGAACATTTGTTAGTTTATTTGCAGAGTATACTCCACTAAAACTAACAGTAGCAGTACTAAACCCTCTAAACAACGAGTCAGTAGTATTAAATCTAAACTCGCCCTGTGTTAGTGTTGTACGATCTGCAGTAGTTCCTACAGGTACCCGTAATGCGTTTGTTCCAGATATTACTAAATTACTAGTTGGGGTTGAAAATATAATACCTTCGTTTACAGTTTCTGTACTAATAGTAGTGCCATTAAATTTAACTTTTTCTAATTTTGGACCACCTGTGCTAATGCCTGATAAAATAAGATTATCGTTTCCGACTATAGTTGTGATGTAATTATCATTAATTTCTATATTGTTATTTGTAAAAAAATCAGAAGTAATAGTTCCGCTATTTGTAAGTCCGTTAGTTACTAAGGTACCAATAGTTGCTGCTTGACTAAATGTAACATTGTCATTGAATACAACTTTACCTGTACCAGCAGCCTTAAGTGATAAATCTGTATCAGCAGTGTCTGTGATTACTCTATTGGTAATAAATGCTATATCATCAAAATACGCACTACTGTCTACATCAAGTGTTGTTGAGATACTTCTGTTACCAGTCTGTAGAGTGTTACCAGTTTGAAGATAATTGCCAGTTAAGGTTACATCAGCAGGCATTGGACCAGTGAACGAATATGTGCCTCCAGACGCAAACACTCCACCTGTTATGGTAATATCATAATTACTAACGCCATCGCCTACTACAGAAACTACCCAAGTGGGTTGACCAACTACTGTCCAGCCTGGTTGAATTACACTAAATGTTGGTACAGTTTGTCCAGGATTTAATATTTGCCAGCCATAGAAGAAAAATCCAGTTGGGCTTGATGTGCCTGACAAATTTTGACTTACTTGGGTTATTGCAGTGCCTGTTCCAATTACTGTACTTTGTAAAATAGTAGCACCGTTAACAGTTAAATCTTGCTCAATTTCTACAGCATCATTAGGCACAAATACAATACCAGCACCTGCTGCTAATAATCTAAGATTATTGTTGCCTACAGTAGTTGTAATAGTATTTGTGCTAATTTCTATATCGTTGTCGCTGAATGTATCAGACGAAATAGTGCCAGAATTAGTTATGCCATTAGTGTAAGTTGTACTGTTAACTCTTAAATTTTGATTAAACGTAGCATTATCATCAATATCAATTATACCAGAGCCAGCAGCTTGTAATGATAAGTCTGTATCAGTAGTAGTTGTACTTAACACATTGTTAACTATTGATATATCTTCAAAGTAAGCATTACTGTCTACATCTAAAGTTGAAGATATATTTCTATTACCAGTTTGTAGAGTTACGTCACCTACTTGAATGTAATCACCAGTAAGGTCAAGTGTAGATAGTGTTGGTGTTAATCCGCCTATACCTATTACTGTATTTTTTAAATTTGTATCTAATAAAACTGTTAGATTTTGAGTAATTTCAACTGAATCTAAATCTGCCTTAACTAGCCCAGTAGTAGCAGCACCTAGTTCTAGATCATTGTTTCCAACAGTAGTTTGAATAATATTATCTTCTATAGTAATATCACCGTTGTCAAATTTGTTAGCAGTTGTAGTTCCGTGTACAGTTACAGAATCAGCGTGTACTGTATCGTTTACTGTGACATTCTGACTCACTAGCACATTGTCAGAAGGAACGTAAACTAGTCCTGTACCAGCAGCTAGTAGTTTTAAATCTGTGTCAGAAGTGATAGTGCTAATTGTATTTGTACTAATTCTTACGTTGTCTAGTTCGGCTGTGCTACTAACGTCGAGAGTGCCAGTTTGAATAAAGATCCATCGTGTGCCGCCAAACGATCTATAAATTCCCGATGGGGATCCAAATGTTATGCTGACAACAGTAATTGCGCCAGCAAGAGAAACATCAACAGTAATTGTTTTAGTGCTGTCATCATCAGATGTTAGTAGAACTCCAGACTGTCCCCAAAATCCTGTGATAACATCAAAACCTGCTACTACAGATGATCCATCTATAACAGTATTGCCAGTTTGATTTATATCACCAGTTCTATTAACATTGCCTATTAGATCTACAACACCTGTGATGTTGGTTGTTTTAAGGGCAGTGTTTGCACTAACTGTTAGATCATTTTCAACAACAGTATTAGAACTTATAGTAACTTTACCAGTGCCATTTGGTATTAGTTCTAAGTCTATGCCAGCAGTCAACGATTCAACAGTATGCCCGCTGATTTTTAAAGTAGTACCAATATCTAGCTCAATAACTTTGGCAGATAACCATTTTTTAGCAAGTGAACCTAAATTATAAGTGTTTGTAGTTGAGGGACGTAGATCATAGTCTACATCTGCTTCAAATTCTATGACATCTATAGGTTGATTACCTAATATCAATGCACCTTCAATATTAAAATCGTTAACAACTGTAATGTTTCTTGTTACATATACATCTTGGAATAAAGTCATTTCATTAGTAGCTGCTACTAAATTAATTTCGTCTACATAACTAGATATTGTATTATTGTTAAATGCTATTGTACCAGTTGATACTAGTTCTGCATTGATCAGTGTTTCTGATGTGGCCGATGTAAAATTTATAGAAGTTGTACCTGATGCGGAAGTGGCAACACCACCAATGGTAGCATTTCCTGTATCAAAACTTACTCTAAATGCGTCACCTACATGGAAGTTACCTTTATTATCTAAACTTTGATAATAAATCTTGCCTCCACCGTATTCTAATGTTTCGTTTGTAGAATTGTTTAGCGAAGGATCATTAGTAACATCAGTGCCTGCGCCAATATATGCAAAGTTATGATTAATAAGATACATCAAGCATGACGAACCTTCTACTTGTGCGCCTATATTTCCGTAGACATTAGCTGAACTAATGCTTCGTAATTCTGCACCATAACGAGTAGTTAGTGTGTTAGCGTCGTATCTGCCGGTGCCATTTAGTGCATATAATCCAATATTATTAAAATAAGTAAATGAGTTTAACCATTCTACTCTAACACCGTTGGTCATAGTTAGGCCGTTAGCGTTGGGCGTGATAAATGTCACACTGTGGAATAACATACTGGCTTCTTTAGTTAACGTGTTAGCAACACTACCATCTACTAGTGCGCCGCGTCCTGCATCTAGTGCGCCAGGCGCTGTTTCATTTGTGATAACTGATATATTTTGTATGTAAGGACTACGAGTAGATACTTGCATGCCTGCGGCAAATCTAAAAGCGTATCCGGTATTACCAACAGAATCATAATAAAAATCTTTAATTGATATATCACTAACTGTAGTTTCACCGTTTAATAAAAATACATCTTTATTGTTAGTAGTAGCGTCAGGTATAATAGTAACACTACGGATACCCATGCCTTTAACATGAACTCCTACAGGAACAGTTAGTGGAGTTATTTCTGTGTATGTTCCTGGATAAATGTAAACAACATCTCCAGATTGTGCTTGTAACAGTGCATGTTTAATTGTTGCATATGGAGCATTTTGATGATCGCCTTCATTGGTGTTGCTACCGCTGGCTGCAACATATAATATATTTCCAGGACGTAATGCAAGATTTGCTGCGCCAATACCAATACCTGTAGTGCTAATGCTTTGACCGTTTAACAATAATGGCCAAACTCCTTGCCATTCGTTGCCGCCAATGCTGTTATTAGAGCCTAACGAATGTGTATCTGTAAGATTAGGAATAATATCACTATTAACATTAGCTGAAAATGTTATAGTATCTGTTGGAGCATTGCCAATTATTAAATTACCACTAAGTGTAATATTACCTTGTGCATACAAACTATTAGAATTAAGAACATTAACATCACTGTGTACTTCTAACGTGCCAGTGCCACTAGGGTCTAGACCAATGCTGGCATTTTCCGTTAGTGATGAGATTGTATTGTTAGCTAGTTCAAGATCATCTGTTGTGACAATATTAGCAAACACATAGTTAGCAGCAGTTAAATTAAGATCATCAGCGGTGGTAATACTGTTACCACTAACACTGATCAATAGACTAGTGAGTCCAGCTAGACCATCTGTAGAAATTAAATCACTAGTATTTGTAGTACCGTTGACAAATAGATTTCTAAACGGACTTTCTTCGTTTACACCTACATATCTGTTTGCGGTGTTGAGATATAATAAACCGTTTTCAAAATTCAACGGCTGGCCGTCTCTAGAAAGATCAGCTTTTAACAGTTGTCCGGAAATTCTACCTAGTGTATCAGCCATTTATCGCTCCAATACACTATTTATTGATTCAATTAACGATCGAATCTGTGTAGTACGTGTACTTGCTTGCCTAACGGTACTGGAGTTAGACCGAAATCAATATAAGTTTCAAGGTCTCCGCCGAAGCCAGTTGGTTGTTGTATAACATCAAAGTTAATTGTTCCAATCTGTTGAACGTTTTCAACAAACACTACAAGATTAAGAGCAATCTGTGTGGCATTCCAAGTTGTACCATTTTCAATAGTTGGGTATAAGAACGGATCTGGATTTAAAGGACCAAACACTGTTTCAATATCATCGCCAGTTCCGATATAATCTAAAGTAATTTTAGTAGGTTCTTTAAATCTAATAGCTCTCCATTGACCTGCTTGATATGCTTCAAGCTCGCCACCGTCTGTACCATAAGTGTTGTAACGAATCATTCCGTTAATTGCACTTGTGGGGCGTTGATTTAAATCTGTATCAGTTGTTTCTGCAGGATCACCTGTGCCAGATGGTAGTTGTAGAGAAATAACTCCGTCCATGGTTACACGGCCGTCAGTTTCTACAACTACACTGTAGTCTTTTACGTTTCTAAAATTCAACTGTGATTGTTTTATAAATCTCATTAGCTTACTCTAAATGAACTAACTGTTACTTCTAATCTGCCGTCAACGTCTGCTGTTGCTGTTAGCGTATCACCTGTAGACAGTACTAACTTTTCTGTGTCAAATGTAAATGTTTCTGTTGCTGGAATAGTTAAATTTTTAATCAAAGACCGAGCAGCACCACCTTGTGGCGTAGCTGTTAAATTTAATACAACTGAGTCAGTAGTGCTTATGTTACAAAATATTAAACAAGTCACAGCGTGTTCTTGTATGTCAGTAACTAGAGTTCCAGGACATGTGAATATATCATCATTACCGCCTCCTGATACTGTAACTGCTTTATTTGAAATCGCCATTATTCTTTCCTTAAAATATCATGCTGAAGCCAAGTGCTCTGCGTCTACTGACCAGCTCATCGCTTGTGGTAGTATTTACAAAAAATACTCCTGACTTACCCATACCTAGAGTAGCTTTAGAGTATATCTTGTTTACTCCACTTGTTGAAGTTGGAGCAGTTGTTTGATCAGCTAGATTTAAATATCCATCAACTTTAATGTTGCTGTTAAGTGCAGAAAGTATTAAATCTGAACTAGCATCAGTATTTGCTACTGTGTTTGTTAAAATTCTAACATTGTCAACATTAAGGCCGTCAACTGTAAATTGACCTTTTAACACACCGTCAACTGTAAAGTCAATTGTACTATCCGTTGGAGCAGTATAACCTGTAGGTCTATAAGGACTTAAGGGTCCTTGTGCATCAAATACTTCTACAATAGTATTGGCTTCTTTGATTTTAGGTAATTCTAAAAAGGCTAATTGAGAATTTAAAAAATCTACAACTGCCTGTACGTTAGGAATAGCATCAGGTTTTGAAGCTACAATTGGGCCAGTTGGTGGAATTAAATCCCATGCTGCATAATCTAATACATTACGCTCATATGCATTCATTCCACTAACTGTGATAACACCAGTACCGCTAGGGTTATCAGGATCTACTAATAAGAAAAGATCTTGACCTTTACTGTTAATGTGACAAGTTTGGATACCTGCTAATTCACCATCACCGCCTGTGTTACGTTTAAAAACAAATGTACCATTCTTTTCAGCAGCTAGATAAATGTGTTTTACTGTTTCATCAAACATAAACCAAGCATCAGCAAATTCTCCTGCGCCACCACGAGTAATTTCTAAACCTGAACGACCATTTTTAATGCCACCTGTGGGAATGCCTGAAGCACTACCGCCGTTAACGTTGAGTATAATAGTGTTATCTTCAACTTGCATATCACTAACATATACATAAGTAGTATCACCTCGAACTTCAAGATTGCCAGTAATTATAGTTGTACCTTGCTCACCTGTGTCAAGCGTGATGCTTCCACTATCTCGAACAATTACTTTGTAGTCACCATTAGCAACGTTAACGACTTTAGATGTCATCTAATTGATCCTATTATTGATTATCAATCTGAACGTAGATACCTGCGGCTGGAGCAAATTTCCAAGGAGCTGTGGCACCTGTGGCATATACTGAACCTACGCCTGCTGAATTTTGTGTTAGGCGTACACGACGACCAGTAATTTTAGTAACAAAGTATGTTTCTCCTGCGCTGTCAGTAGCACCGATGGTCATTTCTCCATCACCAATACTTGCAGTAGCAACTAACTTACATACTTCTGTACCGTCAGCTGTGCGTACTTTAAATCTGTGATTGCCAACTTGTTTTAAAATGTCGCCAGTGAATACTTCTGTACCACCAGTAATTTGTGCTTCAAATCTAATAGCATTTTCTCTAGCACTTGCACCGCTAGTTAGTGCAACTGTAACGCCGCCTGAGCCGCTAGTATAAGTTGCAGTTTCGTTGCCGTCAGCAACTGTAAATGTTGGAACTGATGTGTAACCAGAACCTGCGTTAGTAATTAAAATACCTGTTAGGTCATTGCTGCCATCAACTTGTGCAGTACCTGTTGCAGTAATACCACCTGAGATTTGAGGAGCTGAAAACGTAACAGTAATTGTTCCTGTTAAATCTGCTGCAATTGGTGCTGCGATTGTTACGCTAGCTACACCTTCTCCACCTACACCAGTGTTGCCACCCTGGAATGGTGTAATTCTATTACCAAAATATTTTTTATGTAAAGGACGTCCCATTTTATTTTCTCCTTAAGAAACATGGCGTTCTAGGCCATACGCGGTTGGATTTCCGCATAAAATTCACCCTGCGTGAATCATACAAAGTATTTATCTGATCAACAGAAAGGGCTCCGAAGAGCCCCTTATAATTAACGTACCTTGCGGTAAGTTGATTAGCTGAATACTGCGTTAGCAATAGTAACTGTACCTAGGTAGTCAGCAGCGTTACCTAAAGAAGACGCTGTGTTTGACAACTCAACATAACCATAACGTGTCATGAATGATACGACTGGTTCGAATGTTGTTGGGTCTAGAACAACACCACTGCTCATCAATGGAATGTATGGGCAATAGAATGCTGCTGCATCAGACTCGTTAGCACCTTTGTAACCGATAAGCACTGGTGCTGTATCAGATGCATTGTATGTGTTAACATAAATCTTCATTGCATTGTTCAATGTACCAACAAACTTAGTGTTTGTAGGTGCTTCGAATGTACCTTCTGTTGTACGAGCAAATGCGCTTGTAGTAGCAGATTGTAGGATTGTCAATGCTGTTGGACCAACAACTGCCCAGTTACCAGCACCACGACGTGTGCGCTGGGCGATACGGTTAGCAACACGGTTGATTTGAACAGCTAAAGCAGCATGCTCATCACCAACGAATGTAGCAGTACCAGATACAGCAGCTTGGTTATAAGCTTCTGTGTTCTGTGAACCGGCTAGTGTTGTTAGAGATGCAATGATCTCTTGATCAATCTCAGCTGTGATCTCTTGTGCAAGAGCAGCCATGATTTCTGCTTCGATGTCAATGCCTTGTTGGGCTTGTGCATCTTGAGCAGCTTCGAATGTCCAGCGAGCTGACAACTTACGTGTCTTAGCTTCAACTGTTTGCTTCAAGATTTGAATGCTTAAACGCTTACCAGCAGCACCTTCTAAGGATGCAGTAGAAGCAGCAGTTACTTTAGAGCCATCATTAGATGAATAGCCTTCAGCAATCTTGAATGGGCTTAGTGCCTCTTCACCAGCAGTAGCACCATATGTTCCAGAAACGCTATCTGAATAACGAACTCTTAGAGTATGGATTTGACCAACTGGACCAGTCATTGGTTGTACACCTACCAACTCGTTAGCGATAACTGTTGGCATTACGCGACGAATCACTGGAAGGATCACGCGGTTTAATGTTGCGACGTTGCCGGCAGAAGTAGCACCTGTGCTAGCACTCTCAGCTAGATACTTACGTGTGTTCTCTAGTGTAGATGCCATTACAGATCTCTTAGTGCCTTGAAGGCCTTCAAGAAGTGCTTCTTTTGTTTCTGCCCAACGGCCTGTTAGTAGTTCTGACATTTATTTTCTCCTAATTAATGTTTAATTCCAGCTAGACGACGCATATTAAAAATATTGTGATCGTGTTCGCTGCTACTGACGCTGTGGGTTTCTTTGTTGCCTGTTACTTCTTTTGCCTCTACTAGTGCCTTCTTCTTTTGTGGAGCTTCGCCAGCAATAACTGCCGGTAGGTACTTGTCAAAACTACTGCGTAGTTTGCCAGTTTGTACACTCTCAAGTAATTCGCTCATAATAGCCTTTTGCTGTGAAGCCAAAGGTCCTACTAGTTCTGCCATTATTTCTTGACGTTGTTTGCTCTCCATTAGAGCTTTAACTTCTGCTTCTTTGCTTTCTAAGATCTGGGTTGCTTGTGCTACAGCGTGATGAGCCTCTACAACTTCTAAATCTTTTTTGTCTATGACTTTGAGCAATTTAGCTGTTTCTGATTTTTCGTTTAGGTAACTATTTTGATATTCGCTAGCATAAGCTTCGAATAATTTACGACCAAAATCGTTACGACGAGCTGCTTCGATGTCTTCTTTCAATTGACCAATCTCTTTTGACAGAGTCTTTTCAACTGTATTCTCGACCAACGTAGCTGCACGTTTAATGAATTGTTCCTTCATGGCTGCCAAAGCCTGACGGCCTTCGCGTACCAAACGTACTTTCATTTCTGCAATGTCTTGCTTGTCTGTATGGAACTCTGCGATTTCCTGAGCAAGAGCTTCAACTACAAACTTCTCAAGTGTATGAAACTTAGAAGCCATTTGTACTTGATCTTCATGTAATTCTTTAACTTCGCTAGCTAATTGACGAGTTACAAACTCTTTCATTACCTGTGCATCGTGTTGCATTTTTACTGCATAACGTGCCTTAGCTTCTGCTAATTGATTACGATCTTCTACAAACTGTTGAATTTCCTCTTTTAATTGATCGCCTAACATGCGATCAATTGCTTCAACCATAACCTGACGGTCATGTTCGTAGCGTTGAGCAAATTCTTCACGTAGCTGTTGAGTTACTTGTGTACGGTTCTCGACGATGCGAGCTTCCCAAGCAGCCTCAATAGACTCTTTGATCTCTTCTGAAACCACGTTGTTTTCAAACAAATTCTTTAGTGCGTCCAACATGTGATTCTCCTCTTTATTGGAGTTTGCTTATTATACCTAATAAGCTCTCTTTGAGATATTTTTGTGCTTTAGGGTCACCTTTAACCTCTTGCGCTATGCGTAAGCTGTTATAACCACCGCGACTATTCATCAGGTGTTCATAAATTGGTGTAGGGTATGCGCCAGGGGCACTAGGTTGAGCTACCACATCAACTGTGATAATCTCAAAATCTGATACTTCACCGGAACTGCCATCACTGACATTCCCGGATCCGCGGCTTGATACTCCTAACTTCACTCCACTTTCTAACATAGTTTTCACTAGTTGTCCCATGGGTGTTGCTAAGATTTTTAATTTTCCATAACCGTCTGCGCCATCCATCCACATTTCTGTAATCATATGGCTCACACGGTCAAGGTTGATTCTTAAGTCATCTGGATGATCTACTTCGCCAAGTACTGAGTACCCACCTGCAATTTGATCGTTCAGGGTTTTGACAGCCCTGGCAATCTCTCTTCCAGGATAAACACGCTGATTCTGATTCCTCTTGTCGCCTTGAATGAAAATTCCCTTCATGTAAAGGTTCTTTCCATTCTCGCCATCGGATTCAACGACCACTCTTGCTTGGTCGAAACTCAGGTTTTCTCGAAGATAGTTCATCGTCTTCTACTTACTTTGCTCTTTTAGGAGCGCCATTTAACGGGCTATCAGCACCTCTGTCGCCATTGTCGCCAGTTGCTTTTTTCTCAGCGCCGTGTCCAGGTTCTTTCTTTTTAAACGCTGTCTTGCCTGCGTTGCCGCCTGGGACATTAACGTTACCAAAGTTTTCTTCTTTAGTTGATGGATTTAACAAACCGCCTTTTGTGCCGCCTGTTGTGCTTTCTCCACCTTTTACGATATTAGCAGTTGTACCGCCCATATTGTTTGATTTTGCCATTACTGACTTGGTGTTTGCACCGTTGTCGCCATGTTTTGGATTGCCAACTTTTTCTACGTATTCACGCATGAAAGCATCTTCTGGCATTTTATCCATGTCGTCATCACCCATGTCCATGTCGCCCATGTCGTCACCGCCCATGTCGCCCATGTCATCGCCGCCCATGTCGTCACCCATTAATGCTTCAAATTCGGCTTTTAATTCGTCAAGTGCGTCTTCTAGGTCAACTACACGATCTTCTAGATCTTCTTCGCCGCCCATGTCTTCTTCGTCGCCTTCGTCGCCAGCTTCGAGGTCGTCAATCATGTCGTCACCGGCGTCGCCACCGATATCACCATTTTCGTCGCCCATTTCATCATCGGCTTCGGCAAAGCCAAAACTTTCTTCCATTTCCTCGTCGGTGCCTTCGTCGAGTTCTTTGTCATCTTCTTCTTCGTCGTCTTCGTCGTCTTTTGTTTTTTCTTCTAAGTCTTGGAAGTCTTCAGCTAAGATGTTTTCGTAGATTTCGCGAGATTTTTCAACTACTAGTTGATGGAAAAGCTCTTTGGCTTTGTCACTTTCATCATTAATATGCTCGAGCATCTGCTCGAATTTATTTCGATCAGTCATTTGTTTTCTCCTATAGGTTGCAAGGCTGTCAATATATTTACACTTAATTGTAATAATAGGGGCGAAATGGCCTAATTTTAACGTATTTTAGGCCACGATGGTAATAATTTAGTTAGATGTTGATAACTTATATGTCTGAAGTTAGGATAATCCCATTCAGGATCAAAATAATTTTCTTCTAAAACTACTCGGTAGTATTTAATATTTCTATTATTTTTTATAACTTGATCTGTTTGTCTGCGCCAGTTACCAAAATAAGTAGCAGGATCTGTAGACTTTTTATAGTTAGGGGTATCGGCATAGACATTGTTTACTAGTCCTTGTTGACCAACATAATCAAAACCTAAAATAAAAATTTCGTTAGGCCCTGCTTTGCTAGCCATGTCCAATGCTGTTGGGCCTGAACTCCATCCTAGACTAGGTTGAAAATATTTAAATCCCTGAAAGGGTTTATATTTAGAGTTAGGGTTAGTCCACACTTCATGTGTCTTTTGCCATCCTGTTTTTTCAATTTCAACTATCATTTTTGGATCTACGGCCACTAGATAATCTGGTTCAAACTCTCTATATAGAGCATTACAACCGTATATTTTTCCAAATGGATGAAGTTGACTTGGGTGTATATTGAGGCGACTGTTGCCGTTTCCTAGTACAAAACTACGCATAAATTATCCTTTGCTGAATAATTTATGCCGCAGGGGCCGCTGGTGCCTTGTACATTGATTGCACAAATTCTAAATCTTTTTCTTGTTCTAGAATGTGCTGTTCGCTAGCTTTACGTAGCTCATTAATTTGACGTAAAGTTAATCTTGTCTTGCGAGTGTCGTCTCTTTTTAGGCTTGTACTATCGCGAGATGGGTCATATCTCATGTCAGTTGCCATGGACTTCATATCTTTATCAGCGTAAAATAACTCTCTCAAAATCATAATAATATTTATGCTGCGGCAGGAGTTGTTGCAGCAGCCGGTGCTGGAGCAACAGGAGTAGCACCTAGTTCAGCACCGCCTACTTCTGGAGGAGCTTCGTCGTCAGCTAGTGCGCCCATATCTGCTTCAATACCAGCTTGACTAATGCCTGCGCCTCGCATTTCTCCGCTAGCATCTGTAGGTATAGTGTCAGCTTTGCCATTTTCTTCTGACCACATGCGTTCGTTTTCTGCAATTTCTTCATCAGTAAGTCCAAGATATCGTTTAAGTGCAAAACGCTTTGACATGTATGGCTGTTGAACAATTTGAGCAAACGTACTAATTCTTGCGCCATCTACTTCACTTTGTCTATAACTTGCAAAGTTTAATGGAGGTTGTAGTTGTACTTCAAATAAGCTAGAATCAATATTCACACCACGATCGTGCAAATACATTTTAAATTCTTGATCAAACGCATCTTGTAACAAACTCTGTAGACGTTCACAGTATTTGTTAAAACGCAGTTCTTGAATATATGCTGTGCCAACTCGCCCGTCGTTATACTGCGCTTGGCTGTCATCTGCACCTGTAGGCAGATAGCTTGAAGGAATTCTTAAACCGCGGAATAATTTGTTTGTAAAGTATTTTAAGTCGTCAATCTCACCAAGATTCGTCCCTCCAGGTAGGGTTTCGACTTTACTTCCTCGTCCCTCAGCAGTTTGTGGGAAGAAGTAATCTTCATTGATAGATAACGGATTGTAAGCTGAATCAATAACGTTAGTACCACCGCCGGTGCTACTTGGAATTCTTCTTTGATGTATTTCATTTTTAACACGCTCAACAAAACTCATAGCCAAGTGACTTGGCATGTTACCTACGTCAACATAGAACACACGTCGTTCTGGCGCACGTTGTACACGATAGATAATAATAGCATCTTCGAGCAGTTCTTTTTGTTTATAAACTTTAAAAATGCTTTCTAACAAACTGTTACCAAACGGGTAGTTGTTGTCAAGACCTTCTGATAAACTTAGATGAATAACATGTTTGGCATCAATTGCAACTTCGTTCATGTTGTTTTGAAAACGTGTACCAGGACTCATAGGGTAAGCACTAGATTGTCCTTGTGCGGCAGCACCACCTGCTACATAGGCAGTACCGCGATTGTTTGTATTTGTTTGATTAGGATTAATTGTAGTGACAACTAGATCTTGAAAATTAGGATTTAGATCACGAATAATATATTGTTCAGGTTTCTTACCGTCGCTTTCGTTGACAATAATTTTTGTAATCTTACCTGGATCAACGTGGAACCATTTTTTAGTTTCAGGATCACGTACAAAGAATCCATCACCATATTTGAATATGTTACGTACAATACGGAAGATTCTAGTATTAAAACTCTGTAGCTTTGACCATTGTTGGAGATATTCTCTTAGAATTGCAATTTCACTACTGGTAGCTTTGCTTTTAAAAAACAAATGAAAGGGTGTACGATTTTCTTCGTTAGGCTGGCTGCAAAATTCCGCAAGTATGTCTAAGGCAGCATTGACCTCACTGTCCATATCCATTGTATCATATTGCAAATAACGTTGAACACGATTAGGTGCACCAGTATACACATCGGGCAAGTAACTTGAATAATTTGCTCTAGCGGGTCCAGGGCGTGAAGAGCCGTTGCCTATTGGGCTATATGTGCCAGGTTGACTATCAACAGATACTGGCGTAAAATACTTTTTCCAACTCATCGATTATGCCTTGAATAAATTAGGGTTGTTGCTTTTTGTAGCTTTAGCAACATCTTTATGCCCCGTTTCAGTAACAGTAATTAACTGTGCCATCTTAGTATTTAACTGATTTAGACTGGTCAACATG
>Ga0208975_1000225_pt1 | contig 30421 bp, 37 predicted proteins | sample GreLakmeER78MSRF_FD_187700 | JGI IMG/M metagenome (GOLD analysis project Ga0208975, IMG submission 187700) | Freshwater lentic microbial communities from great Laurentian Lakes, MI, USA - Great Lakes metaG ER78MSRF (SPAdes) | ecosystem: Environmental > Aquatic > Freshwater > Lake | place: Great...
TTTAGATTCGGCAATTAAATATGCCTTTACCGCGTCTTCTTCTCTAACATCAAAATAATTAGTTGATTTTGGTTTTTTAACTACTTCGTCTTCTTTAGTTAAATCATTAACTACATCTTCTTTAGTCGGACTATTAATTAAATTTTCATCATTACTATCTAAAGGTAAACCCATTATGCTTCTTCAGGAACATACTTTATTTTTCTATCTGAAACAAAAAAATGTTCTTTTTTTGCTAATTCAATCCAAAAAGAAACTTCATTATCTGAAACTTTTTTATTTCCATTTTTATAATTCCAAAAAATAGAACCCTCTCTTAAATTCATATGTTTATATCCAATTCTTGGTATTGTCATAATATTTATTGAGTTGTATGTTAGTCTCAATAATAACTCATAAACAAAAGTAAGTTTAATGGACGGTTTAAATCCGCCAGCATTTAAATATGTGGATTTTCTTATTGACATACCACTTGATTGAAAATTTTGATAGTTCATTAACACTTCATTAGTTAAAACACCTATTTCACTATTTAAACTAGCCGCAAATGTCGCTTCATTTGTAAACCCAACAAACATTCCTTTTTCGTCTGTATCAACAACTAAAGGTAAAAACGAATCAAATTCTGGATACGATTCTGAAAATCTTTTAACATTTTTAAACCAAATACTAGAGTACTCATCGTCAAATTCTAAGATACTAACCCACTCACTTTTTGCGTTTTCTACACCTAAATTAGTTTGAGTACAAAAATCAAAATCACCTTTATTTTCTACTAGGTTAACAGTTAGTCCACTATAATCATAATTTTCCAATTTAATTTTTAATCCGTCTTCATCTGTATGTACAATTACAAGTTCATTAATGTCTACAGATTGTATTTGTAATGATTTAATTGCCCTATCAAATAGAATATCAAAATCTTTATGTTTTAATGTGTGTATTGGTAATATTACCGATACGTCAAATTTTTCTTTTTCCATGATTAATTAATTTCTTGAGTTACGTTTATTTTTTTTAGTTGATCTGAAAAATTTTCCTCTCTTAGTTTAAAAAAGTCCTCAAATAACGTTATTACTTTTGAGTCGAAACTATCCTTATTTGTGAACAAACTACTTGTTGTAGACATACCTGTACGTAAGGTATCTGCAATATTATCTTCTAACCAATTTTGTGTGTAGTTAGCTAAAATATCAATGATTTCATTAAAATGGTAAGTCCAAATACCGTTTTCTTCGGTCATCCAATCTGGTTTTAGGTTTGGAACTTTACCAATTACTGGTGTCCCTGTAACCATACACTCTAATGGGAACGTCCCAAATGCTGATTCAGAATCAACCCAAATTGAAACATAAGAGTCTTTTAATAGTTTAGCGAATTCTAATTGGTTTATTCCTCTCATATCTCTAAAAGTTATCCATCTGTATTGTGGATATTTTAAATAAAAACTTTTAATTATTTTACCAGTGTCTCTATGATCTCTAGTGTGTATAGAAATTATTGGTTTTGATGGTTTTTCTTTTTTAGTAAAACATTCTGATACGTATGGTTCAACAATATTAAAACTAATATTTTTCATAATGGTTGAAATATATTTTTTTTGAATTTCAGATGTTGTAATACATTTAAAAAATCCGTAGTTGCTCCAAGAAACACCAGGTGACATCGTTTCTAACATATGGTCATAAGCTTGACAAAGAACAATTTTACCACAAGCAACATTTTTTAGTTGATCCATTACGTGTCCGTATATTTCTGGAATAACAATTATGTCTTCAGGCGATACTTCTAATTTTTGTCCGTCTATTGATTGGTGAGGTAGTTCCATATACTTAACATTTAACCATTCCCCGACCCCTTTATAGTCTACGGTTTCATGGATAATAATAGAATTAAATCCATTATTTTTTAAGGTTAATGCCATATCATAAATGTATTTAACCGAAGCTTTTGGGTTACCCATTGTGTCTTGAACTAAAAAATAAATTCTTGACGTTTTATTTTTAATTTTTTCTAAAGATTGTTCAATTTTTTGAATTTTTTCTAATTCCATTTTTAAAGTGTTTTTAATATTTTGTTTATTAATAAAGTATTGAATGCGATTTTAAACGGTATTGTTAGGTCTTTTGCCCCATGAATACCTAAACCCTCATCAATGTCTTCTCTTTCTGTTAAGATTACCTCAATTAAACTTTTGAATATCTCAAATCTAGGTAAGCTTATTTGATCTTCATTTTTTGTTTCTCCTGACAATACAATTTTTGTATTATCTACTATTGTTACTTGAGATTCTAACTCATTAATATCAATATAGTAATTTTCTCCTAAAAATTTTAACATATGGTTATTTTTTGTAAAATGTCATCGAACTCTTTTAATGTATTAATAATATTTTCAGAGTCAATGTTTTTATTATAATTTGTTGCGTATTTTACAACAATTTTATCTTTTGGTTTATTTAATAATAATTCAGGATTGGATGTAAGTAAAACGTCAATCTCATTCCACATAGAAGTTATTGTGGAATTTGAGTAAAATTTTATTTTTTCAATTTGGCAACCAAACTTTGAAAGAAAAAATAATGATGCTGGTTTTGATTTACCCATCTCATCAGAAACAATTAATAATTCATTATTATCTCTATATTTTAAATATATTTCATTTAAATCGTTAAACGAAAAAGTCTCTGATGATCCTGCATGTCCAAAGATTTGCATTGCAAAGTCTTCATAAGTGAAGTCATAAAGTTCCTCTTCATTTTTAAAACTAAAATGATTCATTAAATTTAAACTTGTAACTTCATTTTTTATTTCGTATTTAAAATTTTCTTCTACAACAACTAAATCAGTATTGCCGGATAAATCAACATCAAAAGTTTTTAAATTAGTTTCACCACCACCCTCATCAATCATATGTTTTTCGTATAACTGAGTAAATTTACCGATGGTATCTCTTAAAACACCATTAATTTCAATCCCTATTCTCATCATATTTTTTTAAAATTTTACTTATTAGCGGGTTTCTAACAATATCATCATCACCAAATTCAAAGACACCAACATCGTTAATATTTTTAAACCTTTGTATTGCATCATACAATCCTGATTGTTTTTTATCTTTATATCTGTCAGTTTGTTCAATGTCTCCGGAGATAAAGAATTTACTATTAAAACCTATTCTTGTCAATAGTAATTTCATTTGATTTGGACTTGAGTTTTGTGATTCCTCAAATATTAAAATAGTATTATCAATATTCATTCCTCTCATATATGCTAACGCGAATACCTCTATAATTTCGGCGTCTTTTAATTTCTCTCTAGCATCTTTACCTATAATTTTATTTAATAGGTAGTACGATGGAAAAATGTAAGGATCTAATTTTTCTTCTAAATTTCCTGGTAATGAACCTAACTTTTCTTCGGCTTCAACTGCAGGTCTAACAATAACTAATTTTTCATATGTGTTATTTGTATCCATTAATAAGTCAACCGCGGCTTTCATCGCGATGTAGGACTTACCAACACCTGCTGGACCAGAACATATTGTTATTTGATTATTTATAAGTAAGTTATAGTACTCTTCTTGGGTTTTAGTTAAAAACTTATTTTTTTGTTTTTTCTTAATTATTGAATTAATAAAATCTTTTTTTGAAAATGTTTTAATTTCACTTTCTTCGTTTTGTGGTTGTATTTTTCTTCTTGTCATAAAAACTATCTAATAAATCTTTTTTTACACTCCTCATCATAGATTTTTTTTCTAAGGTTTGTTGTTGAGTGGTTATGGTCTCGTTTATTGTGAATAATTCTAATCCCCCTTTTTTGACAAATGTTTTTTGCCGTGTAATCCTTATCTTTATAATCTTCACCAATTATTCGGACATCCAAATCTAAAGAACTAAAAAGTTCTTCTAATTCTTCTTCGGTATTGTAGGGAATTATTTTATCAACGTATTTAACAGCATCTAACTGTAAGTATCTTTCTACTAAAGATTGGATTGGTTTATTTTTTTCAGGTCTATCTATTGTTGGGTTGTTTTGTATTGCGCATATTAAATAATCACAATGTTTTTTACATTCTTCTAACATAATGATGTGACCTGTGTGTAGTAGATCAAATGTACTACATGTGATTCCTACAATTTTTTTATCCATTTTTTATTTTTTATAAAAATTTAACCAATAATTAATCATTTCATCCAACATTGACTCAAAACTATATGTAGGTCTCCACCCCGTAATATTCATTAATTTTGTTGAGTCCCCTTTTAAATCTCTAAGTTCTTCAGGACGAAAGTATTTTTTATCTATTTCAATGTAGTCTCTATAGTCTAATCCAAGTTTAGAAAAAGTGTAGTAACATAAATCCTTAACTGAATGAGATACACCTGTTGAGCAAACAAAATCGTCTGGATTATCTTGTTGTAAAATCAACCACATAGCTTCCACATAGTCTTTAGCGTGTCCCCAATCCCTTGTTGCGTCTAAGTTACCTAACTTTAATTTTTTAGATAATCCTAAATAGATTTTAACCGCCTCTTTACATACTTTATTTGTTACAAAATTAGTTCCCCTTCTAGGTGACTCATGATTAAACAGAATCCCATTAGAGATAAACATACCGTATGAGTTTCTATAGTTTCTACAAATATTATATGAAAAGACTTTAGCACATCCGTATGGAGAAACTGGATTCATTGGTGTTCCCTCTCTTTGGTAACCATCTTCATCAATATTGTTACCGAACATTTCAGAAGAAGATGCTTGATATAATTTGATGGTTGGGTCCACTAATTTAATTGCTTCTAACATATTTAATGTACCAATACCCGTTGCGTTTGCGGTATATAATGGTTGGTCAAATGAAATTCTAACGTGTGATTGCGCGGCTAAATTGTAAACTTCACTTGGTCTCACTATTTGTATAACTTTTATTAAAGATGATAAGTCTGTTAAATCTGCGTAATGTAAATTTAATTTATCAAAAACACCACATAATCTTGATGTTTGGTTTTCTGATACCGAATTTCTTTTTAACGTACCATGAACTTCATACCCCTTATCAAGTAGAAACTCAGTTAAATAAGAACCATCTTGACCGTTTATACCAGTAATAAGTGCTATTTTTTTACTCATTGTTTATGATATTTGAAATTATATTTATTTGTTCTTCGGTAATGTCTTGGTGGTTTGGTATATAAAATCCTAATTCATCAACTATTTCACAATTAGGTAAACTACACTTTCCAAACCTTTCGTACCACATGGGTTTTTTTGACATATCACCGGCAATTAGAGGTCGGACTTCAATACCATGATTCATTAACCTATCTACTATTTCTTTTTTATTTTTTGATACTATTGGTATTGCAAAATTTGATACAAAATTAGTATTACTATCTCTCAAATTTAATTCATTTACACGAATAGAACTATTATATAATTTAAAATTTAAATTTCTAATTTTTGAGTATTTGTCCAATTTTTCTAAAGATCTTAAACCAATAAATGCTTGAAGATCTGTTGACCTCAGGTTAAATCCAGGAACATAAAAGTTATATAACGAATCGAATTCGGAAACTTTATATTTCTCTCTTAATTTTTTTTGTTTTTCTTTAGGTAGGTCTCTATCCCATCCGTGACTTCTCATCATTAATAATAGGTGATAAAAATCCTCATCATCCGTATTAATAAACCCACCCTCAATTGTACTTAAATGATGTCCAAAATACATTGAAAAGAACGACGCAAAACCAAAAGACCCTAAATACTTTTCATTAAATTTAGATCCCATACTCTCACAAACGTCCTCAAAAAGTAAAACGTTATATTTTTTACATAGGTCCATTATCTTATCCATTTCAGGAACCAACCCAAGGGTAGAAACAAGTATCATAGATGAAGGATTGTGTTCTTTGAACAGGGACTCAAGATGGTTTAAATCACAAGATAAATCTTTAAGATTACAATCACACATTATTGGTTCCATACCTAATAATATTGGGGTACTAACGTCTGTTGCCCAACTCAATCCTGGTACAATAATCTTCTTATTTTTAATTCTACCACTTTCAAGTAATGCTGCTAACGACAATAAAATCGCCGAGGATCCCGAGTTAACATATACCGAATATTTTGTTCCTATTTTTTTTGACCATTTAGACTCTAACTCTAAAGTTAAATCACCTTTAGTTAATCTAGGTATATCGTCTTGACTTAACCACTTTATTAACGAATCAATGTCGTCTCTATCTATAGTATCACTTACTAATTTTATCATAATAACTTTTATAAACCAATTTAATTCCCTCCGATAAGTTTAGTGGCGAAAAGTTAGGTAGTAAATACTTTATTTTTTCAATAGAAACGTCTTTTCTATGTTGACCGTTTGGTTTAGATAAGTCCCAATTAATCACTAAATGTTCAGCATCACAAGAATTTAAAGCTATATTTGCCATATCCTTAATTGTTAAATTTTCATTTCCGGCAACATTAAAACTATCATAGATTTCATTAGTAATAACGTGGTAAATAATTTTAGCGAAGTCATCAGCAAACATGAATTGTCTTAATGGTGATCCATTACCATAAAGAGTTATGTTGTCCTCTTTTTTTTGTTTTGCCTCAAAAATCTTCTTAACTAATGCCGTTATAAAGTGACTATTTGATTCGTGGTCTTTATCCCCTACACCATACAGGTTACAAGGTATGAGGTATTGGTATTTTGTGCCGTATTGTTTATTAAACGAGTCTATTTGAACCGCCAAATTTCTTTTAGCGTAACCATAAGAGAAGTTTGTCTGAGTGGGCGGGCCATTATGTAAGTCCTCTACTTTCATTGGGTATGACTCCATAATATCAGGATAAATGCAGGTACTTAATATTCCAATAAATCTTTCGACCCCCATCCTTTTGGAGTAATCAACCATAAGGGTATTCATTAAAACGTTTTCTGTAAAATATTCGGCAGGTTTATTAATGTTATCTATTATCCCACCTACTTTAGCCGCTAAGTGAATTACAACGGTTGGTTTATGGTTTAGAAACATCTCTTTAACTCCCAGTTCGGTAGTTAAGTCATAATCTTTAGATGATATATATATAGCATTAGGGAGATATTTTTTTAAATAACTTCCAACTAATCCGGATCCACCGGTAACTAAAATTTTTTTATCCATTATTTAAAAAAAAGTTTATCATTTATCCCCTTATCATCTATGAATATGTCCGCGTTTAATTTAATACCGACCCTTAATTTTGAATATTTAACTCCCCACAGATCTAATTGTTTTTTGGTTAAATCAAACCAATCAATTCCTGTGGTTGATCCTCTTGCAGTGTCTATTATTATGTTATTACCGTCGTCATATAGTTTATTAACAACCCCAATTCTTTCAATGAACGGGGTTGCATTTTCATAACTACCTTCAGTGTTTGTACATAATGTACCGTCTAAGTCAAAACAATATATCATTAACTTTTCTTAGTTTTTTAGCGATTGGTTTTTCTGTATCATAAACCACTTTTATACCGTCACCTAAAATAGTTTCCATTTTACGAATACCTGATACTAATTCTGATACGTGTTCGATAGATGCCGCTTGGTCTGAACCATACATAGTCCTATCTTTAGTAATATGAAATTCAATACACTCAGAACCAAGAGCCGATGATCCATAACACGGGATTAATCCACTTGCATGATTTGAAAAACCAATTTTATAATTAGGGTATTTTTGTTTTAATGTTGTAATGTAATTTAAATTAATTTCTTCATCTTTTGTTGGGTATGTACTAGTACATGCTAGTATATAATCAACATTATTCAAAATGTTTAAAGCCGCATCAATTTCTTCTTCGGTTGACATACCTGTTGATACGATGATAGGCTTACCCGTATGGTTTAATTTTTCTAAAAATAATTTATCAGTTAATAACGCCGATGCCACTTTGTGGTATTTTACATTTAAATTATTTTCAATTAAATCTACACTATTCATATCCCAACACGAAACAATAAAATCTAATCCTAAATTATTAGAAAAAGATTCTAATTCTTTGTATTGTTCAATACTAAATTCTAATCCCATTTTTTGTTCACGATTAGTTGTTCCCCACGGCGATTCTCTAAGTGCGTCTAACTCTTCTTTAGTGTATACCGACTCAATATCTCTTTTTTGAAATTTGACTGCGTCGCACCCTGACGATTGTGCGTTATTAATTAATTCTTTGGCTAAATCTAAATTACCATTATGGTTAATCCCAATTTCTGCAATAATGTACGTTTTTTTCATTTTAAATTAAATTTTATTTTTTTATTTTTTATATATAAATGAAATAGGACCATGGGTACCATTTTCAATAATAATACTTTTGATATTATCTAATAAATATTTTTTTTCACTCTCGGTAATGAAGTCACTTTCAAAACTACCAACCAACTGTAAACTTTTTAATACTTCAAGTGTTGTGTTCAAGGTTGATGTCGGATTATACTCTCCAGGTCTAATGTATGAAGTTATTAAATCTTCAATAACATAAATTCCTCCTGATTTTAAGTTTGGAAACATTTTACCAAATGTGACTTGCTGTTGTAACATAGTGTGTCCCCCATCATCTATTATTATGTCAAAATTATCACCATATAAATCAACAATTTTTTGTAAATCTTCTCGTTTTTCTTGATTTATTATTATCGTTGATACTCGGGATTCATTTACGTCTGAAAAATCCTCAATATCTGCACCAATTATTTCAGAATTTACAAAATATTCTGACCATGATTTTAATGACGCAGCAACTTGACATTCGACCCAACTTAACGGAGGCCTAAAAATACCTATCTCTAAAATCTTTAAATTTTTGTTTCTTAATCCATCAAAATATTTTTCATAGTACTTTGTGTACCCATTATGTTTATCGCTTTTATCTGTACCGTATTTGATAAAAATATTATTTAATTTTTCCATTTTTTATTTTTTTAAGTTTATTCTAACTGTTGTTTATTACTTATATGTCCCACATCTTTCATAAAAATTTATTATATCGTCGAAACATGGTTAAATTAAATAATTTATTTTTTGTGATTTACTTGTTTTAATCTTTTTTGGTGGAGTTAAATCTTTTATTTTTTCATAAATGGATTTAAAGTCGTGTTTATTATATTCTTCTATAAGATCAATAGATTGAATGTCATCAATTCTTTTTTTAACGTCTATAAATGTTTCTCCGGTATCCCAAACGGGAAGAAATTCTATTTCTAATTTTAGAATATTAGCATAAGAACAAACATTAACAAATAAACCTGAGGTAAAAGAAAAAACTCCTTTAGCTTTCATAAATAAAGAAAACAAAACATCCTGATTGAAGTCTGGAAAGAGTTCTTGGTACTTTCCTGTTTCGTGGTTTACATCTACATCAAAATTTGATGGGGGGTACCCAATATTTAATACGTAGTATCCCTTATTTAAAAGAAATTGTATAAAATCTTTAGTCTGCGGATAGTGTAGATGAGTATTAGACCACTCTTGTTTATTTTTAAAATTTCTTGTTATAAAAATAAAAGTATTTTCATTTACAATTTCTTTATAATTTGTTTCAAACACATCTAATGATGATTGTGATGGATACAGTAAATTTTTATCATCTAACCAATTCCTAACTAATTTTACATCTCTTTTAAAAGAATCTTCTACATTTGAGACGGAATACCAAGGAAAATAAATATTATTATGTTCATCTTTTATTGTTAAATAATTATAAAATAAAATTTCAGAATTTGGATATTTTTCTTTAATAGTAATTAGGGTAGATTCTTTATAATCGGATATGTCACGATTAACCATATTTTCTAATATTGTAGGATAATTTGCGTTTTTAGAGTCTAAAAAATTGTTTGATATAATAAGTAACTCATCCGCCTCACTAATTATACCGATGGATTTTTCAAAAACAACGGCACTAATTTTATCATAATCTTTTTTTATTGAATATAAAAATGCATTAAACTTTTGAAATGTGTGAAATTCCTCGACTGGGCCAAAAATAATTAGATGTTTTTTCATTTTTTTTATTTTTTAAACATTTTATTTTCTACTATTTCTAATATTGTGTGCCCAAGTAGAGTGTGGCATTCTTGTATTCTTGCCGTGTTATTTGATGGGATAATTAAATTAACATCTGAAATGTCTTTCATTTCACCACCATTATTACCAATAAAAGAAACCACATAAGCTCCCTTTAATTTTGCGACTTCAATTGCCTTAATAACATTTTTAGATTTACCTGATGTTGAAAAACAAATTAACACGTCACCTTCTTTAACTGATGATTTTATTTCACGAGAAAAGATATCATAGTATGAATAATCATTTCCTACTGCGGTTAAATAAGAAACATTAGACGCTAATAAAACTACCTCTAATGGTTCTCTATCAAAATAGAAACGACCACTTAATTCTGCCGATAGGTGTTGGGCATCCGCAAAACTACCACCATTACCACAAAAATATACTTTATTACCATTTTTATAACACTCAATGATTTTTTCTGCAATCATATTTGAGTTGTTTATAATCTCTTTATTACCCAATAATTCGGTCTTCAATCTAATTGACTCCTGAATATTTTTTTTAACCATTTCTACCATACTGTTTTCCCTCCGTCTATTACTACATTTGAACCTGTCATATATGAACTTGCGTCCGAACACATAAAAACAATTGCCCCTTTATATTCATCAATATGAGCCATTCTACCCATAGGTATAATATTAGATAACTTTGTTACAAAATCAATAGGATGATCATTATAAACACCAGTTGGACTTAAACAATTTACTCTAATATTATTTTTAGCAAAATATGTAGAAAGATATTTTGTCATACCAATTACCGCCCATTTGGCTGCTGAATATGTTATTGGTTTAACATTCTGTTCATTTTCAGATTTTGTTTCGTCTCTGTAGATTCTTTGGTCAGGTGCTATCACACCTAAATCAGATGAAATATTTAATACCACCCCACCACCATTTTCTAACATTTTATTACAAATTACTTGTGAAGTGATAAAAGTTCCATTTATAATCGCATCAATTCCCTCCTTAAAATACGATTCAGTCATAACCTCAAACCTTGTTTCGGGAGTTAAACTTTTATTGTCTTTAGTTACTTTTGGATCCTTAGCGGCATTATTAATAAGGATATCTATTTTTTTGTACTTGTTTGACACCTCAATCACATTATTTTTATCAGTTACATTCATATATTCCATAAAAACATTTTCTTCCCCATAAACTGAAGAAAGTTTTTTGTGTTTTTCAGATAACATATTAATGTCAACATCGGTAAGAATTACTTTAGCTCCGTATTCTAAAAGTGCTTCGGCATGTTTAGGACCTAATAGTCCACCGGCGCCAGTAATCAATGCAACCTTACCGTCTAAATCGAATAATCTTCTCATAATAAATTTTTAATTTTTTTGTATGAATTTTTTATATAATTTATTTCATCACCATCAACACCTCTTGCAAGTTGTAATACGATATTATCAGTATAATTAATATTTTTTAATGAATCAATTATACTTTTAAAATCGGTATCTCCTAACCCAAAATGTTTTGTTTCACCATTAAATGTTCTATCTTTGACGTGGACATTTTTAATCTTATCCCCAAAAAAGTTTATTAACTTTTTGTGATTAATTTTTTCTCTATACGTTGATGTAAAATTCCCTGTGTCGTACGTAATAAAAAAATTATCTTTTTTATTAACAACATCCATAACAATTTTCTTGTCACATTCAAACTCAAAACAAAAATTTATATCAGGGTAGTTTTCAGAAATGGGGATGAAATTTTTTAAAAACTCATATCTAATATGTTCATTTTCTACCGAACTACTTTCAAGTAACGGAATAACTATTTTATTTAACCCCAATTCTTTCATTCTGTTTAAAACGGGAACTAAATTTTCAGTCATAAAATCTATTTTATAGAATGTATTAGATACCATAGTGTCGACACAAACAGAAAGAATATTTGACGGTAACGTTTGTTCCGTAAAAAAAGGGTTAGTTAAATTATCTACCGGAGTTATTAACCACTCAATTCCTGATAAACCAATTTGATTTAGATTATGGAATTCTTTATCCCAATCATTAATTGGGAATTCTTGCATTTTTCCATTTACAGGTTTACTTAATCTACCTTGTAGTATACCAAAAATCATTTTTTACCAAAGTTGTAGGGTGTTGGTGCATTTGTAGATAATTGGAATTCGTTATTAAAATCTTTAATTTGTTTTTCAATATCAACACCAACATTCTCACTCCATTTGTTTAGTAACTTCCTTGTAATATCACCCATACCTGTTGTAATCTCAATATAGTTAATTGATGTCATAGGTAATATACAAAATGGTGTGGCAGTCATAAAACATTCATCAGATGTGTATGCATCGTACGGGGTTAAATCAGATTCAATACATTCAATTCCTAATTCATTACATAAGTCAAAAATGTAATCTCTACTTATTCCTCTTAGTATGTTATGTCCTTTTGGTGTTAACACTTTACCATCCTTTACAAAGAAAATATTATCACCACTACCTTCAGCAATAAAACCATTTTCATCTAATAAAACCGCCCAATTATTCTCACCCTTATAAAAAGATGCTTCAATATTAGCCATTTGATAGTGTAACCGACTTCTATTTTTAATTCTTGGGTCCAAAAGATTATTACTTATTGCCTTTTGTTGTGTGATAACTCCATTAACACCACCGTTAAATAATTTACCCATACCATTAACCGTCCATTTTAAAGGGAAGTCTGCAATAATAACGGTTGGTTGTGGGTTTTCAAAAAGGTGTGAATATAAACCAAGAGGTCCTCGACTAACATTAATCATTAAACGATGTTCGTCAGTTGGTAAAAAATTACTATCGTTTATTTCAACAACTTGATTACAAAATTCAATCATTTGTTCTTTTGTGTATTGTATAGGTATTCTAAGAATTTTTAATCCATTAAATAACCTATCAATATGTTCTTCTAATTTAAATTGTTTTTTATTAAATGATCTAGTCATTTCAAAAACCATATCTCCAAACATTAATGCTGAATCGTAAATTGAGATTTTAGCATCCATCTCATCAACAAATTTACCGTTATAAAAAACTTTTCTACCACTCATATTATCTTATTTTTAAAAATTATTTCACAAAGTTCTAAATCCTCTAAACTATCTATTTCAAACATTTTCCAATTTTCCATTAATGATAAACCGATTTTTCCAAATAATCTATTATTATTTATTATAAAACCATTTTTTTTAAAAACATAAATTGACCCGTTTTCTACATATTGTTTTTCAGAATCTTGTCTCCTTTTTCTATTTTTATAATCATAGTTTACACTTTTTAAATTATCATTTTCTAACCTCCAAATTAACATATCTTCTAATATAGAAGCAGAAAATACGGAATCAAAATTACCATTAATTAAAGTTATAATACAATTATTAATATCTTCAGTAGTTCTTAATGGTGATGTTGCCTGTAAAAAAACAATATAATCATACTCATTATCTAAAGATTTGATAGTATGTAATAGTGCACTTTCACTTGTTGCCTCATCTGTTGATAAATTATCGGGTCTTTTAATTGTTTTTGCCCCGTATGATTCTGATATTTTTATTATTTCATCACAATCACTACTAACGACAACATCTGTAATATAGTTAGATTTTAAAGCTTGAGTTATTGAATGACCAATTAAACTTTTATTTGCAAAATTAATAATGTTTTTTTTTGGTATTCCTTTACTACCTCCTCTTGCCGGAATAATGCATAGTATTTTCATATTTTTTCAGTTTTAAAGATAGTTGATAAATATGATTTTTGACTTGTATTTATAATTTCCACCCCAAGATTTTTAGCACTATCACGAATAATTCTAAAATCATTTAATATGTTATTTAAATATGGGTCAAAACTATCGTGATTAGTTACGTTAGTATTATAATAACCTTTAGTGTAATCTAAATCAATACCTGTAATATATATTTTTTTACACCCTAATAGTATTGAAAGGGCTAACATGTGAACGGCAACTGTATCACCTGAACCATACTTCTCACTATGATGTGTAAAATTTTGTAACTCCTCTTGTATTGTTAATCTACCATCTATAAAATTACCACAGTTGTTTGGACAATTATTACATTTAGAATTGTTAAAATGTCTTTGGTCGTACCCAACATATTTTAAATTGATTATGTTTTTTTCTATCCATTCTCTTGGGGTTGTGTCAACAGAATCTGAATGGACTATTGTTGCGTCCTTATATTTTTTAAATCTATCTAACATGTATGGAAACGTTTGTACTGAGTTGGCGAATACCCAATAGTCTGGTTTTAAATCGGTATTTAAATCAATATCATTGCAAGATATTAAAATTATATTTTCTCTATTTTTTGTTATGTGGTCTATAGTGTCAGACAATGAAGGCCCTAAACCACATATAAATGCGGTTTTACCGTGTTCATTATTAATAATATCATTTAATTTCATAAAATTATTGTGTTTTTAAAATATAAATCATCTAATTTAAAATCAGATTTACTTGGTCCAAACCAATTTTTAGGTGCAACTACTTTTTTATTTTTATTATTATTTAACCAGGCTCCCCACCAAGAAAAAGATGAGTTAGCAATAATGTTATCATTACATAACGACATTAAATATAAATCCTCATAATCCTCATTATCTTCACAATATATTACGTTATCTAAAAAATTAAATTTTTCTTTACACCAACTAATATCATCTGAAAAAATAAAAAAAGTTTTATCAGACCCAACTACCGATATTGCCGATTTATAATATTCAATATTTTGAGTTGGGTGATGATCTGAAAAATTTAAATAATCACCTCTTCTAACATGTAACGAACAGGTATTACTTTCATTAATTTGTGGGTATTTTAACGTTAATTTTTTAAAAATTTCTTCAGGACATTTAAAGAGTGATAATATTTGATTTTTATTTTTTAAAAAGTATTTTTCTGATTGAAAATACCCTATAATTTTAGTTGGTAACATAAAATTTGGAATAGGTGAGTATGAGAAATTAGGTTCATTATAAATTTGATTGGTATTAATATTATCAACAAACTTAATGTTTCTAAAAAAATTATTTAAATAATGGTTTGGGTTTTTATGTACGACTAAACCTTCATTTTTTGGTAAGGCGAATTCAACACCTAAGTCAATAGATTTAGAATAACCCGCAGCAATTTGAAATAAATAATTTCCTAACCCTCCTTGTAAGTAACAACTAATCATATCTATTGACTATCTCTTCAATTTTATCATTAACCCTTTTGTGAAAATGAAGAAAGGGTTTACATAACTCAAAATTTTTGTTTAATGATTCTAATTTAGAATTATAATAATTTTCATCTAAATTATTAATGGAATCAATTATCTCCTCCGTAGAATTTACAATAATAAAAGAATCGGTATCAAACCAATCCGAAATGTTAGGACAACCCCAATAAATAGGAATTGTTTTGGTGTATAGACAATCAATAAGTTTTTCAGTAAACCAATTTTTTTCTCTACTATTTTCAATACAAATATGATATTGTGAATTAAATAAAGGTTCTTTTTTATCACCAATAACACCAATATGATTACTAACGTTATATGGGAAATTACCGCTATTATAGAATTTTTTGGTTAACTTAATCTTATCTTGATTATCCCATACTTGATGCCTTAATTTATGTCCTTCAGCCCACGATTTACCACCAACTAAAAACGACACGTCAAAGTTTTTATTTTCAGTTTCATCTAAATTTGTAATCCAACAAGACCCAAATTCAAATAATTCGGCATTTTTACAGTTATCTAATGCATCTTGATTGTGCGTTAATATAACATTATATTTATCACAATTATTAATGAAAAAATCCTTTGTAGATACTATTGATTGAGGTTCAACTAATATCGCGATATTCAACCCATTATTTGATGGTTCGGACATATTATCAACGTAAACGTTTACCGGTTTATTAAATTTTCTATCTATTCTTAACCATGAACCATTCTGGTTTAATTCGTACATACTTATAATTATATATTATTTCTTTATCATCTCTAAGTTAAATGTTATATGATGTTGCAATTTGCAAAGTCATGTTCCCTAATCCGTTCATTAATCTTGTTAATACATTCTTTTAATATATCCATTTGGATTGAAAGTTGCGTTCTTACCAAAAAAATCACACCATTTTCTATCAATTTGGAAATTAGGGTTATCAGGTAAAAATTCACCAATTGCTCTTAGTGGACCACCACTGTATTGTTGTTCAAGACCAATATGGTTTAACGCTCCGTCTTCAATAATAAAATAAGAATTAACAGAAACCAAATCTTTAAATTTATCCATTGCCATTTTTACATGACTGTATAAATGAGACCCATCATCAATTACTAATATATTATTAAATCCCTCAGTATTTTTTAAGTCGTAATTTTCAAAACCACCTAAAAATCTTTTAATTCTTGGGTTATTAACGATTAATGGGTTCATAGGGTATTCCATGATATCCATAGTATGGATTGTACCATTACCTAATAAATCTAACATATCTGACATGTATAGAGCCGATGCTCCATGGTTAGTGCCAATTTCAATAATCAAGTCGGGTTTAACCTCATTAATTATCATTTGGTATAGTAAGTAATCAAAAGGGTCTTTAATTAACTTAATGCCGCGATAAAATACTTTGTGGTGACCCTCACTAATTGATTCGATTGAGAAAGAAATTTCGTTATCCATAATAATAATTTTTATATTTATGTTTAGTTGTTTTTAAAATAACCATCACCTTCTACGGTGCAGGTAATTTCATTTAATTATATTTTTTTTTAAATCAAATCTCATGGTTATTGATTCTTGGTTAAATCCATTTTTTTTATAAAAATTAATCCTTTCGGGAAAACAAGATAAAATTACTTTATAACATCCAAAATTTTCGGCCTTTTTAATTAATTCTTGTATTAATTGGGCGCCAATGTTATTTCCTCTGTAATCCTCTCTAACTACAACATCTTCAATACATCCAGCAATACCACCATTACGAATAATTTTTTGTTGTAAATGTAAAGTTGCTGAACCAACAATTTTACCATCAAACTCAGCGATTACCATATGATTATCGTTTTTAAACCACTTATCTAATGTTGATTCATTTATTTCATCAACTGACCAAACTTCTTTAAGTGTTTCTAATAACTCCTCTGTTGAGTCTTTTTTTTCAAAATCACGAATAACTAACATATCAATTTAAATTTTTATTTATTTCAATAACTTTTTCTATAACATATTTCACATCCTCATCAGTTAAATTCATATGTAATGGTAATGTTATTAATTTTTCGGAGATAGTTAAAGAATTTGGACAAGTACCAAATCCATATTTATACATCTTATAGTGTGTATTGTCCCTATAATGAACTCCTGGATAAATTCCACTTGAGTTCAATAACTCCATAAATTTATTTCTTTGGTTAACAACAATTTGAAATAAGTGTCTTGAAGATAAGAAACAATCTTTGTGACTGTTTACTGTTTGAATTCCATGTTTGGTTAATTCTTCTTCATATTTTTCACAAATTTCTCTTCTTCTGTTATTGTCTTTATCAAGATATTTTAAACCAACTAACGCCATTGAAGCCATCATTGAGTTTCCGTGGTATTTGTAACCAACATCAACTAAATCATATTCCCATTTATAATTTCCTTTATCGTTGGTTCTTTGGTATGTATCTTTATCAATCCCTAACCAAGATAATTTTCTAGCTAAAGAATCATAGTCCTCGTTTGCAAAACAAACCATACCCGAATCTGCCGTTGGTAAGTTTTTAACCGCCTGAAAGCTAAATACGGTTACATCGGCACCATGACCAATATGTTCAACTTCACCTGTTGATGGATTTTTTGCAAATGTACCTGACATGTGAGCGGCGTCCAAAATTAACTTTAATTTATGTTTTTTACATAAATTAATAATTTTATAAAGTTCACCTGTATTACCTCCGATACCAATAAACAAAATAGCCTTTGTTTTTTTAGTTATTTTTGATTCGACAGAAACGGGGTCTAAACACAAATATTCGTCTACATCCGCAAAAATAGGTTTTAAGTTTTCATACATAATTGCGTGATTTGAAGATACAAATGTTAATGGACTTGTAATGATTTCATCGTCATTAGACCATTTATTTGTGTCCTTCAATATTTTCACCGCTAAATGAAGACCTGAGGTATTTGAGTTTATAAAATGAGCATGAGGTAATCCTGTGTAAGATTTCCATTCATTTTCGATTTCAATGGTTTTAAATCCTAATCCTGTCCAACCCTTGTCTAAACAAGTTGACATGTGTTCAAAAATTTCTTCGTTTCTAAATTTTGGGATAAATAATTGTATGTTTTTCATATTAAAAATTTTTTATTGCAATACTCAATATCTTTATAAAGTAAATCACTTTGTTTTAACGCCCATTGGCTGGTTAATGTATGGTCTCCAATTCCAACGGATATTCTGTAATCTTTTAAAACGCCCGGATAACCATATTTTATAAACATACGATACCAAAGTTCACAATCAATCATATATAAAACTTCAGTGTCAAAATATTCATCACGAGGTATTAATCCAACACTTGGACAACCAACAAAGTTAATACCCCTTATTAAATGTCTACCATCACCTTCAATTCTAGGAATGATTGGATTTGTCCAACTTCCATTTCCATAATCGTAATGAATACATCCACTGATAACCCATTTACCTTCATTTAACAATAAATCAACCATTAGTTGTAATGTATCTTCACCAACAATAAAATCATCTAAATTCATCAATTTGATGTAATCCCCACTAGAATTTTTAATGGCGTTATTAGTATTGTGAGCAGGAAACCCAATATTCTCGGTGTTTCTTAAATACACAATATTATCTAACCCTAACCCTTTAATGTAGTTCTCAATGTCATCATTTTTTGAATGGTCGGAAATTACAATTTCCATATTTTTATATGTTTGAGAAAGAATTGATTGGATATTTTTATCGATAAATTCAACGCCTCTACCATTTGCTTCATATGATGGAATACATATTGAAATTTTTGGATTAAAGTTTTCAGACATTTTGTAATAAATTATATTGTAGTTTATTTCTAATTATGTTTACGGTTGAACTTACTTTGGGCATATTAACTTTGTGGTCATTTAATGGGTTTGACTCATTGTATATATATAATACATCTGGGATATATTTAAAGTGATTTTCTCCCGACATTTCTAACATCGGAAACATAAATGATAAGTCACCAGCAACACTCCAATAATTTCCACTATCGTCTTTTAAATCTTCTTCTTTAATTTTTTTCCATAACCACGACTTCCATGTTCTCATATGGGATAATGTAAAAGTTTGTTTTCTAATATCCGTAAATCTTTTTGGTGGGTTTGCAAACCCTGGTCTACCATCATGATATTTGAATGAACCGCTTGTCATCCAAACGTTTTTATCTTTATAAACCTCGTTAATAAAAGATAAGACATTTGAATTTGGTAACCAGTCATCACCATCAATTTCAACACAAATTTCATCATCAGAAATATCTAAACCACGAATTACTTGGTCGTAGTTTCCTGGCTGATACATTTTTTCTTTATTTTCAATCAGGATAAATCTTTCATCACCCAATATTGTTTTTTTAATTATGTCTACAGTATTATCTGTAGACATATCATCAGTGATAAAACATCTAAAATTTTTATATGTTTGAGTCATTATTGTGGCTAAACACTTCTCAACATAATCTTGACAATTGTATGTCGTAGTTAAAATAACTAAATTCATTTAATTTAAAATTTTTATATATTCTTCTTTTATTTTTTTTGCAACTTCTAATGAATTAAATTTACTTATATCATTAGGAATGTCAAACCTTTCTTTATTTAAAATATGACCAGAATCCTCAACATTATAAATCCAACCAGGTTTGCCGCACAACCACCCTTCAATCGTTGTTCTACCCAAAAGTATTCCTGCGGTCTCTGAACAATTTTTAACAAAATACTCAACTTTGTTTGTTGCATTATGATATTTTACGTGAGAGTTAATTAACAACTCATCTAAATAGTTTGATTTATTTTCACCAACTATCCACAATTCTTTATTAATTGTTTTAGTGTATTCCACTAAATCTTTTATTGTTGTTTCCCGTAAGTAATCAATACTACCGACAAACAAAACGTACCCATTGTCTTTAATGTTTTTAGTGTTAAACCTATTGGTGTCAATAGGATTGTAAACTACTTCAGTATTTTCTAATTGTATGTTAAAATTTGCTGTAATGTGTTTTTGTATTTCAGGTCTAATACATATGTATTTTTTTATAGTTTCATCTATAACGGGATTTTCAAGAGAAATAACTTCAGAATGTATGGTAGATATCTTATCTACGTTTGGATACATTTGACACATTTGTGTTGTAACTGGTGTGTGTTGTGTATGAATAATGTCGAAGTTAACCTCGCTCACCTTATACATCATGTTCGGTTGTGATGGTGTAACCCCTTGTGGTGTATTCAATCCCCACTTCCCGTCACCTAATTTAAATCCAGGTGGTGAACTAAAAGGTGAAACCTTTATTCCTTGTTGCTGTGCTAATTTAGAAAGATCCCCATCAATATCAGAAAGTACCGTAACGTCGCAATTAAGTTTTTTTAATCCTCTTGCTAATTCATAAACATACATTTCTGATCCTGTAAATGTTTTAAAAAATAAACAAGAAAGTAATACCTTTAATGGTGAATCGATTGTTAAATTTCTTTTAACTTTAACTGGTAGTACGTCTTTATATTTTTCAGCAAATACTTCTCTATTTTTTTCCCACTGTTCATTTGTCTGGCCAATCGACTTATGGGTTACCCTAACATCGTACATAACGCCAATTTTTACACCCTCTATATAGTTTCTAAAAGAAAAATCAACATCATAAAAGTGGAACCCCACTATCTCTTCATTAAAGTTTTTCTTAATATTTTTTTTATTTATTACGATAAAAAGACCATCAACCAAAACAACATCATCAATTTGGTTACCTAAACTTGGAGAATATTTTGATTCCCATTTTTTACCTCCGTGTTCGTGGTTTACAATCCCTCTCATTTTAGAGAAATCTTCCCACCATTTTGCAGATAAGGGTAATTGTGTTGAACCTGCAAGACCCAAAACCCCATAATCAGGGTTTCTTTTAAAATGGTTTAATATCTTTTGACCCCAATTTTTACTATCAAAATAAATGTCATCGTGACATAATATTACGATATCGTTTTTTGAGTTATTTAATATTTTATTATAAACTTCAGTTAATGAAAACTGACCATTATTTTCCACAGGAATTATTTCAGGATTAGATATTCCTGATGATTTTTTTAACAATTCTACAAAATTATTATCAATTTTTCTTGTTGAAAATCCTATTGTTATCATATACCAGTACTTCCGAAACCATTTGAGTTACGATCTTTATTGTTAATGTTATCTACTCTAATTAAATCTACCCATTTACCACTAACCACAGGGCAAAGAACCGCTTGTGCAATTTTTTGTCCTTTTTCTATTTTAATTCTTTCCTTTGTGGTATTAAACATAATGACTTTAATTTCTCCCTGATAACCACTATCCACAGTTCCTGGTGAATTTAAAACCATAAGTCCTTGATTTAGTGCTAAACCACTTTTAGATCTCACTTGAATTTCATAACCTTCGGGAATATCAAATCTCATTCCGGTTTGTATTAAATTTCTATCATTTGCTTGTACCCAAAAATCTTCTGTTGATCGTAAATCAAATCCGGAATCAGATTCATAGGCATATTCAGGATCGGAGTTTTCACTATTATTAACAAAACTTAAAGGTACTTTTTGATTTTTTATTGAATCATAATCGTTTGATTTAATAAAAAAATCTTCCATTTCATCAATATTAATTCCCATTGAATCAATCATAGATTGAGGGTTTGACATATCAATTCCACTAAATTTTGATTTTAAATCTTTTATTGTATTTAAACTTTCTTTTATTTCTTTTATTCTATCAAACATTATTTTAAATTTTTTAATTTTGTTATAAAATCAATCAACACTTTAACGTCTTTTTCACAGTATTCTGCGATTTCATTTAATTTATTATTATTCCAATATTCGTTATGTACCATAGATCCATTTATTTCACCATCTTTTGGTGTTTCAATATCCATAGTTGAACATACAAGGTCTAAAGACCCAATGGATGTGTACGACCCATATTGCCAAATCTCTTTAGTGTCAATTGCTTTTACTTCCCAAGGTTTAGTATCGTAAGAAGGTAAAATTTTAGACGGCATAATACCATTAATAATCATTCTTTTTGCTAACATTGGGATATCAAAGTTTTTTAGATTGTGACCACATAGATAAAAATCTAATTTATGACAACGATCCAATAAATTTCTAACCTCAATTAATAATTCTTCTTCGTTATTATTTTTAAATGTTTGTATTTTTGTTCCGTTTTCGGTTACAAATGCCATTGACACACATATGATTTTTGCAAACTCTGGAACAAGTGGTGATCTTAATTTAAAAACCATATCCATATGTTCTTGATTTGACATGGAATCATTAATTACGTCTTCTGGAAATCTTTTTAAAAACCAATCAAAGTATTTTTCAAATTGTTCAGCTATTTTAGGACTATTTTCTTTACAGGTGTTATAATCTTTACAACCACCTACGGTTTCAATATCTAAAAATAAAATTTTTGTTATTGGTATGTTTATCATTTTAATAAGGATTTATATAATTCTGATCTATCTTTTGTTACTTTATTTAAATCGTACGTGTCTTTTACTGTTTCATATAATCTTTGTCCTAAATCGTAAGACCAATTAGGGTTATCAATTAATTTTTTCATATATTTTGCCCAATCGCTATGGTTTTTAACTTCATTAACTAATAATGCGTTACCGTCTGTAAATTCCCCGTTATTTAATGCGTGTTTTAAGTCTACAGTATACGGACCAACGTTTGACGCTATAATTGCTTTTTTATAAAACCCAGCCTCAATAACTTTTAATTGTGATTTAACTCTATTAAATATGTGATTTTTAATTGGTGCTAATGATACGTCAAACAACCTATAATTAGATGCGTAGGTATTAATTGGTTTTGTCCATACACGATTATAAAATGGTAAGGTGTCAGATATAAACTCATCTTCTCTAAATTCCATTAAAAAGTCTTTGTGTTTTGGATCAACTAATTTATAATTATCTGTAAATATTTCTTCATAACGAGACCAAACCGTTTCTTCGGGTTTAATATCTCTTTGTTTTTGTTCTCCTGTTTGTTGATTAATTTCTGTAACAGACCCTCTAACATCAAAACCACAAAGATATAAACTAAATTTATCTTTTAATTGTGATAACTTATTCATCGTACCATCCATAAGTTTTAAGTCATGTAAATGTGAAGATCCACCTAACCAACCAAATCGTAATTTATCTGAAGGTTCGGTCTTTGCTTTAAACTGAGGTTCATTTGGGTTAATTGCGTTTGGTAAAACATAAACGTTTTTATTAAATTTTAAAATTTCAGTCGCAAAAATACTAGTGGTTGTTGTTACGTGACCAGCAGCTTTTAAATTATTCATAATTTTTTCGTGTAATTTTGACTGAACAACCATAGCATGAACTGGATGTTCTTTTGTTGGTAACCAATAATCGTCTAAATCCATGATAGTTACTAATCCAAGATTATTTAATCTTTTAATTAAATCTACTGAATTTTCATATTCATGACCAATCGTTCTATGAAAATGTACAATGTCGTATTGTTTCCAATAATTTATATCATTAACTTTTGGTTCATAATCTATATCTACGTGAAAATCATCAGGGTAAAGATTTTGTAACATAATGTGCGGATCAATTGATCTAAACTTTCCGACACCAGTCTTATCGCTTGGTAAACATAATACTCGTATTTTATTCATATATTAATTTGTTTTAATTAAAGTATAATATAATTAAAACAAAAAATCCACCAAAAAATGGTGGATTTTTAAAATATAAAATTTAGTTATTGTAATTTTTTAATTTTTGTTACTCTACCAATGAAAAGGTGTTTTCCAACTTTAAATTGTATTGATTCGTTTGAATTCTCTGTAGATTCTGACAACATACCAGCATCTTTTAGTTCTTCCCGAATTACGTCTCTAACGGTATCCCTAACAACATCACGAATCATGGATTTAAGTTTACCAAGATCACCAACATTATTTGTTTTTAATTTATTTTCATTTGTTGATTCTGTAATTGTATTACGAGTTGGTTCTGATTTATTTTTATCTAAATTCATTAATCTGTGTGCCCCTTCAATTATATCATTTGATATTACTGTAGAAGATTGACTTTGTTGTACTATTGGCACATCTATCATTAACCTTTTAATCTCATCAGGTAGTTTTGAATTTATTATTTTATCTTGATTTAAGGGTTTTGTTGGGTCAAACTCTGATTTTCGTTCTGATTGATTCTCTAACATTTCTGTAGGTAAGTTATATACCGCATTAGTAGTGTCAAAACTTTCAACCATAGGTGAATTAACGTTTCTTACCGAATCCGATCCACGTCTAATATTTTCTTGTTTATCCATAATTTTTTTTGATACTGCAAGTCTTTGCATTAAATCTTCAGATGATCCCATAATATATTTAATTTAATTCGTTATTGATATTGTCAAAACTAGCATTCACAAATACTCTAGACATTGATTTATCTCCATTTGGGTTGTAATTTGGCCTTATCGTAGTAAATTTATCCATTGTTGGTTTATAAGTCAACACTTTATCTAATCTAAAAAGTCTCCATCCGGGGATTGGATTACTTTTTACTTTTTGAGAGTGTGACGACCCTTCTATCTCCCAAGCTCTTAGTACTAAATTTCCAGATTTACTAATACCCAAACAAACGGGTTCTATTCTTCGATACCCTTTACCGTATTCTTCTCCATCATAATTTATAATAACCACTGAATTCGTTTTAATTGACGACTGTGCAGACTCAATAGATGCGACCTCAGTAATTATTTTTTTTAAATTATTTATTAATTTCATGTAACAGTATAATAAGGATTGTTTGTTGAAAATTTATTTACTTTTAACTCGTCTTTTCTTTTTAAAATATCGGTAGATGTTCCAATTGAATCGTTATTAATATCTAAACTGCCGATTCCCCTACCAATTTTATCACCATCAGCTAACGCATCTGGATGTACTGTAGAGTATTGATTATCCGGTTTAAAATCATTTTTTGGGATTAATTTTTTTCTTTGATCTTCCGCAATTTTTGATAATTCATTATTTGGTTGTGAAAAATCTAATTTATCTGACTGTATAGACATATTATAAAATTTTATTTATTAGTTTATTTATTTTTTTAACTTCCTCGTTGACTTTTAAATTGTCTACGGAACTAGTGTGTTTATTATTTAAATTAAAATTATTTTTTTCGTGAGAATCTAAATATTGGTTTTCCATTCCGGTATCCATTTTTATTTTTTTACCACTGTTATCCCCCTGTCTCCATACTCGTAAAACTTCATCACACCAACCTTTCATTCTATCCCCACCATTTAAAATAAAAGGAGCATCTTCTTTGTTTCCAGAGTAAGAGTCAAACCAATTTTTTATTCTTTTAATTTGTTGGTATGTTGCTTTTTTGGATTTACGTAAATCTTGATTTCTACTAAACCCTTCAGTATTAGTGTCACCTTGAACAGACCCAAAACAATCATTTAAATGTTTAATTAATGAATCTGGAATAATTGCAATGTTATTATATAAATTACTGTTCATCTTTTATTAATTTAATCAAGTCTTTAATTGATACGTTATTTTCTTTTGCAAACTTTCTTAAAGATTTAACATTTCTTAATAAAAGCGGATGTATTTCTCCAATATTTACATTATTTTTAATTTCTAAATTATCTGTTTCTTTATCTAATAAAACGTCTTCAATAATATCATTGTTTTCATCTAAACCCTTTTCTTTTAAAATTAATCTATCTATGAAGTTTTTTTTATTTTTAATTTTTTTTGGAGCTCTTTTAACTAAATTTGGTTTTTTTCCTTGTTGTACGGCTCTATCAATCGCTGAGTCTTTATCTAAACCTAATTCTTTTTGAAAATAATTAACGGTCTCGTTATAGTCCATAAATATAGTATCCTCAAACCCAAAAGCGTCTTCCATATTTTCTTCTTCAAGTTTTGATTCACGATAAAACCCATGCCAACCTCTTAATAATGGATCACTTGGTGATCTGGCGGCTTGAACTATTTGGTCTGTAGTTTTTGTTCCTACCCCTGTACTAGCCGGATTTAAAATAGGTATTTTAGATGTTAACCAAGTCCCATCAGTATCGACAAGTTCCGTCATCTCGGTTTCTTCTCCTTTTTTTTCTTTTTTTATTGTTTTTAAAAATATTTCATGAGTTTTACATGGCATATATATTTTTTCATCACCATTACCATGGGAATGAAAACCTAAGCACCCTAAAGTTTTTGAAACTCGATTGGCTCTCTCCTTTGTAGAATATTTATATGTTTTCATTATAATGTTTACCTATAAATACTTCAATCAAAGTATTTATTATAAAAAACAATGCCAACTCAAAATTTAAATACATATTATTATTCAAAATACAAGTCAATTTTAGATTATGGACATTATTTTGATTTAACATTAGCTCCTGATGAAAAAGATTATGATGAGGAAGTTGTCTTTTCAAATAAGTTAATTGCAGAAAATGATGGTAATAGATTACCTATATTCATAGACTTAAGTTCTAATGATTCATCAGAACAACAATCAATTTTATTTAATAGTTATGTATCAGGAGCGACTATTGTATCAAAAAATTATTACAATCCAAATAATTTAAATTTGACTTTAGATTGTTATTCGGCGTTTACTGGTACCTGTGACGTTGGGTTAGTTGGAACCGATAATGGGTTATTTAATCAAATGTCAGGTCAAACGTTATATTATACTAAGGGTATTAGAAACGATTTTAAATTTAATCCACATTATTATGACGCAAGATTTAAAATGCATCCAATAACAGGATATACATCAACACCAAACCAAAGGTTTTCAGGTATAACTAAAAATACTAAATACAATATAGTTTCAAAAAGTGCGACAACTATTGGATATTATCAAGAATTATATGGTGGATTTTATCAAGGATTTTATAAATTAAAAGGTTATGATTATGAAGTTATGCCTGAAAGAATGAATAAGGGTTGGACTGTTGAAATGGTATTAAAACCTAGATTATCTAGCCAATTTGATATTAACACACAAACTGAAGAATATTTAAATACGGTTTACCCAAAAAATTCTGGAACATTTTTCTTTTTTGGTGCTAGATCTGAAAATAAATATTATCACTTCGCCGATGGAAGTCCAGAATCTAATAGTGGTTATACTAGAGTAACCTCTGGATTAACTAAAATAATGTCATGCGCATGTGCAGATACAGGTGTAACTAATTCTGATTGTATTACTATTTACCCTAAAAGCGCAACGACTATAACCCACAATATTGGTTGCGGTTGCGGAGCATGTATAAGTGAATCACCAACACCACCACTTGACCCAATGTTTGATGTATTATCGAATACAATGTCAATAAGGTTTAGTGGTTGTCCTTTAAACCCAAGACTATGTGTTAAAGTTATAAAGATAACAGGTGATTGTGTAACTACTGGTACCTGTTCAACAACTGGTTTAACATTTCAAACTGGATATACTATTACTGAATTTTGTTCTCCACAAATATACAATATTTGTGATTACGATTGTGATGATGATAGTCTTGTTTTTGATGAAAAATGGGTAATGATTAGTGCCACCTTTGAAAGGTACACTACTATTGAAGAATGTGATTTAATTAATTTAGGTGGTTTAGGGGATTTACGGCAAGTAACACATCAATCAGTAATTAACGGAACTTCATATAATTTAATAATGCCTCCAGAAACACATTTAGGAGATAAAAAAGAAAATTTGGTACATAGAGTTAGGTTTGATAGAGAATGGTTTGATGATACTTGGTATAGAATGGGAAAATTAAAACTACACATTAACGGATATCTTTTTATGGTTATTGAAAATTTTGAAGAGATAATACCAAGAGAGTTAAATACCGAAAAAGAAAAACAAATTGGAGTACCATTTAATCTTTCTTTTGGCGGAGGATCTCAAGGTCTACATAATCATTTAATTTTTTCGTCATCTACAATACCATATGGACCATATATGCAAGACCCTGAATTATTACCAAATAACATATTATCTGGTACCACATTATCTGGCATTAATACTAATATTTTAATTGAACAAAATTTTGGTGGGTCATTTATGGGTGGAGTATCTCAGTTTAGAATGTATGTGGAACCTTTAGGATCTCCTCAAATACAACATAATTTTAGAATATTAAAAGATAGGTTTGATTTATTTAATTATTGGTGCCCCGATTGCTTAACATCTATATGTTCAACAGAATTTATTTCGGAATGGAAAACAACATCAATGGATGAGTATATCTATTTACCATATAGTTCTGGTGGTACATATAACGGAACAATTAATTGGGGTGACGGTACAACATCATCTAATACATATGAAAATAGATACCATAAGTATACTATGAATGGTAGTTATACAATAACAATTATAGGTCAAATAGTTAATTTTAATTTTGGACTTAATAATCCACATAGTGTTAGTAAACTTTTAAGTGTTAATAAGTGGGGGGATTGTTTAAATCTTGTAAACGCTAATTCTGCGTTTAGTGGTTGTAGTAATCTTAACTTATCTGGGGTTACTGACGTTTTAAATGTTAGTAACTTATCAAATATGTCTAATATGTTTGCTGATTGTAGTAAATTAACAACAATAAATAATGCCACATTATGGAATGTATCTAATGTTACAAATATGGAAGGTATGTTTAAAAATAATTTGGTGTTTAATCAAAATCTTAGTTCTTGGTGTGTTATATTAATTCCGACACTACCAGCTAATTTTGACTATAACACACCACTATGGTCATTATCAAAACCAATTTGGGGTAATAGTGCAAATATTAGTTATTCTGGAACACCGTTTTGTCAAACGATAACTAGTGGTCAATCAGTGACCCAAACAGGTAAACTTGGAGGAACGTATTCCTCAACTGTAGGTTTAAGTATTAATTCTAACACTGGATTAATTACCCCAAGCGGTAGTACTTTTGGAACTTACACGGTAAAGTATATTACTCAAGCATCAGGTGGTTGTGAGTCAATAACCGCAACAACTTCTATAACTATAACCCAACAACCAAGCGCCACTATTAGCTACTCAGGTACTCCATTTTGTATAGGTATTGCCGCTGAACAGAACGTAACTCAAATAGGTACAACAGGCGGCACTTACAGTGCAAGTCCATCAGGTTTGACCATCAATGCAAGTACAGGATCTATTACTCCAAGTACTAGCACCGCAGGAACCTACAGTGTAAACTACAATATGGCATCTTCAGGTGGTTGTTTATCAGCATCAACCGCAACTACAATCGTAATATCATCGCAACCATGCCCTTAAACATTTAAATTAAAATATATGGAATTTTTTATAAAACAAAACTCAAACTTACCTATATTAAAAATGGATATAATTAAAGATGGTAGAACAAAGTCATGGGATAATTTTTATTCAATTTTAGATAACGCAACATTAAGGTTTTCAATGGTTTGTGAAAATGATGGAATTCAAAAAATATTTATGAAAGATGCGTATTTAACTGAGAAAACAAAAACGAATCCAGACTCCCCAAGTCAATATTATATTTATTATAAGTGGGTAGGTAGGGACACAAACAAAAAAGGAAGGTTTGTTGGTCAATTTTCAATTATACTTGAAAACGGAGAATTAATTTCACCCATATCTGAAAATTTATACATAAATATTATTTGATTTTTTAGTTAAAAATTAGTATTATGTATTTAAAATGTCTGCGTGTTGCGTGAGATATTATATTTATACACTAAAAAAAAATAATTATGATTCCCCAAGAAGAAATTGAACAATTTTTATTAGGTGAAGACGATGAAAAATATATTGTCGCATTAGAATACGATTATAAAAGTTCCAAAATATATAAAATAATACAAGACCCAATTAAAGGTAAACTATTAAGGGTTGATTCTTTTATTCCTTTTGCTTGGGTTGGGAATTTAAAAAGTAAGAATTT
>Ga0208975_1000226_pt1 | contig 30388 bp, 28 predicted proteins | sample GreLakmeER78MSRF_FD_187700 | JGI IMG/M metagenome (GOLD analysis project Ga0208975, IMG submission 187700) | Freshwater lentic microbial communities from great Laurentian Lakes, MI, USA - Great Lakes metaG ER78MSRF (SPAdes) | ecosystem: Environmental > Aquatic > Freshwater > Lake | place: Great...
CGTACCAGTATTGGGAGCATATCCTACTGAAGAGGAAATTATTGCCAAAGCAAAATTACTTAATGCTTTCGTTTCTAACGAATAATCATTAAAAGGGTTTCGGTAGGTTTCCTCGTAACAGAATAACTTACCACTTTTATTACAACTAAGGAAATTAAAAATGAAAAATCTTATCGCAACCGCATTACTCGTTTCAGCAACTGTTGCATTTGCAGCCGAGCCAGCTAAAGCACCAGCACCAGCACCGGCGGCTTCTGCACCAGCACCAGCTAAAGTTGAAGATGTGAAAAAACAAGACAAAAAAGCTAAAGTTGAGAAAGCACCAGCACCCGCTAAAGCTGCATCGGCGCCAGCACCAGCAACGAAATAAAGGACAAACATGAAAAAATTAACAATTGCCACAGCACTCGTATTGAGTGTATTAACCGCAACCGCTGCGGATGTTTCAGTGTCTAGTGTTCGGGATATGACATCCGAACAAAATGGTTATCGTGTAACAGTAGCACTTCCAGTTGCTAATTTAAGCGCAACTAAAGTTGAAGGCAATTATGTTCGTTGGGCTGTTGGGCACAACTTTCCATTGACTTCAGTTGGTCCTGTTGCATTAAGCGCATCACTTGCTGGCGTGTATCATAACACACAAAAATCATCCTCAGAAGATGGTTATGGATTTACTGTTGGCGGAAAAGCAACAATGCCAGTAGCAAAGAATGTTAATGTTGTAGCAAGCCTTGAGCGATTCACGGGTCAAAGCCGTATTTCAAATTCTGACGGAAATACTGCATCCCTCGGATTAAACGTAAAGTTTTAATGCTGAAATAAGTTTCAGTGGTTCTTACAAAACCACTCAAATATTGAAAGGTAACAAATGAAAAGTAGACCTATACTTTTTAGTGCAGTAGTGTCTTCAATAATTATGATGATGTTAATGATAAATGTGGATACAATAAACATTTTACCATTAAAGCCAAAATATTCAGAATTGACAAAAGACACACAAAAACAAGTAACTTGTTTGGCTCAAAACATATATTTTGAGGCATTGAATGAGCCACTTGAAGGTAAAAAAGCAGTAGCATTCGTGACATTTAATCGTGTGCGTTCTGGATATGGTGATAATATTTGTGATGTAGTTAAACAGAAAACAGGTACAGTTTGCCAGTTTTCTTGGTATTGTGACACTAAGTTTACCTCTAGAATGTTGACAATTCGTGACACTTTGTTGTATAATGACATTATGGATTTATCTATACGGCTACTTTTTAATTCGGATAAAATACATGATGTGACAAATGGTTCAACTTATTACCATGCAGATTATGTGAATCCTAATTGGGTAAAATTAAAGAAAGAAACTGTTATTGGTAGACATATTTTTTACAAAAGTGCCAATGACAATATTGATAAAAATAAAGGAATTCTCTAATGGAAAAAAATTTCATAACAGTAGTTGTGAGCATAATGATTTTACTTTGTACTATCATTGTCAGTTATGCATTTTACAATGTCAACGATAGAAACAATATGGCTAAAAATATTGAATCTGCTATTCAAAAAGGAATTGACCCGCTTTCAGTTAAGTGTGCATATGAAACAATTCCTAATGCTACTTGTATTACCTATGCTCTATCTAAGAAATAATGAGTGAAGATTCGGAAGAAATATTTAAAACTTTATTTGAACGACTATATAATTTGCCTCCTGATAGACAGTTTCGTCCAAGGATAAAAAGAAATTTAGGAAATAAAAAAAGTTTTTATTTGGATATTGTAGATATGAATATAAATCAATTGAAAATTAATATGAATGATAAATTTTTTGTAGGTGCATCAGATTATGGTGATTGGCTTTTTCTGCAAATCGTTAATTCTAGAACAGAGAAAAAATTAATCACACTCAACTTTGAGTTGAAGTTACATGGCAGTAGACATGAATGGAAAGAATACATTGAGAATAAATTTAAACATCAACAAATAATCCAATTCAATGAATCGTGCGGTATTATTATTTGTGATGAAATTGACCTTATTCGGTATGATGTAGGCTCAAACTCTATACACTTACATTTATATGGCAATAATGATTTCATTGAAAAATGCAGAGATGATTCTTTAAAAAATTTCAAAGAAGTCACTTCATACATTGATTGGGTTTACTCTGGTAATGGCGATAGCGTTAATGTTCCTTTGAATTCTGAAAGACTGCCTATAGATGAAATGTATCCTTTTCTTAACGAACCTCTAACGGAATACTACGATAGGTACATGCAATCAAATGCTAATATTTTACTATTGATAGGACCACCTGGCACAGGTAAAACAACATTTATTCGTGGTTTGTTATCACACACAAATTCTTCTGCTATTGTTACTTACGATGCAACAATTTTAGAAAAAGATTATGTGTTTGCTAAATTTATTGAAGATGAAACTGATGTGATGGTACTTGAAGACTCTGATACTTTTCTAAAAGCAAGAAGTGATGGCAACACTATGATGCATCGTTTTCTAAATGTAGGTGATGGTTTGGTTACAACTAAAGGAAAGAAATTAATCTTTTCAACAAATCTGCCTTCTATTAGCGATATTGACCCTGCTCTTATACGACCAGGTCGCTGTTTTGATATTTTATCTTTTAATTTACTCAAAAGAGGAGAAGCCCAATTACTTGCAGATAAAGTTGGTGCAACTCTTGAGGGAGATAGAGATAGTTATAGCATTGCAGAAGTTTTTAACAAAAAAATTGAATCGGTAAAAAACCGACAAATTGGAACTAAAATGGGATTTATTTAAGGAATATATTATGGCAATTAAACAATTTAGCATCAATCAAATATCAAGTGAGGCTGACCGCAAAAAATTACTTGATGCAATTCGGGAGTGTTCAAATTCTCTCACACGCATGGACGGTGAAAAAGACTTCATCAAAGAGGCTACAAAAAAAGTATGTGATGATTTGAAATTACCAAAACGCATAGTTAATCGTTTGGTGAAAGTATATCATCGGCAAAATTATGATGAAGAAGTAGCAGTACATGAACAGTTTGAACAACTATACGAAACGATAGTGAAATAATGCCAACCAAAGATGAGATGTTCAAATTTCAAGAACAAATAGAAAATATGGTTACTAACACTGACTATAATTATATGGAAGCAATCGTAGAGTATTGTGACAGAACTGGTATGGAAATTGAATTAGCATCAAGTTTGGTAAATAAAGATTTAAAGGCAAAGATACAATTTGATGCCCAAGAACTTAACATGTTACCAAAAAGTCGTAGACTTCCTATTTGAATTATGTTATAATTATACTATGACAGGATTTGAAGCCTTTACTCTTTATTATACACTCAAATTGCATTTCACTACGGATTATGATTATTTTAAATATAATGGTAAATCTAGTGTATCAATTGATGCGTTTGAAAAAAGAAAAGACAAATATCATTTCTATAAGTTGTCTAGAAAAATTCAAGATTCTGAATATAAAGAATTTGTTATTTCAAATTTAATAGAACAAGAAAACTGTTGGGCTGGAACATTACTTCAAGAAGATGCTAATATTATTCACATGAAACGAATGTCTATCGTACAAGGGCTAAGTTATAATTTTAGTAATGATTGTCATCTAATTAATGATAGAGGAAATTTCAATAATTTGGTAAAGACAGATGGTGAATATCCAGAATTATTAATGATGATATTACATAGTGTTATTAAAATAGAAACCTTGTGTGTATTGAATTCTTTGATGAATTTTATGCCTATGTGGAATAAAAAAATAACAGATAATATTAGATGGCCCACACTACACAAAAAATGGTCAAAGTATACACCGTTTTTAACTTTTGATGAAAATAAATTCCGAGATATTGCAAGAAAAGAACTGAGATGATTAAGAAAATATATTTAGATATGGACGGCGTTCTATGTAACTTTGAACGCCGATACTTTGAGTTATACAATGAACTGCCGGGGTCAATGCGTGACCGAAAACAGTTTAATGTACATTGGGATGACTTCATAGCAACAAAACAATTTGAAACACTAGACTGGTATTCTGGTGGTAAAGAGTTGGTTAAATTTTGCTCTGAATCGGATATTCCAATTGAGTTGTTGTCTTCTTCTGGTGGTATGAAATATCATACGGAAGTTGAACGACAAAAATGTGTTTGGTTAGATAAAAATGGTCTTGGTAAACTGAAAGCGAACATCGTTTCCGGGCGTAAAATCAAGGCTGAATTTGCTACACCAGAAACTATTCTTATAGATGATACATACGATGTTATCCAGTTGTTTATTTCAGCTGGCGGAATTGGTATACATCATAAGGAAATTGGTAATACTTTAATGATGCTTGAAAAAGTAATTGAAGTTGAACTAAATACTGTGATATAATGATTACGGTGAATAAGAACTATACTACGCAATACTACGCATATACGAAAGGAAATTAATATGTCTTTTGCAAATTTAAAACGAAACAGAGATAACCTCGATAAACTTACCAAGGCTCTTGAAAGTACATCAACACCAGTTGAGCCTGGGTCTAAAGATGATACACGATTCTGGCAATCAACAGTAGACAAATCTGGTAACGGCATGGCTGTTATTCGTTTCTTGCCTGCGGCCGCAATTGATGGCGATGCTGGGCTTCCTTGGACTAGAACCTTCAGTCATGGATTTCAAGGTCCAGGTGGATGGTTTATTGATAATTGCTTAACCACTTTGAATGAGAAATGCCCGGTGTGTGAACACAATGGTGGGCTTTGGAATTCTGGTGTTGAGGCAAATAAAGAAATCGCAAGAAAACAAAAGCGCAAGCTGAGTTACATTGCAAACATTTATGTGATTTCTGATCCAAGCAATCCTCAAAACGAAGGAACTGTTCGGTTATTCAAATTCGGTAAAAAGATTTTTGATAAAATCTCTGAGGTGATGAACCCCGAGTTTGCTGATGAAAAAGCAATAAACCCATTTGATATGTGGGAAGGTGCTAATTTCAAACTGAAGATTCGCAATGTTGAAGGTTATCGTAATTATGATAAATCTGAATTCTCTCCTGTTTCTGCATTATCAGCAGATGACGCTAAGTTAGAAGAAATCTATAACAAAGAATATTCTTTGGTAGAATTCACTGAGAGAAAAAACTTTAAACCTTATGAGCAACTAAAAGCTCGTCTGGATAAAGTTCTAGGATTTGAAGGTGAAAGTCTTCCAAATATTCGTGCTGAAGATGTTGAACTACCAAGACAACATTCTACTCCGAAATCAAAAGCAGCAGTGATTGATTCTGGAAATGAAGATTTGGATTATTTCAAATCATTAGCAGAACACGAATAATCATTTGGTGACTATTAGACCTCGCTTCGGCGAGGTTTTTTGTTATGCGGTGACAGTGGAAACTGCCTGTCTAATAAACAACTCAGCAGCATCATTGCTATAAGCAGATGGATATTGTTTACTTCCAGAAGAACTTGCAACATTAGTGTTTGTAATATTATTAATTGTTGACCCGGAACCTTGACCGTTATTTAATGTCAAAGCTACACGGCTGTCAGCAAGTCCAGAACTTAATTCACTTATTTTGTCTCCTCCTATGGCTTTTTTAATCATATCTACATCAATTGTTGCTCTATTACCTGCGGTACCATCGTAAGATCCTTTTTCCTTATATGGATCTTTAATTGCGGCCCATTCTTTAGATAAATGAAATATTTGATCTTCTAAAGATGCATTATCTCCCGCATCTTTTAATCTTTTCTTAATTAACGCTATAGCTAATTTATCTTGTGTTTTTATATCAAAATAATCTTCTAGTTTCACATCATTGTTTTTTCCTGCCATTAAACCTTTAAGTGTGTCTGGTACAATTTGATATTTTCCGGCTGCCTTGAATTTTCCGTCGGCTTGTGCTTTCATAACTTGTGCAACTGTCATTTCAGTAAGGTTGCCCAGCCCTGCCGGAGTATCTCCTGCCTTTCCTTTATTGATTGCATTATATCCTTGAGAACCGCCTTCATATTTACCAATTAACGATAATAAATCTTGTGTTATTTTTATTCGTGTTGGTGAATTAGAATTATCGTTATCGGGTATTATTTTAGGAGGAAGAGGGACATAGCCTCCGCCATATTCACCTTTAGGTAAAGCAGCTTTACCTTCATCTACTGCATCACTGAATACATTAGGAGTAAAATTAAACATATCTTTATATTCTTTATTTTTATCATCCAATTTTTTTTGTGCTTCAGTAACCGATTGTTGTGCTAATATTACAGCTTTTTCCCTGGCCTCTTTTCTACTCTTGTAACCTGACTCCTGAGGATTTAAAGCATCTAATTGTTTTTGGATTTCAGCTACTTTACTTTTCTTTTCATTTAAATTATCTTTTAAACTTCGTCTAGTATCGTCGGCGGTAGCAGCACCAAAAGCTGCGGCTATTGGAGTTGCTACGAGAGCCGCCAATAATCCTTTGGGATTAGGCGAAAATCCTAACCCTATGCCCGCCGCCATTGCAGCAAAAATTTTTCCTTTATTGTCTTGAAAAAATTCATTAAATTCAAAACCAAATGCTTTACCTACAATACTAAAAGCATCTTGTAAGACAGCAAACGCAGCATTTAAATGTACTTTAGTTATATCAATAACTTCAGCAAATCCTTTTCCTATACTGTTCAATGTCGGAAGAAAAAAGTTGTACATGGTATCACTAAAATTACTAAGAGTTTTTACTATATTTTTAGAAGTTGCTTCAGTGAAACCCATTTTTACTAATAGTTGTTGAGAAAAAGAAGTCTCAGGGTCAAATCCTAATCCTTTTAAAATATCATCTTTTAATCCTTTGAAGTCTGTATTTGCTGCAACTTCTTTTAGTAGATATGCAATACCAGCCAATGCAATAGTTCCTAATAACCAACCGCCAGGAATACCGCCAAGAATTCCACCAATTGCACTTAATATTCCACCGCCTACGCCACCAACAACACCAAGTAATCCAGAAACAACACTACCAATAATTCCAGCACCTCCGCTTAATACACTACCAATACCTCCAAAGATGCTACTCATTATTCCACCAGAAGCACCAGGTGTTGCACCTCTTTTTGGCACACCATCAACTTGAGCATTGCGTTTACTTGCATTCATATATGAAGAATCTACTCGGTTGGCTGCCCTGCCGCCGGTTGCTTTTCTAGTCATGCTTGCGATATTTTGGCGAGTAATATTCATATCACGAGCCATCATATTCATATTCATAGTATTTTTAGCAACTATTTTTAAAAGTCTTTCTTGTTTTTGATTTGAAATGACAAGCGCATCCAAACTTGCACCCTGTATAGGTGAATTTGACCTTCCAGAAAGCCTTGCTGCATTTCCACTCGTAGCAGAATATCCTTTACCAAAGATTTTCTGCCCCGTTCTAGATATAGCACCAGTTCCGCCAAACAGACTATTACGAATATCCATTCTCTCTCGTGTTTGTTTTAGTGCAGCAGAACCAAGAGAACTCAAGACGCCCTTTGAGTTTAATTCTTGTTTATAGATATCTGAAAATTTTGATTTTGCCATTTATTTTCTTTTTCTTATTAAATTTTGTTGTTTAATCTTCTCGTTCTCTTCATCAATGTAACGGAGAAGCATTGTAACATACACATTTCTTTCCCACGGCATCATTTCATTTAAATCGGTTAGTGAATAATGATGATGTTGCATAAGTGCGAAATTAGTCTGGTAGTGGTTACTCAAATTATCATAACGAAAGGTTATACGAAAAAACTTTGGATTCCTTCAAGTAAAATTTCTTCTTCATATCCACACTTTTGGCATTTGAATTTAATTTCTTTTTTCAGTCTAGGTATACTCTCAAAGAAAGTTTGAATCATTCCGAATTGTTCTCTATTTAAACTTTCCACAAAGTCTATTAATTCTTCTTCAGATGCATCTTTAGCATAATAAACATTTTCTTTATCGTAGATGTAATCTATTGATGAAATGACAGTTTTCAAAACAACATTTGTAGCATTAATATTTTCTTCTTTGCTGACTGAATCTATGCCACCAAAATTTGGATATTTCATAACAACACCTAATTTAGGCGTCAATTGCAATTTGTTATTAATATCTTTAATGTCTGGTTCAATTTCAAGTGCATTAAAACTTAATTTTACTGTTGCATTACATTTTTTAGCATCATCGCCTTCGCCGCTAATTGTGTTGTTACACTTATATTGCAAATCAATAACTTCACCAATTGACCTAGCCCGCAGGTGCATGAAAAAATATTCAAAATCAAGAATTGGTAATAAATCAACATCCAAATCAGAAACGCAACAATTATTAATAATCTGTCTAATTGCTAACATCACTGAATTTGGGTCTTCAGATTCTGAGGCCATCAATAGTATTTTTTCTTCTTTTACTAAAAAAGGTCTGAATTTAACTTTCTTTGTTGAAAGTGGTAGTGTAATCTCATATAGAGGCACATCAATTTTAGGTAACATAAAATCTCCAAATAATTAATTAAATAGTCTCGGGATAGCCGCCCCAAGAAGAGCCGATGCTGCGGCGCCCACATCATAACCACCCTCATAAATGGTTTTAAATTTTTGATAAGAAAACTGAACTGATAGTCTGTGTATGCCATCATCTGACCAACTTAATGCTTGAGAACTAATACCAACAGGAAACGCATCAATTAATTCAACTGCATAAATTTGTTTTATAAAATCATCATACTGAACAATTTTAATGTTTGTCATATATCCACCAGTTAAACCATGACCTTTAGGAAATCTGGCATTATTTGTGTCTGTAGGAACAATTGATTCAAGCCATCTGTCAAATAATTTTCTCTCATAGAATTCATTTGTACAAATCCAAGTCAATGTAGTTTCTGAATAATTTGCTTTGTACGGAACTTTAAATCCTGGACCATAAATTGTAACATCAGCACTTGTTAAAGATTTTCCAGGAAGTTCGGCTGATTCACACTGTAATGCTAAGTATCTTGAAATAGAAGGATTGCTGGACACTTGCTGTTCTGATTGTCCTAATACACGAGTTGTTACATCAGAAAAAACTGAATTCGGTAAGTTTAAAAGTTGTTCTATTACACTAGAAGAAATGAATGTATTGACATATGACGGTATTGGTAATATAACTTGAAAGCGACTAGGTCTGGCTAGTCCTTCTTTTGCTTTTATATTAGATAGAAATAACTGCGGTAAAAATGACATTAGAATTTTTTCCTAGAATCTGCGTATGCTTTATATTTACTTGCTTTTTGGAATTGTTCAACCGGAAGCAAAGCTGCTATGTCCCATTCATCCGCAAAAATTTCAACGAATCTAGATTCTACATGTGAATTTAGGTATCGTTTAATGCATGGAGTTGCTTCATATGCTTTTGAGAAAGAATTTAGCATCTGATAATTTAATCTCAACCGAGTGGTTTTATCAAACTTTTTATTGGTTGCATGTTCACTTAATTTATCTAAGAGGATGATACGTTGCTTTGGGTGAATGTAATGTAAATTCAACCCTAAAAAACCGTCTGAGTATAGTTGTATTGGTAAAACCAACGGGAACCGGTCGTAATATGGCAACGAATCCTTAGTCTTTGGGTCATAGTAAAAGAAAAACATACTTCCTATACCGGTTGATGCTCTCTGTCTCTGTTTATCACGCATTATAGTTGCGGGGTCTGGGCTTAAAGAAGTAATTTTAGACCGCAACCAATCACGAGCCCTCCGTGTTCTTGGTCCAGGTCCTTCTTTCTGTAATTGCTCATTTATTCGGTCTATTAAGTATGCCATCTTCTATTTATTCAACATTATTACTTAATACCTAAATCGTTTTCTGTTATAATTTTAAATTCCCAACCATGTGTGTGACAGAATTCGTCTGCTGCTTTCCATTTCATTTGATTAACAATGTATGTCACAGACTCTTTTAAGTATTGCTTTGTCTTTCTTTTTTGAGTGGGTTTTTTAGTTTGTGCTTCGGGTTTTACTTCTATAACATAAGTCATTACCATGTCGTTTGATTTTTTAACCTTGATGATGAAATCTGGAAAATACCTATGCATTTTATTGTCAATTGGATTCAAATAAGGAATTGACAATTCCTCTGATGACCACCAAATTATGTTTTCGTTATCATCAAACCACTTCATACATCGTAGTTCCCAAGATGAGCGATATATTATATTTTCTGGATTACCATTATATTTTTTAGGGTTTTGCGGGTTAAATTTACCCTTATAAGAATTGTGTCCATATGTCATATAAATATGTAGTCAACATATAGGAAAAACATGGGATTATTTACTCTTACCGATATAAAATTTGAATCTAATTCTGTTAATAGAACACGAAGTGGTGATCTTGGTCTTACTCAAGAATATACCAGTAGTATTTTGAAATATCCGATAGATGTTGGAGCAGTTGACAAAGGTCATTATATGATTTTTCATATTAATGCCCAAGATAAAACTGAGTATACTGTAAACTTTGCATCAAATCCAGATTCTAAAGTACAGGCAGATAGAAAAAGATTGCAATCAAGCACTGGTGCAGTTAATATAGGAGGCAGTTTAAGTGAGGTTATAGAATTTCTTAAAAATAATGTTGTAGATCCTATAAATCAAAAGTCAAAAATAAATGATAAATTTTCAGAACTTGTTGATAAAGTTTTTTCACAACTTCCGGTAAAATTTAGAGATCAAATTAAAGTAGGTCCAGGTATTACAAAGTTTTTTGATGAACTGAGTGCATTGAATAATGTAAATTTTTTAAGAACAACAAAAAGAACAACAGATAGTGTTGCATTATATATGCCGAACACTTTAAATTTTGCTCAAACGCAAGGTTTTGGTGGTTTGGTATTAGGAAACGACCTTGCAAATAAAGTAGCTTCATTTGGTAAAGCTATGACTGATTCCGATTCCGGAAAAAATTTAACGCCTTTTATACAAGAAGGAATTACTAGTCTTATAGGAGGTGCTATAGGAAGCGATACTGCTAAAGCAATATTTGCTAGTGTTGCTGGTGTAACAAGAAATCCAAGAATGGAAATGATTTACACTGGTCCAGGAGAGTTTAGAACCTTTAGATTTTCTTTTATGTTTTATCCTAGAAGTCAGATAGAGGCTAAAGAAGTTCAAGCAATTATTGCTAGATTTAATTTTCATCAAGTTCCAGAAATAAAAAAAGGAACAGCAGGATATTTTTTAGTTCCTCCTTCCGAATTTGATATAAAATTTTACTATAATGGTTCTGTTAATCCTAATATTCCAGAAATTACTACTTGTGTTTTGAAAACTGTAGATGTGGATTATGCACCAAATGGATTTCAAGCTTTTGAAATAGATGATCTTGGTGTAACGGTTGGCGGAACAGGTATGCCAGTTGGCATTAGAATGGATTTAGCATTTGAAGAAACAGCAATAATGACTAAGTTGGATTTCGCAGATAAACGTGGAACCGGCAACATGGCCACAGTGTCTACAAATAAAATTGGCGCACAATAAAATGTCAAAATACTTTACATACTTTCCAAAAACTATCTATAATCTAGAGGGTTCTAAATCTCTTGATGTTATTACCAATCTAACATCCAGTTTTTCATTTGATGATAATATCCTAGAAAATGCGGTATCTTACTATGAGTACTCAGTTCCTGATGGTGAAACACCAGAAATTGTAGCACATAAAGTATATGGTGATGTTGAGAAACATTGGGTTATTTTGAAAATGAACGGAATCGTAGATGTTAAAACAGACTGGCCTATAGAACAAAGAATGCTAGATAATGTGGTACATACTAAATATAAGACTGCTTCAATTTTAGATGGGCTAGCATGGGCCAAAGCAAATAATCATTCTTATTATAAAATAGAAACTCGTTTGTTTCCATTGACTCGGGAAAAAACAGAAACTAAAATCCAAATAACAGCAGCCGCATATGCAAATTTAACAGCATCTAGTTCCAATTATACCTTAGCTGATGGTAATGCTTTAACCGTGTCTGTTGACAAAACTGTTATAACTTATTATGAGCATGAAGTTGAATTGAATGATGATAAACGAAATATTAAAATTTTAAGAAATGAATTTATATCTGAAGTTGACAGTGAATTTATTAGGGTAATCAGTAATGTCTGATGCACAGATTACACAATCTTCTCAATATACAATTAATCCAAGAGGAATAACACTAGTTACTAAACTTGGTGAAATTAATTTGGCGGGTATGTTTCAAGAATTAACTATTTTTGATTCTATTTTTAATCCGTGCATGTCTGGTACTGTTCTAATACAAGATGCTGTAGGTTTATCAAATAAACTTTCATTTGATGGCTCCGAAACTTTGTTAATTAACATAGGTAAAACTGAAAATGTAGCAGTTATCAAAAAGTCATTTAGAATATTTAAACAAAGTTCTAGAACGAGTGTAAGTTCTGGCTCAGAAATGTATCTTCTTCATTTTGTCTCGGATGAATTTATTCTATCGCAACAAAGTTCTATTTCTAAAGCATATAATAATTCTTATTCAGAAATCGTCAAAGATATTTTAAAAAATTATTTGTTACTACCAGATGATAAAATTTTCTTTATTGAACGAACAAAAGGAATAAGAAAAATTATTTTACCTAATCAAACTCCATTTTGGTGTTTAGATTTTTGTTCAAAGAGAGCAGTTGATTTTGATTTATCTCCTTCTTTTTTGTTTTTTGAAAATAAATTAGGATATAATTTTAACACAATTTCTAGAATGATTTCCAGTTTTCCAACTCATTTTATCAATTATCAACCAAAAAATTTAGGATTAGAGAATAATGAGCGAGATGAATTACTTGGCGCTAAGTATGTAGAGGTTATAACGCAGTTTGATTTAAATAAAAATATTAAATCTGGAGTCTATGCTGGAAAATTTATCGGTATTGATATCACATCACGAAAAGTATATGAACGAAATGTGAGTTTTGCTGAGATGTATGCAACAGCAAAACATGCAAATAAAACTCCAAACATTGGTGTATTTAAAAATAAAGCTGATATAGATAATACACAAATGTTTAATTCCAGAAGAGTTATGGCTTCAACTGGTATTTTTGGTTCTGAAAGCAAATATATTAAAGAAAATGATCCTACTTCTATAGATTCGGATGATGATACATACAATTATACCATACAAAGAGAAGCTTCTATAATGAATTTAATGAATCAACGATTGAAAGTTGTTATGCCTGGAAATTTTAATTTAATTTCTGGAACAACAGTTTATATATCTTTACCAACAGAGAGTGAACATGCAACCACAGATAACAGTGATAACACAGATTACTCAATGAGTGGTAAATATTTAATAACAGCCACAAGACAAATAATTACTTACGAAAAACACGAAACTATTATGGAAGTCGCAACAGATTCTACAGAGCGACCATCAGTTTATAAAAGCTCTCAACAGCAAAATGATGTAGTTTACACATAAAGGAGAAAAATATGATTGAAAGAGGTGTAGATTTAGTGTCGTGGATAGGTGTTGTTGAGTCAAGATTATATGACCCACGGCAAGAAGGGCGTGTTCAAGTTAGAATCTTTGGTTATCATTCTGGAGATACATCTGATATAGAGATAGAAGATTTACCTTGGGCAGAGGTTGAACTACCAACAAATGGAGGACCAAAAGTGCCAGATTTACCACGAGGAACTTTTGTGCGAGGTTATTTTTTAGATGGCCATTCAGCGCAAAAACCGATGGTGGTAGCTGTGCTTCCTGGTTTGTACACAAGAATGCCAGTGGCATCATTGGATGGAAAACGTGTTGTAGAGGCCTCAAAAGAGCCTAAACCAAGTGATAAAATTATAGTGACCGGAACAATAGTAGGTGAACCAACAACAGGAAAAACATTACCAGATATAGTTAATCTTGCAAATAAAAATAGAATTCATATTTGCGATATACGGGATGAAATGAAAAAAGCGGCTGCTTTTGCAAGATTAAAATTCTCTCAATTAATAGCTGCAATTAGAACTGCTGTTAGGGCTATATTAACAGCTTTAGGTTTTTCTCCAGATGGCGTAACTGCTAGGTTTATTGAAATAGCAAAAGGCATTTTACGAGATTTAAAATTTATTACAAAAATAATAAAAGAAATTTCTGATATTGCTGTTATTCTAGTTTTCTATGCAAAAAAACTTCGGGCAATGATTGATTGGTTATTGTCTTTACCAAAAAATTTATTGGCACTTCTTTCTAATTGTTTATCTGAATTGTATTCTTCATTGGCTTCTGGATTCAGTGAGTTGTTTTCTTTATCTGGCACGGAAGGAACAGAAGCAGTATCTTCAATAACAGAAACTATGCAAGTTTTTTCAGATATAGCAACTGAAACAAAAACGATTGTACAAGGTACAATTGACATTATTAATACACCAATTGCAATAATTGATGCACTGACCAATCCTGCATCGGCAGCAGATATTGAAAAAGTTGGAACTCAAATAACAAGTCTATTAGCAGCTACAGCAGCCGCAGACACTTCAGCAAATACTGCGCTGGCTATTACTAATTCTATTAACAAAACGATAAGTGTTTAAAATGGCAGATAATTTAATAAATCCCGATGAAGTAAATAAACCATCCAATGATGAATCTTGGACTGAACGGGAATCTGAAGCCAGTATAGAGAATCCTCCTGTATATCCATATAACAAAATTACTATGTCGGAATCTGGGCATATGTTTGAGATGGATGATACTAAAGGGCGTGAAAGAGTTCGTATTCAACACGGCGGCGCAAAAACTGACGGCAAAGGTTCTTTCATTGAATGGCATTCAAATGGTGATGTAACAACTAAAATACAACGAGATAATTATGAAATAACATTAGGAAAAAATAGAGTATATGTTAAGGGCGTATGTAGTGTTACTATAGATGGAGATTCTATCGTACACATTAAAGGAAATAAATTTGAAAGAATTGATGGAGATTATACACAAGAGGTTCGTGGAAATGTAACTCAGAACTTCAAAAAAGAAACTAAAATTCTTTCAAGTGGAGACATGACAATTGGATGTGGTGACCCGGTAACTGGAAGTTTGTTTATTTCCACTGGCGACTCTGCTTATGTGCAGGGAGATTTGAGTGTGGCGGGTTCTATAAATGGTGATATGATAACATCAAGAACTAAAGTAAATGCAGGAACTCAAGTTAATGCCGGTCCTCTTGGATTTGTGTCAGAACTTGGAGGACTAGCAATAGGCTCACCAGTAGCAATACCCCTAGACGTTATAGTTCCATTAGGTAACATTTATGTAGGAGAAAGCGTTAACGCTCTCATATCTGTAAATTCTCCTCTTATAAATGGAATCATCGTTGAAGATGTAGGAGGAACAATGATGGGAATACGATTATTACATAATGCACATAATCATATAGGTAATAAAGGATTTCCTACCAGTACACCAATCATTCCAATGATTTTAATTTAATAATGGAGATATAAATGGCTAGTGCTTTTGGAAGACTAAATTATAACTTTGATGATACCAAATATGGTTCATCAATCTATTTAACTACAGATACTAAAGAATACTTAAATACGTATCCTTTGTTACTAAAAACTTGGCAAAAAAATGATATAGCAAATGGTAATATACAAAACTCTAATTATTTTAAAAATCCATTATCTACTATATGCGACCAATTGTCTGCTAATGTAAATACATTTTCAAGTGTAATATCAACAATTGTTAATTTTGATGATGTTAGTGTTAATGTAGCAATTCTTTTGGCTGCGACTACAAATCTTAAAATAGAAATAATAAATTTTAAAAGCCACACATCTAATGTTTCAGGATTAACAAAAAGTACATCTTCAGTGGATGAAGGTAATCGTACAGTTACCGAATATCCAGATTATCAAAAATCAACTGCAATTGGGCAACTATTATTGCAAATAGTAAATGCTACAGATTCTGTACTAAATTCTACACCGGTGTTGGGTTCTATGACAAGTCTATTCATTGGTTCAGAATTAAGTTCAAATCTAACTACAATACAAACTGATACAGTAACTGTCAATAATAGCATAAGATTAGTTTCAAGTAATTTAGATTCAAATCTAACTTCTTCTGCTGTAAACACAATTATTTCTCATTTTCAATCTGCAAATACTATACTTGCAACTAGACGAGAACATGATTGGAATTTTTACAGAAACGCAATTTCTTTAGTCAATGACTACAATCAAGTAAACGGATTAGGTCATCTCGGCAATACTCAAATATATTTGGTAAATAATTTGATAGGAACTAACAGTTATATTACAAATATTGCCGCAAATACTTAATAAATAGAATATATGTCAACCGTAACCGTTAAAACCACAAGACAGTATAAAGACCTAGATTTGGCTTTTACTATGCATCCTATTAAAAAGGATGTTACTAAACATGTGGATGAAATGGCCGTTATTAATTCGGTTAAGAACTTAATATCAACTTCTAGGTATGAAAGACCGTTTCAGCCTCTATTAGGTTCCGGAGTCAGAAATTTGCTATTTGAGAATATGGATTCTATAACGGCAAGTGTATTACAAAGAGAGATTATTCAAACTCTAGAAAATTTTGAGCCTAGAGTTTCTGTTAGAGAAGTTAATGTTTCACCAGATTATGACAATAATACTTATAGAATTGGTATGACTTTTTTCATAATTAATAGAACTGAGCCTATAACCATACAATTCTTCTTACAACGAGACAGGTAAAATGGCAGATCGTTTAAATGTAACTGAATTAGATTTTGATTCAATAAAAACAAGTCTTAGAACATTTCTACGACAACAAACTGAATTTCAAGATTATGATTTTGAAGGCTCAGGGCTGAGTGTTCTTTTGGACATTCTTGCATACAATACTCACTATAATGCTTACTATTTAAATATGATTGCAAATGAGGCATTTCTAGATAGTGCCTCATTAAGAAATTCTGTAGTATCACATGCAAAAAGAGTTGGATATACTCCGCGTTCTGTCCGAGCGCCAAGAGCAATTGTTACAGTTAATGTTGCAACATCATCTGCAAATGCTGGCAGTTTGACTATACCTAGTGGTTATTCATTTTCATCTTCTCAATTAGATGGTGTTTCTTACAAGTTTGTAACAATAGAATCCAATACAACCACAACAAAGGTTGCTAATAATTTTATCTTCACTAATGTTCCAATATACCAAGGTCAACTAGCGTCTTACTCTTACACGAATAGTATTTCATCAAATCCAAAACAAACATTTACGATACCTGATGCAAATATAGATACTACTACTCTGAAAGTTAGTGTAACACAATCTTCTTCTAATACTGAAACTATTGTCTATGAATTGTCCACAAATGCACTTACTGTAGATTCCAATTCTGAAGTATATTATTTGCAAGAAGGTAAAGGAGGAGAGTACGAAATTTATTTTGGAGATGATGTACTGGGTAAAAAAGTACCAGACGGCGGTATTATTTCTGTAGAATATCTAATTACAGATTCATCGGCATCCAATAAAGCAAATTCATTTGTTTCTAGCGTTTCAATTGGTGGGTTTTCCACAATTTTTGTAAATTCTATTCAAGCAGCAGCTGGAGGAACACAAAGAGAATCTGTAGACTCAATTAAATTTGCGGCACCACTCTCTTTACTTTCTCAGAATCGTGCAGTAACAAAGAACGATTATATTAAATTGATTCTTCAAAATTATCCAAGTTTTGAGGCGGTAAATGTTTGGGGCGGAGAAGAAAATGACCCTCCTGTATATGGAAAAGTATTTATTTCCGCTAAACCAAAATTAGGGTTTGAAGTTTCAGATACCGAAAAGGAATATATTAGAAATACCATATTGAAACCGATTAGCGTTCTGACAATTACACCAGAAATTGTAGATATTGATTATAACTATTTAAAAATTGAAGCCAATGTTTTTTATAATAAATCTAAAATGTCATTAAATGATTCCGAATTAAAAGCTGCATTGAAGACTGTAATACAAAATTATACTGATACAAATTTAAATCAATTTAATAGTTACTTTAAATTTTCCGGATTAGAAACGACAATTGATGATTTCAATAGAGCAATCATTTCCAATGAAGTAACATTATTTGTTGCTAAAAAATTCAGACCAGATTTAATAAATTCTGATAATTACATATTAGATTATGGCTTTGAATTGAATAGAGGAACAACAAATGACAATTTCTATTCTTCACCCGATTTTACGATGAGAGATGAAGAAGGAATTTCTCGGCAATGTTTCTTTGAAGAAATACCATCATCTTTTACAGGGCTTGAATCTGTTACTGTCAATAATCCTGGTTTTGGTTATACTTCTACTCCGACAGTAACAATTATTGGTGATGGTTCTGGTGCTGTTGCTACGGCTACAATCGTAAATAGTAAGTTATCTAAGATTACAGTAACTAATCCTGGAGTTGGTTATACTACAGCGGCTGTTCAAATTACTGGTGGTTCTGGAACTTCAGGTTCTGGACTAGCCGTGCTTGAAGGTAGGTATGGTAAACTTAGAATTTCATATTTCAAAACGGATGAAACTAGTAGCCAAAGCACAAAAGTAGTACTAAATGCAAATAAAAATAGCGGCATTATTGGAGAGATTGATTATTCTCTAGGAAAAATTACCATAACTGCATTTAATCCTATAGCAGTCAATAATGATTTTGGTGATATTTCTGTACATATTAAACCTAAAGTTAGTATTATACAGTCTAAATTAAATAAAATGCTGGTGTTAGATTCGGATGACCCAACAAGCGTTATTGTTAAAACTGTTTTAACTTAATGGAAAATGTTCGCACATCAGATTTGGTATCTTCACAGTTACCAGATTTTATAAAAAGTGATTATCCAAAATTCGTAACATTTCTAGAGAAATATTATGAATGGATGGAAACAAGCGGAAAAAATAATTATGAAATTGATGCATTAAACTTTGCAAATGATATTGATGACGCTAACACATATTACACAGAACAACTAAAAAGAGATTTAGCGCCATATTTCCCAGAAAATATTGTATCCAATAAGAAGCTATTTTTAAAATTGGTGACTCAATTTTACAAAGCAAAAGGAACACAAGACTCGGTTAAATTTCTTTTTCGGGCTCTCTTCAATGAAAATATAGAAATTTATTATCCTAAAGATGATATTTTAAAAACTTCTGATGGTAAATGGATTTTACCTCTTACTCTACGCATTGATACAGCAGATAATAATGTATTTAATCTTGAAAAATGTTTAGTTACTGGTTTAACATCAAAGGCTACAGCGATAATTGAACGAGTTATACAATCGGTTGATAGGCAATTAGGCATTCAATATACTGAACTCTATATCTCTAATATTAAGAGATTGTTTGCAACAGGTGAAACTCTTTCGGCAAGTTATATAGATGAAGATACTGAATTAACTGTTACTGTAACCGGAAGATTAATAGGCTCTTTATCTGAAATTAAAATAAATTCAACCAACAGAGGACTCTTTTATAACGGATACGATACTGTTACAGGTTATCCTGGTGACCCAGTAAGTATTGTTGGTGGTTTAAATCCAACAGCAAATACTCCAATAGGAGCAGTTGCTTATGTTGGCGATGTAACAAAAGGCGGCATCACTGATATCACTGTAGATAAAGGTGGATTTGGTTTTAGAGACCCAGCAGTTAATTCAGGCTCTTCAATTATAAATTTTAAAGGAGGATTTGCTGGAGCTGTTTTTGGCACAGAAGCAAAAGCATCCATTTCACTAATAGATTCAACTATATCTAGAGTAATTAATATTTCTAATATGTCAGTAAGCACTCTTCATGGGTTGCGTCCAAATATTGCAAATATTGAAAATGTTACAATATCCAGTGCTACAACATTTGATAGTTTTACTGTTTTTCCAATACAATTAGTTTCTATAGATGGGTCTGGAGGAGGTTATCGCCAAAAACCAACTGTTGAAACATATAGTTTTTATAATGAAGAATATGAAGAAACTGAACCTCTCGTCAGTAATAATAGAGTCTTGGTTAAAGATACATCTATTATTACTGATATAGATATAGATTTTACTGTATCTTTTGAACCTGGAGATTATGCTAGATTATTTAAAACTAACATACTTGAAGAAATTCTTGAAGTTAGTTATGTGGATGAACATAATCTTTATTTTAGTGAGCCATTTTCCCACGATTTAGTTGATGTGGATGTTTATAAAATTTTAAGAAACGATTTGTACAAAATAGGTTCAATTGGTAGAATTAATATTAATTCTGGTGGAACAGGTTATGCTAATGGTGATATTCTTATTTTTACAGGCGGTTCAGGATATGGAGCAAATGGTTTTGTTAATGTTTCGGGTGGAATAATTTCTTCAGTAACTATTAACAATCATTCTAGTAATGCATTTGTTATAGGCGGAGAGGCGTATACAAGAGATAGTTTACCGATAATTACTGTTCAATCTTCGGCCGGGGCAAATGCAAACTTATCCGTTTCAGAAATAACTGGTGATGGCGAAAAATATGGATTGACCACTGCTAGAATTGGTGCAATATCATCTATAAGAGTTACCAGTTATGGTTATGACTATGTATCTGCGCCACTTGTTTCATTGAGGAATGCAGATTTGGTTTTAGCAAATGTAACTCCCGGTGAACTATTTGTTGCAAACACAATTGTATATCAAGGAACTTCAAATAGTAATACAACATTTAGTTGTACTGTGGATAATTTTGACCAAGACAATAGCGAAATCAGAATATTCAATTATAAAGGTACTCTAGATTTAACTAAGAGTTTAAAATCCGATGATGATGTAGTGTCAGCAAATGTTATATCATCCGTATTCTATGGAGACGGAAAAGCAAAAGCTACTGCAAAATTTGAAAATGGACTAATTCGTTATCCTGGTATATATTTGAACACGGATGGTCAAGTTAGTGCAGATAAAAAAATGCAAGATGGAGAAAAGTATCATAATTTTTCTTATGTGATTGACACTCAAACTGATTATAACAAATTTAAAAAACCTCTTGAAGACCTTGTGCATCCAGCTGGAACTAAAACTTTTATTACAAAAATAGATAACAATGAAAAAGTTGTTGCAATAACAAACACATCATCTTTTATAACAATAACTGCAATGCAAGATAGTTATAACATTGCAAATGGCTCCAATACCATTATCACTACAAATAACAGTGCAAACTTAATGTCAACGGTTAATGTTGGAGATTTGATTATATTAAGTAATGTGCATAGACGATTACAAAATACGGTAAATGTGTTATCGGGTTCAAATATATTATTTGGTCATGCTAATAGTGTGAATTTCATTAATGATTTACAAGACGGAGATACGATTTATTTGTCTACTGGAAATACAACAACAATTAAAGAAGTAACTAACTCAACTTATGCTGTATTAAATACTACAATTAATGTTACATCTACCACAGCAACAATAAATTTAGTCTATAGTGATGTAGCCAGAGCAAATTCAATAAATGCAAACACAATTATAACGACAACCACATTTAGAGCAAATAACAATAATTTGAGTGCAACCATTCATAAAGATAGATAAATACAAACATGCCAGCACTTTTAACTAAAAATTTCAAAATATTAATAGCTCAACAAGTATATAATTTGTTGGAACTAGGAGCAAATTCATACCTACCTTCTATTAGAAGGTCATATTTGTATGCATTTTTAGGTAGGCATCTTCCATGGAATGCTGGAACCGAAGTGGCTGGAACTCCGTTAGAAACAGATACCGAATTAAATTCTTATTATAAACGAGGAATTTTAGCTAAACAACTTTCCTTTCAAGATGCTGCCTTAGTTGTGCCTAGAAAAAACTGGACTTCAAATACTGTATATAACACATATGAAGCAAATACTAATTTTTATATTTTGAATTCTAGGGATCAAGTGTTTAAATGTTTATCTAATGTAGCCTCAAGTACAGCATCTACTAATGAACCAACTCTGACATTATCCACAACTTCTTTAGAGGAACCTTTTATTGAAACTTCCGATTTCTATAAGTGGAAATATCTCTACACATTAACTCCAACGCAAAAACAGAAATTCTTAACAGATGACTGGATGCCAGTTTACACAAATAAGTTTGTTAGAGCTTCCGCGGAAGCCGGTTCTATTGATATTGTTAAAATTACTAACAGTGGAAATAATTATATTAATGGCACAACTCAAGCAATTATAACAATTACTGGAGATGGCACTGGTGCAATTTTAAAAGCGAATGTTGCTAATGGGCATGTAACAAATATAATCGTACAGAATAGAGGAAACTATTATACATCAGCAAATTTAACATTTACGGATGTAACCGGCGGTACAGGAACTGCGGCCGCTGCTCAAGTTTCTATTGCACCTCACGATGGCCATGGTTATAATCCAACATATGACCTTGGCGCATCTACGATTATGTTCAATGTAGAATTTACACAAGATGAAGGTGGAATACTTCCTACAGATAATGATTTTCGTGAAGTTGTTTTAATACAGAATCCTTACACACGAGGAACTACAACTTTAGCTACAGCGGCTTCATATACGTTATATACTCTTATTAAAGTTTCTCCAGGAGTTGGTGATTTTAATAATGATGAAATTGTTTTCCAGGGCACAACTTTTGATACAGCAACTTTTACTGCGGATGTTATATCATTTGAACAAGTTTCTAATAATTTGTATCTAAATAATGTTAAAGGAACAATTCAATCAAATCAAGCAATTAAAGGATTACAAACGGGTGCAATACGAGTTGTAAATTCTGTTACTTTACCTACTTTAGATTTATATTCCGGAAAAATATTATACATATCGGAAAAATTACCAATTACAAGAGATCCGTCTCAAACAGAACGAATTCGTTTCATATTGAGTTTTTAAACGAGGAATAAATGACTGCTACTTTTAACTACGACCCCTACTATGATGATTTTGATGAAGATAAAAACTTCATGCGGGTATTGTTTCGCCCAGGGTATTCGGTGCAAGCCAGAGAATTAACTCAACTGCAAACCATATTAGCCAATCAAATTGAAAAATTTGGAAATCATATTTTTAAAAGCGGTAGTCCAATCCTTGGAGGTAAAGTATCATTAGATAATAGAGCAAATTATATAGTGTTACAATCACAATATTCTAATTCGGATATAGATGCTTCATTATTTTTAGATAAAACAATCGTATCTTACAATTCATCCAAATTAGTAAAAGCTAGAGTTATTGCAATTGATACCACAGGAGATAATCCTATACTTATTATTAAATATTTGAGCGGAGATAGATTTGTTGCCAGTGATGAAATTAGAGTTTATGGGCAAGAAATATTTGCTCAACTAAGAACTACATTAGCAGTTGGAGGCTCCTATGTTGCAAAATTACAAGAAGGTGTGTTCTATTTTAAAGGTCAATTTGTTAAGGTAATTCCACAATATTTAGTTTTAGAAGTCTTTTATAGAATAGGTGAAAACTCTGTCGTAGTAAATTCAAATCCATCTTATAAAATTGGTATAGAATTTACTGAAACTATTGTTGATGAAATAGATGATACTTCATTATTAGATCCAGCACAAGGAGCATTTAATTATCAAGCGCCTGGAGCCGAGCGTTTTTCTATAGAAACTTCATTATCAAAAAGAACTTTAGATTCGGCTGACATTTCAACATTTTTTGAAATTGTTCGTTTAGTTGATGGAGTAAAAACTAAAGAAGTTGAATATCCAATCTATAGTGAAATTGAAAAAACATTGGCTCGTAGAACATTTGATGAATCTGGAAACTATACTGTTGACCCATTTGTAATTACACTAGATGAAGGCGATTCTGCTAATGGTAAATTCAGTGTAATTTTAGATCCAGGAAAAGCTTATATCAGTGGGTATGAATTTGAAACTATTGCGCCGACAACTATATCCGTAGATAGGGCACGTGAAGTAGCAAATGTCTCCGATTACGATTTACCAACAAATTATGAAAGCACTATCGTATTAGCAAATGTTCGTAATACACTAGATATTACTGCATTTCCACAACTAGACATTCATGCGGTGCCGTGGGAATATATCAATATAACAACTGCTCCAAAATATAATTCAACTAAAATTGGTACAATTTTTGCTGACATGATTCGGTATAACGATTCAGCTACAAGTTCAAATGGAAACACACATACATTTACCGTTCATGTTTTTGGAGCAAATACTGTTCCAATAACCGGAACTTTAGCTGCAACTACTCATACCACAACACAAATTACTTTACCAACAACATTTAATACTACTTTACCAGCGAATACTTATTCAAATTCATATTTTCAAATCACAAACGGGGCTGGCGCAAGTCTATCGCCAATTTTAATCACCACATCTAATAACACAACACTAAACTTAACTTCCGCTTTAACTTTCATACCAGCATCTAACACTTTCACTATTACCTCAGATATTAGAAATGCAGAATCTTTAGTGGCTAATGGTGGGCTGTATATCGCATCTGCTGGAAATATTGATGTAGACTCAAAAGACTCTAGTACAGGATTTGTTTATATATCAAATCCAAATAAAACAAGTTTAATTCTTGATACACCATATGAAGCAATTAAAGCAAATACGCTTTCAAATATGGATTTTTTCGCAAGAAAAAAATATTCAGGCACAACATCTAGCGGTGTATTCTCTGTAACCGCATCAGGTACAGATACTTTTAGTTTCTCTCCTGGTTCAGGAACAATATCTAGTTCTCTATTATTAAATAATATAATTTGTTTTGTTCGTTCTGATAGTGCAAGTAATGCTCAATATGGAATAACACCAAATACAATTTTAGCACTTTCAAATGCAAATTTCACTGTTACATCAGTATCAACTACACAATTTCAAATTAATTTAGTAGCTGCTGAAACGATTAAAGTTGATTTATTAGTAACAACAAAAATTAATAATGCTGAAGATGGTTCTACGGGCGCAACTAAACGTAAAGAATTAATTCCTATTACAGGAGGAATAGATTTACATTCATTGATTCCTAATGAAATGAATTCTGGAGGAACACAAGGAACCGATACTCTATATTCAGCAAATACTACAGGCGAAGTTGTGAGTGGTTCTTTTGGTTCAGTATTTAAAAGCATTGGCGCTATTAATTATGATAATACTACTATACTTACTACACTAAGAACACCCGGCACTGTAGTGAGCCTTCAAGTGCCGGATGTGTATGAAATTATTGGTATTTTTGATTCTAAAAACACAGGGTCAAATGTAACTTCTGCAATGCTTACAGATTCAAATTATGATATTACATCTAACTATGAATTTGACAATGGTCAAAGAAAAACACACTATGACCATGGAACTATTAAATTAAAACGTGGTTATTCAGCACCAACAGGTAGAGTTTTTGTTCAATTTAGATATTTTAAAAACTTATCTGGCACAGGACTATTTACTATAGATTCTTATACTAAAGGTTCTAATATTTCCTATGATGAAATTTCTAAGTTTGAAAATAAAGAAGATAAAAAACTAATTTCTTTAAGAAGTGCTTTTGATTTTAGACCATCTATGGCAATAGGTGGAACAACTTTATCTGGTGCATTAAATCCCGAACCACTAGAAAACATAACTTTAAATTATGATTATTTTTTACCTAGAATTGACCAAGTTATTGTTAAATCATCTAGACAATTTACAGTACTTAAAGGGCAATCAGCATTAGTTCCAATTGCTCCTTCGGTGAATGCCGGCGATATGTTAATTTATACATTATATATTCCAGCATATACTGAAAATGTAAAGGATATACGAGCAGATTTTAAAAATCATCGCCGGTATACAATGAGAGATATTCAAAATTTTGATGATAGAATTCGTGGCCTAGAATATTATGTAGCATTAACTACATTAGAAAAAGATGCGGCTTCCACAAAAATTCTTGATGCGAATGGGCTTGAGCGTTCAAAATATGGAATACTTGTTGATAACTTTACAAGCAGAGATTCGCAAGCTACTTTTTCAGATGTAGATTTTGATAATAGAAATTTAATTAATTCGGGTAGATTATATCCTGCTTCATTAATGCGAACCGTTAAGTTGGAAGCAAACACTACAGTACAATCTGGCGCAACAAAAACTGTTGGTATTGGAACTAAAAAAGCTGTAATGCTTTCTTATACAACAACAGAATTCGCAAAACAACCTTATGCTACAAAGTCTGTTTTGGTTGCAGATGCTACTTATGGGAATTTTAAAGGAATAACAAAATTATATCCAGAATTTACTGGTGATGTTGATACTGGTGTAACAGCTAAAGTCACATTAAATTCTACTCAAGGAATTGAGAACGCATTTAATTTTATTAATGGCGCATTTAAATATATATCCGATTCAAATAAACAATGGGCCGATGATAAAAATAGTCCATTTGCTCAAATCGCAGATAGTCAGTGGTACAAAACTCGCACAGAAAATTCTGGAGCAGCGTATCAAGCAGTTCTATCCGGTAACGGTGGACCAGGATCAACAATTGGTATTCTTCAGGCAAGAAATGATAATACATATCTTACGGCTGGAGCACAACTATCACAGAAACAAATTACTACATCAACTTCACAGGTAAATGTGGGAACATTTATAACTGATTTGGCTATCCAGCCATACATGAAACCAAGGGGAATATTGTTTGTTAGCTATGGATTAAGACCATCCACAACAATGTATTCATTTTTTGATTCGGTTGATGTTTTCCGACAAATTGTAGTGCCAAATAAAGTTACACTAAATGCAAACACAACTCTAATATCGGGTGAAGCTGTTCTTATGGCAAATACTATTGGAGATTTAACTGCAAATTTAGTAAGCTTACTAAGTGGTGGCAGTAGTTATGATTTAGCATATGTAGCTACAAGTGAGGTAGGTTCTGCTAATGTTTCTATAATTAACGAGACTGCAAAACCATTAACCGGCAAATTTGTTTATGGTTTGGACAGCGGTAAATATTTTACTATTTCTACAGTAACCGACCATCGTTCCGGTGTTACGAGAGATATTACTTCCAATACCATCACACTCGCTTCTGATGCACCAGCATACAATATATCAGGTAATGTAATTTCACTAATACGTTCAAGCACATCTCTAGATGGTATAGGTGCAGCATTTAATGTTATAAATTATAATACTACAACTAAAGTTGCAACAGTAATCGAAAGCCCTTGGTTTAATACACTTGAATTTGGAACAACTTGCACATATAGTTTTGGTACAAATGGAACTAATAAAATTGGTCAAGCGGGCGGTATGTTTTATATGCGGCCCGCAACTTTTCGTTCCGGAGAAAGAAATTTTAGATTAACGGAATCTTTTAATAATAGTTTCAATCCAGATTCAATTTCATTTGCAGATAAAACTTATAATTCATCTGGGTTATTGGTAAGTAAGACTGATTTAGTAGATACAGTATTAAGTGTTGGTATTAATAGTCAAATTGTTGGTTCTCAAACTGCTGATAGATTATTAAGTTCAGCCGCAGCAAGTACAGTTACATTAGCGTCTTGGACAATACCACAACCTCCGCCAGCTCCGCCGGCAGAGACTTGGGGTGGCGGTGAAGGAAATGCCGGTGCGCCCGGTGATCCACTCTCACAAACATTCTTTGTTGACCCTACCATTTATCCTTATGGTTTATTCCTAAGTAGCGTTGATTTATTTTTCAAATCAAAAGCAATTGAGGATTTTCCAGTAAGTGTGCAAATTAGACCAACAGTTAATGGATTTCCTTCTTCAGACTTTTGGTATCCCGAATCTGTAGTAACAAAATATCCATCTGAAGTTAATATTTCAGATACTGGTCCAATAATTACTAATTCATCTGCTAAAACTAATTTTGAATTTAGTTTTCCGGTTTATTTAAAGCCTGGTTTATATGCACTTGTGGTTGGAGCAGATACCCCAGAATATAGTCTATGGGAATCTGAAAAAGGAGCAAGCACAAGTGATGGCTCCAATGTGGATAAACAACCGTATATTGGAACTTTATATAAATCTCAAAATAGTATGGAATGGTCTCCGTTCATAAATGAAGATTTAATGTTTAGACTAAATCGTTGTGTATTTACAAAAGATACTACAGCAACATATTACCTAAGAAATGAAGCATTAGATTCTTCTATAAATTTTGATAAATTGAGATTGAACCAAAATTCAATTGTGCCATACGACAAAATAACAAATTTAACATATAGTTTAATAACAACTACAGTTAATGGTAACAAAGAAACAACATATCGTAAAATTTCTCCCGATCAAATATATTCTTATTCTACGGATGATTTATATTCAATAGGTTTCCGTAGAAAAAAAATGGAAAATCAAAACGATTTGACTTTGAAAGTTGAAATGTCTACTACAAACGATGCTGTTTCTCCTATTTTTTCTATGGAATCAGCGTTTGTTAATGTTTGGGAAAATTTTGTAGATAACTCAGAAATCAACTCTGAAGATTTTACAATCATTGCGCCGGGGCAAGGATATAGTAATGCAAACTTTATTAGTATAACTAGTTCAACAGGAAGCGGAGCAAATGCTAATGTAACTGTAGATGTTAATGGTAATGTTATTGGAATTTATGTAAATTCTGTGGGTTCTGGTTACTTGGATGATTTTGATATTTCATATTACACTCACCCAACTACACCGGCTACCATAGTTCTTAATAGTGAATATGACTCTTCTGGTGGTCCTTGTCTTGCTCGGTATATTACAAAACCGATTAAATTAGCAGACGGATATGATGCAGGCGATTTACGAGTGTTTCTTGGTGCAAATAAACCAGGTAGTTCTGAAATTTCGGTATTCTTTAAAATTCTTTCTGATAGCGATTCTACGCCATTTAAAGATAGACCTTATCAGAAATTAGTTAATATTAATCCTACAGTAACTCCTTCTCCGGAAGACCAAACTTATAGGGAATATGAATATCGCCCATCAGCAACATCTAATGAGGTTACATATACCGGAACAAATGGAGTAACATACACTTCTTTTAAAACTTTTTCAATTAAAGTAGTGTTAACTTCCAGTGATCCAGCAATTGTTCCTAGTGTTAAAGATTTGCGTATCATAGCAACTCCAGCAGAGTAATTGTTAACATGAAAGTAGAAGGTACTAATTTTATTAAAGATTTAACTACAAATGCTCTGTTAATGACTGGAAGAAATGCTTTAATTGAAAATGAAGCTAGGAAAAAACTTGCTGAGAGAATGAATGGTAAAAATCAAGAGATAAATAATCTAAAGAATCAGGTAAATTTATTGTCTTCCGATATAAATGAAATTAAAGGCCTACTTAACTTATTGTTGAAACCGAGTAAAGAATAATGTCAATTACTAATATTACAAGAACAAATACTATTGATGCATGGCGCATTCAGACCAATTTATCAGCAAATGCTCTGAATCAAATTGAAACTGGTGATTACAATAAAACCAATGGAACTTTTTCTATATCGTCTAATGGCGCTTTAGCTATTACTGCTTCTGGAACAGCATTATCAGTCGCAAATGGCGCATTATTTTCATCAAATGTAACTGTAGGTAAAGAAATTGTCCTTGGGGCAGAACAATCCGCAACTGGAAATTTAGGAGTTGGTGGCATAGTTTCAATTTATGGAGTAGGCACTGCATTATACGTAGCTAATAATATACTTGTAGGAAGTGGCACTAGAGGAAATGTTATAGTATCAAATAAAATCACAACAAATACTATAACAGTAAATGCAAATGTTGTTGTAGTTGGTACAACTAATACTGGATATATCGGAGTTGCGAATACTTTAGTAGTAGGATTAAGTGGCACGATTGGAACAACTTTAGATGTTACAGGAAACACTACTGCTGGTAATTTAATTACTGCGAGTTCTGTCGTAGCAAATAACGCTAGAATAACTGCTAACACATCTGTTGGAGAAGAACTAACAACAATTACCATCAATGCAACAAACGCTAGAATATCTGCTAACGCTAATGTCGCACACTTAACATCATCTGGTTCTGTTGTAGCAGACAATGCTAGAATAACAGCGAATACAACTGGTGCTCATTTCATAGCATCTGGTTCTGTTGTAGCAGACAATGCTAGAATAACTGCTAACACAACTGGTACTCATTTTGTAGCATCTGGTTCTGTCGTAGCCGATAATGCTAGAATAACAGCCAATACAACTGGTGCTCATTTTGTAGCATCTGATTCTGTCGTAGCAGATACCGCTAGAATAACTACAAACGCAGC
>Ga0208975_1000227_pt1 | contig 30358 bp, 32 predicted proteins | sample GreLakmeER78MSRF_FD_187700 | JGI IMG/M metagenome (GOLD analysis project Ga0208975, IMG submission 187700) | Freshwater lentic microbial communities from great Laurentian Lakes, MI, USA - Great Lakes metaG ER78MSRF (SPAdes) | ecosystem: Environmental > Aquatic > Freshwater > Lake | place: Great...
GTGAGGAGACTATCTCTGGTTGGAGATGGGATAGAAAGGTGATAGGTGGTGATTTTCGGCCAGCCTCTCGTCACCAGACTTACCTCGGCGGACATGCTCACGGCCTGCGCGACGGGACAAAGCTTCTGGATTGGCAGAGTGGTACTCTCGATGGATGTGGGTACAAACAACTTCGTTTTACCCAGAAGGGACATCGGGTACAATGGGTACCCCAGGTAGAAGTCGGGGAATACTCCACCTACTGGAACCGTCGTCCGCTGTTCTCTGACTACTCTATGAGTACCAATCTAACTACTGATGTAACTATGAACGACCGGTACATTATAGCTCTTCAAGATGAAGAGCTATCTCAGGTGGTACTTGGTTCTTTATTCGTGGCAATCTGGAAGAGACTTGATGATTTCACTCTGATGACAATCGTAGAGTACCAGCAAGTAGGGGAGTTCACTCCCCTACCGGAGTATGGGAGCACACTAGACGAAGATGGGAATGTTGTCTGGGCACAGGTGTCGGATATCCATAATGAGTACACTATAGATGATGATCGTTTAGTACAATTCAATAATCTTAAATGTATTGAAGTTGCTATAGACGACCTCTATGAAGATTACATCGAAGACTCGTGGGAAGCTCATGGGCCAAACTCTGATGATGGTAGGACTGTTTTTGCTAACTATTTTCCTTTTGAACCTTATAGCGTTAGGGTCGCGACGGTAGATAGCGCAGGGGATCATATAATCTGGGAGGAAGTAACTTCATTTAGGACCTCCGCGCCTGGCGATCGACACTATGTAGTCAACTACGATCTTGGCACTATTCGAATGGGTGGGTTTAGGGCCTCTCCTCTGATCCTTAAGACTGGCATAGATACGAACGATACAGAGATCCTTGTGTACGTAGACGAGGAAACCTTGGATGACTATCCAGATCAAGGTGTAATCCTTATCGGCTCTGAGAAAATCTTTTATGCTGAGCGCGGATATTCTGGCTTCTACCAGTGTACAAGAGGTTACGATGGTAGCACTGCTGCCGTACATGCAGTGGGAGTCGAGATCCAAGACACTAGACATGGCTTTGGAAATACTGACGAGATCTATATTTCTTATCGTGCTGTGCCACGAGTAGATATGGAAGTCACTGAGCACCAGTTGCGCTCTGCGAACCGCAGTCAGTGGGTGGACGTTCGAGCTTCTTCTAATGTCGAGACTAATAACATTCTTCAGATCCTTTCGGCTAATATCAATCTTGCCGAACTGACTCTAGAGATAGACCGACCCCTTATTGGGGGGACTCTCTATGGCCCAGTCTATTATGGAACTGACTCGGGTAGACTTACGGCTACGGGATTAGACTCAAGAGGTAACCCCGTAGAGGATATTGATATCACTATAGAGATACTTGATGGAACGGGTCTTCTAGATGGAGAGAGCACTTCTATAACTAAGTCGAGCAACTCACTCGGAAAGATATATGGTGCTTTCCATGCGCCATATTCCGATGCAGAAGTTGCATATGATATTACTTCTGTCACCCATGATGCTGGCAATACTCTAATGGAAGTTAGTGGGCTACCCCTTGGTATTTCTGTTAGTGACATCTGGGTTTTCCAGGTTCTTAAGAGAGATCCATTCAGGGGCACAGTCGGCAAGCCCGGCACTATCGCCGCAAGCGGTTTGAGCGGTGCCCCAAATGGGGACTCTTATATTACGATTGAAGGGCGATACGATGACAACTATCGTGATGGGAAGATCTATGTTTTGACTACAGCAAATATCAAAAGATCACATACTATCGTTTATTCTGAAGTAATAACGAGCCCTATAAATGGGCATGTGAACACTCGAGTATTCGTTGAGGGGACATTCCTTCCAGTCACCTATACCGGTCAGCCAGCATGGCTCTTGACATCTGAAGACATAGAGTGGGATCCTGTAGAGAAAAGGGGGCAGCGGGTCATACTCTATGAGTGGTCTACTGATGCTACCCATCCTATTACTGATGACCCTGGTGCTTATACTCCTGTGCATCCGAGTAGCATTTCTGGGACTACGCTAACTTTTGATAGTCGTGAGCTAGCAATTCCTGATGCGAACGATGATACTGTAGAACTAGGTGCTTATATGATTGTAGCTCCTGGTGAAACTACTTTTGTAGCTTCTGCCCAAGACCCTTTCACAAATCTAACAGTTACTTCTAATCAATTGCGGGTTCGTGTTTCTTTGCCCCAGAGTCTTCTTGGGGTTGATTCATCTGGCGCTTTACCTGTACCATATGGATTCAAGTTCGCTGTAGATGAATATAATCTTGGCTCCGGAATAGGAGGAGCGAACTTTATTACTATAAACCCGCGCGCTAGTGGTATTAACCAATTTACCTTTACAGGGACGTTCTAATGGCTGATTCTTTACAACCAGGTATTAAGGTAGCTCCTACCTTTGTTGATGGAGAATCTTCTCCTGCAGCCAAGTTTACTTCTATTGGCGCTCAGCTTATGAGGGCAACACGTAGGCTTGAGTTAGCTTTTGGGGATGCTCATGATGAATCCTATCCCTATAGTTCTTTAAATGACGCTAGACTTTCGGTTGAGTGGGGGCGGTCCAGAACTACTGATGCTGCACTCTCGGGCACTGCCACTCGTTCATTAGATATTGCTAATTTAGCTCGTCTCATCGGGCCTGCTTCGAACTTGAATCCTAAACTTCCGGCTGGAACAGTAACTATTACTGAAGATATCCCTGCTGATGTTCATGAGTTTACACTTAAATACCCTCCGGTTTCTATAACCTCAAGTGATGATACTGCTATCGATGTTGGGCAAGTCCAGACCGATCCAAGCGATCTCGCTACTGATGGTGATTTCTATGTAGATGGCAGCACGATCTACACTTATCGCATTACTAACGGTGATACGATTACCTATACACTTACTCCTAGCGCTTGGGGGAGCGGACCAAACTACACTGGGGCAACGTTTAATGTTATTCCTGATCTGAATCAGCTTGAGGCTGGCGGAGATGGTTGCACTGTTAGCCCCACCTTAGATGGTGATGGCCGTCACACAATTACACTTCCTGTTTGTACCCATCTATCTTCCACACGGAATGGTCTTCAGGTTGCTCTAGGATCATATGAACCCTTCTATAATGAACAAATTATTCTACCTAGAGTACTTGTAGATAATTATGCTTCTGAAGAAGTCATCCCCGCTGGGTTTATGTACCTCCGGAACTGGACTACCGGCGAAGTATACGATGATGCTGTCTATTATTACTCTGCAGAGGATACTGTTCTGATCAGTGGCGTTAACCTCGAAGACGAGGTGGCTGCTGGAGATCTCTTTGTGTTGGTCACTGTTGGCACTGATATCTGTACTTCGATTGATGATTTACGCCAGAAGATGGCTTATCATACTCATGATCGAAGCTTTGGAGAGAGCGCTATTGATGCCGAGGATATAGTGGGCTGGACAAAGGAGGCTCCTGATAGCGGACAGTATACGAAGAGTAATATCCCTGGAAACTATGCCCCTCAGTATTTGCATAGAGATGGTTATAACTCAGGAACAGATAGTGGCTTAAATGACGAAAACGTTATGCGTGGTGACTTGGCTCTTGGAGTAGAAGGAGCCACTGCTGGAAATTACACAACAGATTCTGGGTCTAGCTTCAAGTTACGATTCCTTGGTGCAAACATAGGTGGGCAGAATCCATATATCCAGAAGAATTCTAGTGGAGCTTTAATCTTAGATGCAGATATGGATGTCGTAGGAGATTATTACGACGACCCGAACCTAAAGGGCATTCGTGTTAAGAATGGATATTTCGTCCCTGAGAAGGGAGTAGTTAGTGGACTGAATTCATCTCTAGGAGAGTTTAGCGCAGAGCTTCCTACGAAGATGCTATCTGTAAAACTACAGGAGGCTACCCCTACGACTTCAACAAACGGAACGTATGACCTTACTGCTTATGGGTTGAGTTCAGTGGACCATATACTACTGGGGGCAATTGTGCATACAACACTTACTGGAACTTACACCTTTATAATTCCCCCTAACGCGACAAGCGGGTATGCTACTAACTATGAATGGGACTATAAGATGGGTCTCGAAACCTCCGGAAGCCCTTTTGTTCTTACTATTAGATGGATCGGAAGCTTGTGGACGGGTTCCCCGGGGGCTGATATTCACGTAACAGTATTTTTTGCTGAAAGGGTCTAATGGCTCAGATTACTCTAGAACTACTAGCTAATAGCTCCGAGATTTTGTCTTGGGGGGTACCACTTTATGTACATGTACATAATAGAGTGGAGCAGTTTGTTTATCTAGACAAGATCAGAGATGGTGCCGCGCCTATTGCTTATATAGAGAATCAGCAGTTAGACAGCCATAGAAATCTTCATGTTGTTAATCGCAGCTATCAGATCCCGGGCAACTCTATTAGCAAGATCTATCAGCAGGCAAGCTGGGATAAGACTACAAGCTCATCCTATAGCTCTATCTATAAAGATCTATTCATCACCAATAGAACTTACATAGATGAGAATGGGAAAACTCAGCCTCTATTTTTCAAGCATGTGCTTCCTGAGAATACATTTTCAGTAAAGCTACAGATGGTTTCGGCCGGGGAGCGACAAGCCGTTCAGTCGGGATATTCTTTTACCTCTTTAGACTCTGCTCTTTATACCAACTATCAGAATTTCTTTGATCCTGACACAGGGGCCTACAAGCTGTTCTTTGTGCATAGCGTCGATACCTCCGGGAACTCAACGCATGTTCTTTTGAATCCGGAGTCTGCAGTAGCAGAAGGCACTTGGGAGGATATCGACTTAGATACTGGTGATTGGAAGGAAGGGCGGATAGTCTATAATAAGACTACCAGCTCGGGAACCACTTACTACTTCAGCGAGAGTGGAACTTATTATACTAAACCAAAAGATACTTCTCTTATTATTCCTAGACTCCCTTACGGACGAGAGCCAACAGATCCTTGGTATATGAGATTCACGGCAGGGGAGATTACGACATCTGTTAATGGTGCTGCACGCCGCTATTACGTTCCCGAGTATGAACTACAGAATTTCTTCCCAAGTAAACCTTATGTTTATTTTCCAGAAGCTTCGTTCATGTATGTTAACGAAAGGGTCATTGCCGCTAACAGGGGGCATCTCAAGATTGATCCAACGGCAAGTCTTCATGTAGAGTTATATATCTATGATGCGGATGGGATACTTATTCGCGCCTTGTCTACGAATACCGGGCTTGAGGGGACACGCTACTCTAACACTGAAATCTTTTATGAGACGGATAAGATTCTTTCCTGGGATGAGGATTCTGGCAAGATAGCCCTAGGCATTAAAGCCCTTCCAAGCTGGACTATCAGTGGGAATATTTTCTATGAAGCTGATGACTATCAGTATACTTCAATAGACTTGAATCCCTTAGCGAATAAGACCCTCTTGGACCAGACGGTAGTATTCTACTTGGTTCCTGGTGTAGATTCAGAAGACTCTGCAATTCATCATCTTGTAGTAGATCAGTCTGGAGTAATTACGGCTTGTAGTCAAGGAGAGGGGTTCGCGCATTCTTCGCTTAAGCTTCTTTTTGACGATGGGAGCTATAACAACAGTACTGTCATAGGTATGCCCTATATCAGTGGCGATATAAACGAAGATACCTTTGTTACTTTGTATACTGCCGGAGCAGATAATGCCAATGGCTATTGTATCCTTGCTGAAGTCTCTTTCCTAGATCGTAACTTTCCAGAAGACCAAATAGTCTATGATGTCAGGCGCGAGGGGGCTATCATTTCACCTTCTGCTTTTGACGATGTTATTAAAGCTAACCCTAAGATTCTTCAGAGTGTCTTGGGTTATGGAGAGTTCGGCGAAGAGATTCCACGCAATGGTGTCGTGGTTTTTAATGTGCCCCTTACAGTCCTGTCTGACTACGGTGGCGATCTCAGTGAATCTGATGTTAAGAAGTTGATTACTCAGCACTTAGATTCTGCTGTTTATCCTCTGATAAAATATGACTATCCAGTATCTGAAGTAGACGTTGATGCGACTGTAACAGAGGAGTTAACTCTGTCTTGGACTTGGGAAGGCCCCAATCAGACGTATGAGCTTCTCCGCAGAGCTAACCCGACAGATGCTTGGGAAGTAATAAATACCCTTATAGCGCCGCCACGCGGCACGTTAACTCATACCGATAGTGGACTCGATGTAAATGCTGTATATTATTACACTGTCAGAATTACTGAGAATGATATAGTATTCCCCAATGGTAACAGTGTAGCAGCAAGGGTGCGAGCATGAGTGTACATGATTTAATGTTTGAGATAGTTTCGTCTTCGGAGACCATCTACGATCCTCTTGGTGTTGTAGCTGATACTCCTATAGAGCTTCGAGTGACGAACATGGGAACGGAAGACCTTACTGATTTGGGGTTCTATCTTGTTCCTTCTGCATCTTTGGGTGATGCGGATAATCCGTCAGGGGTTCCTGCCGAGACTGATTATCAGGATATTTTGACTTGGGGACAGGCTGTCGATCTTGGAGAAGAACTTACGGGTGGCCTCAAAATTACATGCGATCCTGGAAGCGGAGTAGATACTTTCTACTTCACTAGATCCGCCGGTGCCTCTGAAACACTTAAGCTTCCCTTGGCTGATTTGGATGCTGGCGACTCGACCACTTTTACACTTGAACTAGAGACACCCCCCGGTGTAGCTTCACGAAGATTCTATGTAAGCCTTGTTCTGGAGTAAGTCATGCCTTTGAAACTAACAGATGCAATAGACTTCACAGTAAGTGAGCGAAAGGCTGCGAGGAAAAGAGCTTCAGATATATCTGGTGTGGACCTTGCAGCTCGGAGACTAGACCAGTTAGAGGAGGGTTTTCTTCAGAGTAAGCAGGCTCTCGAGCCTCGAAGAGATATGGCGGCTGGAGGCCTAAGTAGCTCGGGGAGCGAAACTCTTTTCGTTAAGAATGCGAAGTATCAAGCTGCGCTCATGGCAGATAAGACTGACACACTTGGACAGCATATCTTTCGGAGTACGCAGGAAACCTTTACTATCATTGATGGTATTGAGCGAGCCGTAGCTTCTCTTGAGTCTGATGTGAAAGAGAGCGAATTAGAAATCAAAGAAGGATATTCGAAGGTACACTACAATGCTTTTGTACGACATATCGACGCCGATGAAGACTTCGAAACTATCCCTCTTAGAAGAGACCCGAAGACAGATGTGCCGTTCCTATCCGGGCATATTTGCGAAGTAGATTCCGGGCATGGGATTACCTTGCCCCTGGTGCATGAAGAGTTAATTGTGTTCTCAGATGCTGTTCTTCTCTCAGAAGAAACTGATAGAGGGGACACAGAGAATCCTCTTATTCAGACCTCACCAAGAAATCTCTTTCTAAACGGTGAGATCTTTCGGTATTCTATAGTCAAGAGGGAGTTTGATGAGACTTCTCGACTCTATACCTCTGGAGAGGTTACTTGTACGATCCAGTTAGAGCTGGCTGCGTTACAACTAATCAATACTCTTGTCATTGAACCTGCTGCTACATCTTCAGTATTCTTAACTGACATAGATGTCCTTTCTGACGATAACACTGAATTCGATTTAGAGATCGATGTTCAGGAACTTAAGAAGAGAACGGTTATTACCTTTGACGCCATCCGTGCTCGGTATATAAACTTTACCTTCAAACAGTATGCTCCAGTAGAGCGAACCCGTGTTGTTATTAGCGATCAGAGAGCTGCCAAGCTCAATGAGCTACTGGAGTCCTCGGGATTCACAGGAGCCGAGGAAGAGGCCATAGAGACTGTTTACGGGGCGGTCTACGACTTCTCTATGAAGAGTATCAAGGGGTATCTAAGAACTTACAATAGTACTGGTGTATTTAGTTCGGCTCCTATAGCGGCAAGGAACCTTATAGCCTTGAACCTAGTAGATGATATTGAGCCTCCGACTACTTGGGAGGCTCCGTATAGCTATGGTGCTGGCGGCGTGGATCCTTTAATTGAACGTTATGTCTTTGTTGATATGAAGACCCCTGATGGAGTCACTATCATGAGAGGCGCGGTGCCTCTTCGCTCTGGAAGCGAACAGAGAGAGGGGCTTCCTCTTTTTGGTAAGACCTCGAAGCTTTCACTCTATCCCGATGTCTATAAGGGTCTATCGAAAGCAAGAGTTACCGCAAGCTACAATCTTGGGGTCTGGTCGGTCTCCTGTCCAGATGGTATTCCGGGCCTAGCTGGCAAGCCCACTCTTTCTCCTCAGTCAGATGAAGACTTAAGATTTATTGGGCCTGATGGCTCTGAGCTTACGCAGGCCCCCCCAGTTTACACAAAGATATCTTCTACTAGCTTATGGATAGCTCCTGCCGGTACAGGTAATCGGGACGCTATCACTGCTGCTACGACACCATATCTTTATGCGTTCTTTGCTTCTGAGCAGACTAATCCAATTACCGTAAAGGAAGACACAACTACTCTTGTTCTAGGAACTGATTATCAACTCTCTTTTGATCGTGGCGCTAGCTGGGTAGACGAAATCCCCTGGGGGAGAAGCCTTGTAGATGGAAACATAGCTGGTAATGTGTTGGTAAAATTTACGGATCCAGACTATGATAAGTTTTACAGTGTTGAATACGCTGTAGCGAAAGATCAATGGCTGGAAGATAGCAAGACTATTAAGCTAAAGAACTTCAGAACTATGGTTGATTCCGCTCGGAAAAAGAATGTTTGTGATCTTCACACTATCTATATACTCCGTGGCTGGAACACCAGTACCTACGTTACTCCTCTAATAGAAAACTATTCTTTACGCCTCAGAGAGCTGAATGTCAGTAAGTAATATTAAAGAACGAGTATACGATATAGAGATTGCAGGTCTTAGGACAGTGCTTCCTGAATTTGTATTCCGGTGGCAACTTGCGGGGACTGCCGAGGCGAAGGTAGCTATTGAAGGCGAAGCTATGGCCTGGATAGAACAGTTGCTCGATGATTCTATTCCAGTGCCCTTGGTGAAAGAAGGGGATTCCCTAATACTGGAAGATGCGCTTCTGGCACATAGGAGATATGTGGGATTGACCCAGTTGCTCAGAGGTAGCTTTCAGGCGCTAACAGATCTTTACATACAATATGAGAATACGAAGAAAGTTAAACTCCTTGACATCACGGCGAAGTTGAAGAGAATTCAGCAGAAGAAGGCATCACTCTCTTTCGGGCAGGGAGAAGTAAAATATGCTTTGATAGATAGTTTCTTCAATCAGGACTGGCTCATTGAGAAGTTCTTGTCCGATAAGGTCTGCGCTCTTCATCCGGCGCAGGGGATAGTCACTCTTCCTATTCAGAGCAAAGTTCAGCCTCGTATCAAAAGTGTCATTATTGGTGCGGGCTCAAATGGAAGTCCAGGAAACTCCGATGTAGTTGTTGACACAACTATTGGAGACACTTCGAACATTCTGGATGGTTCAGATAGCACCTGGTTTGAATATGAACGTATGGATACTGGTCCTTGTCGTTTGGTTTTAAATTTTGAACTTGAAGCCAGTCAGATTCTAAATTCGTTACAGCTAGTAGCAGCTAATCTTTCTGGGCTTTCTACCTTTGAAATAGAGGATATAGTTTTTAGTGACTCTGGAACGGAGAGTATCAGTATTAAGAAGCTAGTGAATAAAGACCTACCAAAGTCTTTCTGGTCTTGTAACGGGAGCGCGGCTGACGGCTATTGGGATGTAGTCTTCCTTCCTGTTAAGGCAAAGACATTTTCTCTTCAACTATTACAACGTACCTCTACTAAGATTACAACTGTAAGTGCTGATCTTAGGCATGTCTCGAGGGACCGATATGGATTAGGGATAAAGGAGGTCCGCGCTTTTTCTAGCAAGTATGTACGCAATGGCCAGCTTGGGAGCGTTGCTAGAGAGTATCCAGCGGGTCTCTTCTTAGCTCAAGGAACCTCTGAAGTTCATCCTCCTTCTCCTGATTTATACAATCTGTATTTCGAGACCTCTCTCGATGACGGAGCCTCCTGGTCTCAAAGAGAAAATATAGATTCAGGGAAAACCAAAGCTTTATTCCTTGAAGGAGAGGGGGGTGATATTCTCTGGAGAATAGGACTAGAAAGACAAGACGAAAGCTTCCAGTTTCTAAGTAGTCTCTTCTCCACAGAGAAGACTCTGAAACACACAGAGTCTTTACTGAAGAGTTTCTCCCGGTTTAATTCTCCGGTGTCCATAGCACTCAAAGAGAAACCCTCGGAAGCTAAAGTCTTCCTAATGCAACCCAAGATCGCCCGACGGGGAGATAGGCTTAGTGCTGTCCCTATCCATAGGAACATGAGTCTTACCTCGGCTGTGAAGGCACCGATTAATTTACTTAATTCTACTCTAGATGTGAGTGCCTTCCACCTATTCGTAAACGGTACAGAGTACTCCCTTAATGAAGATAACACCTCGCTAGGTGTGGGCGAGTGGTCATTCTCTGATGATTACGAAGAGCTTTTATTCGCTGATGATCTTAGTGTTAATACTCAGGTGAGATTCGTTCTCGATCCAGAGCTAATGGTATTCGAACAGCGAGCTGATGGTTATTTCCATCGAAGCGAATTCTTGTTTGACCCAGATAAGAAGAACATTAAGATTGCTTTTCTTTCAAAGGATACCAAAAGACTTAATAGGCTTCTTCCTCGGGATAAAAGGATTATCCCTTTGGGCGTACAGTTCATTGAGGATGATAGTATTAAAGTCACTAGCAGCGATGGAACCGAGCTGGACTTAGTTAGCTCTAGAGCTGATGTTGTAGCTACCACTGATTGTTATGTTGATTCGATTAATGGCGTTCTTTATCTACAAGCAGAGAGCGCTGAAGAGCAGTATCGCATCTCCTTAAATCATCACACTCCAGTTATCTTTAAGGATGAGAACTATGAGATTGTTTACGACAATCTCAAGCCTGTAGGTATTTTGATTGGAGCTTCAGTCTTTGAAGCAAAGACAATGACAGAGACTGCATCGAACGTAACTGAAAAGGTCGTGAATCCGATTACTGGTGTTTACGAAACTCGCGATGCCCTCTTCCCTAGTACAGTAGATGCTTTGACTCTTAGTGAGAAGCCAGTTGTTCGGGGAACTCTAACTGTTAGCTCGGATTTTATTGAAGACACTACCTCTCCGGAAGAGACTGTTTTTATTGATGGGTATAGCGAATTCTTGGGTCTTATCGAGATGAATAGAGAGACTACTCCGGCAGCTGAAGCAGACGGCTCCGGACTTATCTCGTTCACACTTGCGGCAGGCGCCTTATGGTTCTCAGCTTATGCTGTTGTTTTTGAAGATACAGATGTATTCAGCAATCTTCTTGGCTCTGTCCCTACTGGTGGTAGCGCAACAGGAGACTACTATGTTAGCTCTACTGGCGTGGTTACTGTAAAGGCGCCGGCTGGGATTACCGAGCAACAGTTTAGCTACTTTTATAAAGATCCTTATTTCAATCCAGATCGGAAGTATTCTGTTGATTATTTAAATGGTAGGGTTTATTCATATGCCAATATGAATTCAGCAGCTTCAGTTACTTATAAAGTAGCTACATACATTATGTCTTACGACGTTGCTGAAGAAATAAAAGATTTTACTTATGATTCCAACACGAATACTGTTTCAGTAAAGACTGAAGGTCTAAGAGAAATGAACAACCTAATAAAGGTTATCTGGGAAAAGTCTCAGGGCGCTGCTCAGATAGCAGAGTTGAAGGACTACTTCTCCCCTCTACTTACTTCAATTAGCCTAGAGTTCGCCTAATGAATATCTCTGAAGAATATAAATCTGCTATTCGAAAACGAGTAGTGACAGAATTTATAGAAACAAATAGTCGGGCTCCGACTGAGGCGCAGCTGAGAGAGCTGCTTAATGAAGCCTACAAGACTTATAGTGCTATAGATGAAGTTGGGTTCTCCGGGTTTGATTTAGAGAGGCCAGGCTATAGCCACGCAAGCTCAGCAGCGATTGAGAATACTAATAGAAAGGCTTTAGCTCTTGACCAAGAAGTACTCAGAGATCGGCTTAATGGACTCTCTGATAAGCTCGAGAACTCTTTTAGAACTTTCCTCTCTGTCCTTTCTAAGAATTATCGGAATCTTTCCAGGCTTGAGAGCCGGATAGATTCGTTGCTTCTTACTCAAGGAGCTAGCGATACTTTTCTCGCGGGAGTTGAAGAAGAATTTGACTCTCATCAATTCGTAGACTACGCAGCAACAGATGCTACTGTCGCTGACGGATACGTCACGATTGGTAGAGGGGGGTATAGTCAGCTAGACCTCACTGAAGCTAATATGAAGTATACTGTGTTAGCTCCTCAAGGTATTCTCTCTAAGCGGACTTCTTCTGGAATAGAAAGTCTGCTAGACGATGATGGGAAGTTTTGGGAGTATATCCTTTATACAGATTATGAGTCTGGAAGAATTACCTTGGCTATCGAGGTTGAATTTTCTGAGGCTAAGTATGTTTCTGATATTAGACTTGGACTATCCCCCTCCTCGGTAACCAAGAAAATGGTAGGGAATTTCTTTGTTTCGATTGACGGGAAAGTCTTTACCCCTGTAGGCGTGGCGGACACCCCATTAGAGAAGCAATCATTCCTTTTGAATATAGGTCAGCATGGAGTTAAGAAGCTCCAGATTCTCTTATCGAAGGATGCCTATGATACGAAGTCTCCCGATAATAAACAGAGTATCTATACCTTCGCGCTAGACTCTCTCAAAGTCTATTCGGATGAGTATAAGAATCTTCTTTCTACCGTAGTTTGTGGACCGTATCCTATAACTAGTCTGGACGGCGAAGCTATTGCTTTCTCAAAGGCAAAACTCAAGGCTTGTACTTATGAGCCCGCTGGCACTTCTGTCGATTTCTATTTGTCGAACGATGGAGAAGTGTGGACTTTCTGCTCCCATGATAGTAGTTCTGGGGATCTTGTCTTCTTCGGTTATCCTGGATTCGAAGAGAGTATAGTCGCTCAGTCTGGCTCTGAAGATATCGGTGTTTTAGTAGATGATGATGAAGATGTTTTAGCTTTAGATTATGCTACAGAGGCTACACTGAATGGCTATATTAATGAGGATTACTCAGATAAAGTTCCTTTAGAAACTATTGTGATCAAGCGAAATGTAAATGAAGATTATGATACTTCTATTATTCTTGGGGCGGAGCGTGGGTGGACACTAGACTCGGTGACGAAACGTTATTCGACAACTGTCTATTTAGGGGCTAGCGAAGGCCGGATAATTGACTTTGGACCTAGGCCCGTTATTATGAATGGGAAACCAGTTAGTGGTCTTGTCCGTGTCCTGCCAGGGTACACTGTTTTTCAGGTCGATGATATAAACTTTGGGATAGTAAGTAGCGGAATAACTGATCTTACTTCCCTCAAAGCTGCAGACCCTCTATACCCTTTCAACCATAAGCTTCTTATTTCGGGATATGATTACCCTAATTCTTTCTCAGGAGAGAAGGCCTATTTGGGATTGGATGAGTTCTTTGGAGTAAAGTTAAGGTATATGTCTCCTGACTATTTTGCTTTCTTGGAGCCAACTGATCCTAATTACTTTAAAGTCTTTACCATTGAAGAGGTAGATGATAGGCTTTACTTTAAAGTAAAGGTGAATAAAACTGATGCTTCCTGGTCGAATGAACTCTTTGGTATGAGTTGGATTTTCCAGGACTCTAGTAGTTCTCAGCTATGGGTGAAGGCAATTTTGACTTCAGATAGTAAACAGAACACTCCTAAACTAGAATCTTTTTCGGTACAGGTGATATAAATGTCCAGCTTAGCAAATGAACTTCGTGAGATTCAGCAGCGAGTAGGTATCAACGTTGGTAAGTTGCGCACAGATAGTGAGCGCGCTGCCTTCGTAACCAATGTTCGTGCTGATATTTCAAATATAATCTATCAGCATAACACTATAGTTAAAGCTATTTTTGCCACTTTGCCTGATGGTATATTGGATGTAGGTCTTGATGGTGCTCGCTTATTCACTGATACCGAGGCTACAGAAGCAAGTGGTCCTACTTATTTTAGTCCCGATCTAGCTAGAACTTTAACTGTCAAAGAATCTTTTGATGTTATTGTCGGAGAGCTTGGAAGGTTAGAGAACTCTATTGCAGCAATAGATACGGCATCTGCTTATGATGACAGTGCTTTGGTATCTGCTGTAGATGAATTGGAGTATAATGATACTCAGTTTGTTGAAGATGTTATGGGACCAGACTATGTCTTGGATGGTGACGGGGCCCCCAACTTAAGCTATCCGCTTTCACAGATAATTGATGCGATTGGTGCATTCTTCTCTGGCTTCCCCGGGACAGGAAACACTTATGCGGGCGCATATCCTGCGCTTTCTTTTACTGGAAGCACTCTTCAGGGCTCATACGACTCTGGAACAATAGATGCTGGCGCCATTGAATTAGAGAATGCGAAAGGGCATATCGTTATCAAAGACGATAGCAGCAGCCCCCTTGATCTTTATTTAGAATGGGAGAATGATAGCAACGTTTCTAAAGGGCAGATAGATGTAGATGGTTTACATCTGAGAACAAATGCGACTAGAATCAAGATGGACAAGAAAGCATCCGACCCTGTTGATGATGCTGATACCGGAATGATTTATGTAAAGGACGATGCTGATTCAAAAGCAGAACTCTATTATAGAAATGATGACGGTGGCGATGTAGCCACTCAGGTTACTCGTGGCGGGAGAGTAACAGAAAAGGAAATTGGCTGTGACTGGTTTCCCGCTACAAGCCTAAGTATCTATGGTGGAGCGCCATTTGTTTCGCTTACTATAGGAACTCCCCCTGCAACTGATATGATGTATCAGATAGTAGAGTGTGTTGGAGCAGTTAATGAGACTGTCTGTTACGGTAACCTTTTAGTTCCTGTAGACGAAGACGGGTTTGCGCCCTCTCGTATGCGGCTAACGATTCTAGCCGGACCCTCTACGAACCCCGCGTCAAACGGTTTTTATACCTTGACTCTATTTACGAATGACAGTACAGCAGGCTCTGGCTCTGACATAGAGCTTATCTCTAGTGGGATGAATGCCGTTCCAGTTGCTTGGGGATCGGCTGGAGGTAGTACTCCTGCTGAAGTTGTAATGCCTGGACACCTCTATCGTATAGATGAACATACGTATGACCTGGATATTTCTGGGTCGGGGGGCCTTGTTCCTTTCAAGATCAAAAGAGATCCCCTTGCTGGCTCTGATACGTTCACTGGAAATGTTGCTATCTATGGAGTGCGCATTACCTGGTGGAGATAATGTATAAGTATCTACTCTCCTATCCTCTTGCTTCTTGTTGCATAAAGAAACAAGGGGGAGGTATAGGCGACAGTCTGATGCTGGAGTACTCCGTTGCTTTTCTAAGGAGGGAATTCCCGAGAGCAAATATACAAGTGGCTTATGGGACGGCTCATGAGGCGGAGTATTTTAGCGGCCTTCTTCTCGAGGAGACGGACTTTAGAAAGTTTTCTTTCGTGACTGACGTTACGAGAGTAGGCGTCTTTTATGAAAGACCTGGAGCCCCTGTAAAGAACCGCATAGACATCTACCGAGAAGCCTTGGGGAGTCCTGGAGTGCGTTCTCCTCTGATAAGGCAATCGCCAGTTTTATGTCCTGATGAATTTATTTCTTTGCATCTTAGTTCAGATGACCCTAAGCGGTCCTGGGCAATAGAAAATTATTATGAGTTAATAAAAAAGTTTTCTAAAGAGACCTTTGTTATTTTAGATTCGCTGTATAGTCTCGATGAAATTGCGTTTTTAATTTCCAGAAGCAAGCTTTTTGTCGGGCCTGATTCTCTGCATATGCATATAGCTGGATTGTTAGGAAAAAGATCAATAGTCTTATTTGGACCTTCTGTTCCTGAAGCTAGAATAAACCATTACAAAATGATAGAAGCTCTCAAAGACCCTGGCTGTGAGCATTGTTGGCATCAAGAGTGCTTGCGTAAACTACATTGTGTCAATAGAATTCATGTAGATACCGTTAGTGCTCGGCTAGAGAAAACTTTAGCCGAGATTTAATTATCTCTAGATTTTGGAAATTGCTATGTCTTCTGATAATAAAATACTTGAGTTCGAGGTAGTCCAGTATGATCTCTCTCGTAGAGTCGGCAGGCTAGAAAGCGATACAGCTGCCATGAGCAAGAGCTTGAAAGAGATTCAGGATCAAGTAATCGTATATAACACAAATTTAGATAGGTTTTGGCAGCATGAGTGGCCGACTGTCCATAAGTCTATCACGGAAACCAACGCAAAACTTGCAAGCTTTGCAGAAGCAGCCATAGATGAGAAAGTAAAATCTGCAGTAGAGGCTGAGCGCGGGCGTAATGAGAATGCAGCGAGACTAGCAGAGACTACACAGCTTAAAAAAGACGTAGAAAGTCAGAAGAACTTTTTAATGAAAATGGTGATGGCTGCAGCTGGCGGTGGCGGGGCTGCCACCATCTTAACGGAAGTGCTTACGGCTCTTTTTAAACCAGGATAACAATATGGCAGTATCAGACGAAGATCACAGAAAACTAAAAGCTAGATTAACTAAGATCGAAAGAACACTAAACGATCTTATTACTGCTACTAATAATTTAGTTAGCGCATTACAGGTTAACGAAGTTTTTACAGTGCTTCAGACAGACATTCAGTCTTTAAGTAGCGATGTTGCTGCGCTCACTACAAGAGTAGAGACTATAGAGTCTGAACCTTATGATGAGAACGGATAACGGTTCTCTTAAAAGAAGAAGGCCCCGTTTGGGGCCTTCTTCTTTATGCGGGCTTCAGTCTTCTGGGTTTCTAATTAAAGAAACTGCAGGAGGAAGCCTGGTCTTGTAAAGCTTCTCGGTTGAAGATTTCCTTGCCAGTTTAATATTCTCAAGAACGGAAATTCTACTCTCTTGTTTAGAGAGAGCCATTCTTAGTTCTTTAGTTTCAGCATGTAGAGTTTCTATCTCTACAAAGAGAGCGTCGATGTCAGCATCACTTACGGTGGATGGCATATTCACCCTTCGCTTTGTAGTTGGGGAGGAACTCCATGTAAGGTTCGAAGTTCTCAGACTTGTCGCTAAAAGTATTAGTGCTATCTACGATAGCCGTGATACCTTTTTTGTCTACGTCGATAGCGACAACGTGTTTATTGTTGTACACAGCATCAGCAATCATCTCAGCGAGGTAGTACTTTCTTCCTGGGTGTACCTGCCAGATAGGAGATCCATCTGGAGTAGCATCGAATTCCTGCATTTTTATTGCACGAGTCTTGAGTTTATCAGGCTCTTTTGCGAAGCCAAGACGAACTTCAAGGAAGAAGCGTGTATGACGAAGCCAGTTGTATATGGCAGCAGTTAGCTCTTCCTTGGTGGCGATCGAACCCTCCTCGGGATCCATCATACTTTTCCCGCCAGGGATTGTGAATCTACTAAGACCTTTAGGGGATCGTAGCTTTTTCTTTACGAGTGCCTGCTGATTGCCGACACCAGAATCTTTAGCTATGTCGTATTTAGTTGGTTCCATAGTTCTGTTAGTTCTCTTCTGATTATGTGTTGTGGATAATGAGTGTAGGCTATAACTTCATCTCTGCTGTAGCCTTGTTTGTACATCTCAAAGATGTAACTCTTCCATGAGGAGAGGCCTAGTGCGTTGATTAATAGATGATCTATTTCAGAATCACACCAAGGCTCTGTATACTCTTCTATATCCACCACAGGGACGTAGTCAACTTTCTTCCAGGTATTTTGGATTTGATTACGAAGTTTATATCGGAAGAGCACTGCTGCTACTTGAGCACAGCACCTTGGGTTGGCAAACCCAGTTTTAGATATCCAGTATTTAGACCTTACTAGTTCGATCAATAAATACTCTAATTCACTTTTCACAGAAGTGCCGCTCCCCTGTAGTGTGGATAGCCAGCTATTTATTAGTTGGCGGGGATCCCCCACTAACTCCAACCCCATCATCAGGAATTGCATTTGAGCCCCTGGTAATGGTTTTAGAGTAGTGAGTTCTTCCTGCCATTCATCTAACCAAGGCCCACAGATAAAAAAGAGTTTGTTTAAACTTCTCGTTTTATCTTTTCTTAGCGCTGACCATTCTTCTTCTAGCTCTTCAAAAGAGCTATTCAGTGGCATCACTTGATGTGGAAAGTCCCTGTTCTTGTATAGATGCATTATTCTCTCCAGCTAGTCGGTCTGCCAACCAGGCATTGAATAGAATTATCCAATCTCTATATGGCATTGTGACTAACATTTCTTCTCGGTCGTCTTTAGTAATTACTATTAAAGATCGTTCCTGTAAAGAACTTTTGATATCGGCCTTGCCTTGACGAATTGCATCTTTAATGTTGCAACGGATTTGTCGTTTGCATTCAATATGAATATCATCAAAGACTGGAGTGAATACATCTGCCTGCTCTGAGGCGCCGGCACGAGTCTGACCCAAGCCACGTTTGAAAGGTAGCTTCGTACTCTCTGTTAGGAGGTGCGCAATCTCTCTTTCGAAGTTGGCGCCTTTCATTCTGGCACCCTTACCTACACTAGCCATTACTCTACTCTTAAATTTAGTTTTGGTTTCTTGGGGTACTCAATAATTTCATCAATGATTTTCAGATCTTTAGCTTCCTGAGCACTGAAGTAGACTGAAGTTTTTCCGGCGAAGTGTTTATTCCAGTTGGTTTTACTGATCTTGGTACGCTTGCGGATAACCTCATTCATTGTTTCAAGACTCCAGGCGTAGCTCTGTAAAGATACAGCAGCTTCAGTCAATGAATTGTTTTCGTTGACACCAATTGGTTCATGATAGAAGAATCTGCTGTTAGGGAAGGAGAGCCGAAGGTCTCCAGCCTGAGCGAGCACAAATCCCCCTGAGAAAGCCATGCCCTGAGTAAGTGTGATAATAGGGCAGGTCACAGCACGAAGCATGTCGTAGATGGCCATAACCTGTATGATATCTCCACCAGGACTGTTGATAACTACCTTGATGAAATCATCACTCTCTGCTGCTAGTCGCTCCACTTGAGAGCAGATAGCGGAACCCATCACGGGCTCAATGGTGCCTCCGACAAGTACTGTGCGTGTACCCGGGCCGAACCCAACTAGAGTTGTTGGAGTCCAGTTGTCCGGACCGTCACCGGGGGTACCTTCTAGCTCTTCCTCTGGTTCACCTTCACACTCGTCTACTTTATTTAACATTTTTAATTTCACTCTGTATCTCCTGAGAGTAATAGCTCTTTCAATCTTTCGGCTGTTAGTTTTCCAGCTTCTTTGTATGAAATTACTTTATAAGTAAGCTCACTCTCTTCTGCTGCTGTTTGTTTATCGTGATCCCTTACTTTGCTTTTCAAGAAATCCTTATGGGCTATATTGTATTCTTTGTTTCCTCGGTTGGTGAACTTATAGTGTTGTGCACCATGAAGTTCTACAACCATGCCTAGATTTTCAATATACCAATCGAATCTATGGTTGGGGCTATAATAGCCTGGACATAAATCTTTTACAGGTACTTCCTGATAGCATTTCAGGCGTTTAAAGAACGGATCGGTAGCGAAGATTTTACGGACTTCATTATGGAAGTTGGAGTTACCTTCTATGATTTCAAATTGTGTTTGCCAGTGAGTTCTAGGGAGAGATTTTGACATGCTTAAACTCTCCGAGAGATAGACAGCCTCGATCGCGCAAGAACAAATACAAGTCCTGCCAGAGAGAGTCGTCTTCAATTCTCTTGAAGCATCCTGGGTGATGTATATCGACTTCTTCAATATACGTTTTAGTGTGTTTGAATTTATGAGTAAAGCACACATACTCATTGAAGCCACGTTTAATCGTGGCGAGGTGTATCCAAGGGCCGCCCTTAAAGATATTAGAGGGCAGTTCCTGACGCACATCATTTACTAGAATAAAATCAGTTCCGAATGAACTCATCTTTTCTCCCGGGAAAGCAGTTTAGTTTAAAAGGACACCGATACGCACAAGGTACTATGGGGTAGTGGTATCCTGTTTCAAGAGCCATTACTACTCTTTCAGTCGACTTAAGTTGAACCCCTGTATAGTCTGTGTCTCTTATTTCAGATATAGTAACCTCTCCAGAAGAGTTAATTTGAAACGCTATTATAGTGACTGTTGGTCTACTATGGTGCTTGGTCCCAAACTGAGCTACAGTATTCATTTGTAAGTACAAGACTGGGTCAGTTTCTACACTATGATTATAAGCATATGGCGTGAAGAATGGCACAACCAATTCTTTATTTTTTTGACGACGGAATATACCACTTACGTGTAGATCTATTGGGGTCTTCGAGACGACAACACGATGAGAGAGAGCCCCAATAACAGGTATAAGCTCTGTGGGATTCAAGGCTAACCATATAGCGTGTAGGGCATAGGTAGCCGCGCGAAGGAACTCCTGAGACTCAATAGGAGAGAACTTCTCATCTATGTTCTCAGCGACCCAGATGCGTCGTAGAGCGCTCTTAAAAGAAAGCGCAGGGTTAGTAATAGGCTCTCGTAGAGAGTAAGCAATCATATACTCTACGGTCTTCCGAACTATAGACTGAACTATAGTCTCTTCTACAAGACCCCCATAATGAAAGAACTGAGAGCACTTCACGAATGCTCTCAGTTCCGATTCCTTTAGGACTTTGCCTAAGGTAATGACCTCTTGCACGTTAAGACCAAGGGTTTGCTTTTGCCTTAGGGGACTTCGCCTCATCGGCAAGTATAGACTTGGAGATATGCTCGTTTAGAAACACGCGCTCAATGGCGTATTCCTTTTCTCTTGCTGTTTCAAGAGTCATATCTAGATAGGGTTCTTGACCTTTAATAGTCTTAATCCTTGCATTGAACTTAAGTATCCCCCGAGACATGAGAGCACCCCGGAGTTTATCTCCGGCATAAGTCAACATAGTTGGGCCAGTCTCAAGCCAATAGAATGTACGGTTAGCTCGAATCCATACGCCCCAAATTTCAGACGGCGGTTTATTTCCTATCATTATGCACCTAATGTAATTGTGTCGTAATCCGAGTAATTTGGATCTGTAATAATTAGAAGCTGACTCGGGACATAGCTTCCAAATCTGTGAATCAGACCCGGAGGAATGAGCCACCCAACCCCTGGGGTCAAAGAGTATCTATAGAAAGTCTTCTCAGAGTATACCTCTAGGATAATCACGCCCCCGAGGACTATCAACCTCTTCTCATTTTTAGTGTTGTACATAAGCGGAGTAGACTTTCCAGCTTCAAAGGAAGATATCCTCACAGAAGGAGAGTCATCCGAATAAGTAAGTTCAGAGCCCCAAGGAAGACCTTCATAGAAAGGAAGGATCTTCCCAGTAACACTCTTTCCAGCAAAGTGAGAAGCAGAGATACAGGGACCGAGAGAAGAGTTCTCTTCAGGATCCTCTAATGGGTTAATCACCTGAAGAGTCTCAGGGGAGAGATTCGCAAGACGAATCTCCTCAAGGTCTAATTCAGGGAAAGTAAATTCAAGAGTTTTCACGAAGTATCCGGGGTGAACGACCGCCGATAGAGGTAAGCTCTATCTTGGTATCGTCCTGAAGGAGTAAGTAAGGAGTGTAACCGAAGAGACTCATACAAAAGGCGGGACCACCTTGATGAGAGTATCCAGTGCCCATAGCCCGGGACTTCTTTAGATTGCCCCAGGAGTCCGAGTACCAAACGGTATCACCGGGGTAAACTTCCTGGCTATTCACATCGAGACAAAGGACTTGAGGAACGAAGTCAGAGTGACCATCAGACATCTATCTTTAACTCCCTAAGTCTAATATTCATGTTCATAGTCTCCTTCGTCTCTCATGCGTTCGAGTTCCTCAATCTGAGCCGAAAGCTCATCGAGTTCCTCGGCTTCATCTATACCTCGGCCGCCAAGAACATTAACAAAAACGTCCATGAGGCTCGTGTACTCCATGCGAAGTGTGCGAAGCTCTTCTGTTATTTCATCTCGCGTCATCAGTAACTACCGGCTGTATCCAATACCCAGTACTTTCTAGTCTGGGTATATATCGTTTAGACATAATACTTTCAATTGAAAGTACCTTTGTGGGATTAAGTGTGTCCTCGGCATAATAGATGCCCTCTGCTTCGTCGCGGCAATCCCAAATGCCTGAGATGTACTGTTCATTGGTTTCCTCATCTATGGAAATTTCCATAGCCAGGCCCAGGGGGTGGAGGAAGAGCCTATTGAGTTCATGGAGATAACCAGTATCTCTAAACTCTTTAATATTCATATATTTCATTTTATTTATATCTCGCCAAAGAACTTTAGTAATAGGAAAAAGGCTAGCACCGCGGCGAGCCCTAATCCGCAACAAAGTCCACCAAGAAATGTTAGCATCTAATTTCCTTTTAGTTTAATTATACCGGGGGGTCGGGGAGTTTAGGAAGGCGAAGGAACCAAATAGGGTCTTCACCATCACAATAGCTCCCGTCAATAACGAGAAAGCTTGTATCCTTCAGCCGGGTGATATGTCCGATGCGGCCATCGTCATTCATCCCCCAGCTAAACAGGACAGTTTCTCTATTTAGCGGCTCTGTGTCAGAGACCCTCAACCATCTACACTCCATAGCTTTTTCCTTTTGATTAAGGATGTGGGGCGGGGATGGAGGCAATAAACAGGGCGAGAGCCACTGCAAGCCCTACAACTATTACAGATAAGATAAATTCAATCATTCAGTTTCTCTATTTTTATGTTTGTGTGAATATTACCCTCCGCCCTCAGGATACGTATTATCGTGAAGATAGAAGATATAGAGCGAGAAGAAGTTTGGCCCAAATTGACCGGCCAGGAAATCGGCTATAGGCAGGACCGGATGAATAATACAGTTATGGACCACGGACCAGAAGTACCATGTGAGACCACGGGGGCTACTCATAGGACACCGTAACAGATAAAAAATCCAAACCAACAGAAACATCTATAATGTGAATGTGATTTAGGAAGGATCTTGGAAACATATTGAGGGCGCCAAGACAAAGGCATTTCATGGTCATGCCCCCAACCGGCTACCGTAGCCCAGCCATTTGGGATGTTCCCCACGCCGAAGGAAGCTTCCCATGCGCCATCTTTATTAGGACCAAAGGCATAAAGTATTCTGTAATTTTCTAGCATGTTTGAACTTCTTTCTCTAAATATATTTTCATAATATCGAGCAGTTGGTTGTAGTCCATCTCTGGGATAGCTTGCAGTTCTTTTACAAAGAACTGCTCATCGCAGAAATCGCTAGAAAGATATTCACTAATTATTTCGACCTCTCTAGGAGTTAGCATCTCTCTGAAATAAGAGACTACAATCACTTTTCTTGCGGTATCAAGGTCAGGAACGACTACTCTAATTTTTGTTTTTGTGACTGTAATAGTATCTACGGAGTATGGGTAACTCATATCAATCCTTGTTCTTTGTAGAATCTCTCAACTAGTTCTATTTGTGCTCTACAATCTGCCAACGGGTTATGCAGATTGGGATTCTCCGGGAAACTTTTATCCTTTAAGAATTCTCTGATAGTCCGAACATCACGCCATTCGCGGAACTTCCATGGAGGGGCTACGGAGAACTCTTTATAAAGTCCAGTCATGATTGTTTCATCGAAGTTAGGTGAGTTACCCCACCATATAGCTTGATCCCAGGTACCAGGCCCATAAATGACTGGGTTTACTCCCCAGCTCAACTCTTTAAGAGCTTGTAGCGTAGGGGTGCGGCGAGAGGGGATAGCCCAATGTGCTGCAGCTTCAGGTCGCTGTTTCATCCACCATTGAATAGTGGCGAAGTCTGCCTTTCGGTTTGGCTGGTCATCAGGGTCGAGTATCCATAGACTCTCTCGCTGGATCCCTCCCCCTGGCCTAAAGGCGACCAGGGCTATAGAGACCACAGAAGCGACTCTTGTATCTTGGCTCAGAGTTTCTATATCAAGCATGAAGTGTTGTGTTATCATTCTGTTGGTTTCTCTATTTTCATATGTTTGTAGGTATGATACTGGGCTGAAAGTTGTGAAGTTGTAGAAGAGTTTCCTTTATTTAAACAAGTAGCGAACCAGACATCGCCCAATCTATATACAAAATTAAGTGTTATGTATGGCCAACCCCCTTGGTCTTCAGAGTAGAACCAGTAGTAGCCTTTCTCTTTAGGGTGTCCGTTAATCTATTCTGAATTTGGCAATGAATTCCTCTCGTTCTCTTTTGTTAGTTAGTATCGCTGGCAAGTAGATTTCGTTTTCTTTTTGTTCTTTTTGCAAGCGCATTCCTTCTAGATTTTCTTCTGTCCCGGCTGTCATCTGGGGGTAGGCGGCGGCTAATTCTTCTGCTGAATAAGGTCCCCTGCGTAGAGATTTACCAGCTAGAAGTTGCATAAGTACTTCATGCTCGGCGGCGCTTAACACTACTCTATTCAATTGATAATCTCTAAACGCTTCCATACATATAGGAAACAGTTCATTCAGAATCTTTTCTATAGCCTGGGCGTAGACCTGGATTTCTAGCTGAGCGTGAGGGTCGAGGCGCTGCTTCAAGAGCAACATCCAATCACCAAGATTAGCTGTTACAACACCCTCTGTGTACTGACCCTGAGGGAGTACGGCGCGCGCCTGCTCTCTACAAACACCGAGATTAAGAAGCTCCTGGTAATTAAGTTGAGAGTTGTGATTAGCAGATTCGATGGCGATGAATGCATCTTCTTCTGCCTCAACATCAAGCTTACCATTACCGACCTGCTTGTTTCCTTGACCCTGCCCTCGGATATCCTCTGGGAGAGCCGGTGCCCACTTCTCATCAGGCATAACCGAGTAGCGACCACTCATCATATTCCAATGGAACCGATCATGGCGAATGAACTGATTATGGATGAAGATAGGAAGCCGCAAATGAAACTTAATCGTAGCCATGCTGAAAGGACTATAGTGTTCGTGGCGCATGAGGAATCTAATGAGATCACGATCCTCAGAAACCTTTCTGGTGCCTTTAGCGTAGCTAACTCTTGCTGCCTGGCTAATCGATTCGTCAGTTCCCATGTGGTCGATGTATTTACAAAATCCGTCGTTTAGTACTGGGATTGGTTTTTCAAGTTCATCTATATCTATTTGCATTTGCTTTATTAATCCTTGCATATTTACCCCTGGGTAAGGTTTCGGAAGCATCTGGGGCAGTATTCTTTTTTAGTCATTTTAAATCCTTTAGTATTCCAATGTTGATGAAGTGCCCGAAGGCACTAAGATTACAAGACTAGTGTTCAGCTAATTTTGCTACCAGCTCATAAGGCCGACCAGTGACTATACTGTCGGCACCTGCTGTGCAGAGAGCATCTTGAATTTCTCTTTGAATGAATTCGATCTCTCTCTGAAGGGCCTTAGTAGCATTTACATCATCAATGCTGGGGTCTCCAGTAAAGTCAATGTCAGCCTCTATTGCCCGATCTAATGTCACCAAGAAGGTGACATTCTGTTTCACTATACGTGTTTCCATTAAGCCTCAGCCTCTACTGTGTAGAGTTCCTCATAAGTTTCTTCTATGTCTTCTTCCATAGTTAGAGCGTGCTTCGACTCAAGTCGAGCTTCTTCTAGATCTTTCTCTACTAACGATACAGTGGATGAATCTAGGTCCATCATGATTTTGTTTTCAGGAGATTTGAAAGAAGTGATTTTGTTCTTACCAAAGACTAACATAAGTCTGGGACTCAAAGTTCCAGTCTCTCTGTTTAGCCAGTGGATAGTTGCATCGGCGCCGCGATCATTAAGGTCGTTATAGACATGAATGATAATGTTAGGTCGATACATCATTGCGCGAGCATCAGCGATATCATCGTTGACTGGGAGTTTCATCTTGCTAGTATCCATGGGCATGTTCTTTCTGTATTCAACAGTAGCGAACATTGCACAGTGATATTTAGCAGTCATGTTTTTCTGACTGGTAGCGATATTACGCATACGACTAGTTTGATCTAGTGCGGCGTAGTCTCCGTAGTTTGCGGTATTTAATTATGTTAATTGCAAGCAGAATGCTCACTTTCTTATGCTCTCGCATAAGTTCGGACTCTACCTTGATCATAGCACAATAGTGCCTTAGACCTCCTGATTAGAGTCTCTGAACCTTACGCCCGTAGGCGGCTTGGCTGCTGATTGCCCATTGTAATTGTGAGAGTCTGTTTCCACTCTCTCGCAATCCTTACTGTTGTTTCTGCTCTCGCAGCTAGTCTATTAGCCAGTAAGGCTTTAGGGGTTTCCAGCAATTTACAGGATTGTTTTACGGCGATTTCTGACGCCGTGCGGACAATACGTTTATCCGCAACTACTAAAATCTTTCTGTCAGGATATTTACTGCGAGCGTACTTGAGTTGTTTCTCTAATGGACTAAGAGTATTTCCATCTTCTGAATCGATAAGAATCAATCGCTCCTCAGCGAGCAGAGTACGTAGAGTTTCTGCTGCTCTTTGGTAGATAGCCCAGCCATCTTTCGTTTTAAGATTTCGATAAGGGTTGGCTGCCTCACCTATAGTTAGTTTAGGTTCTTCGGGCTGCCTTAGCATTGTAGCTATAGTTGCTATAGCTCTTGGGGCTACTTGGGTATATGAATCGTCAGTCCAATGCATAATAACCATTGCGAATGGATCATGCATTGCAACGTCTATACCTAGTGAGGTGGTAACGGCAGTCTTACCTGCGTTAGCACGTCCGCCAAAGTATACTAAGTTTCCATCAGTGGCACTCATACCGCCGCTAAGAGCGGCGCCGAACCTTCTAAAGAATCCAAATTGAAACTCACTAAGATTCTTATCAGTAGCTGAGGTTGCTTTTACTTCCTCTAGCGCATCAAACCGACCCACCTGATGTCCAACACCCATAGTAGTCTTCTCGTATTCTTTATTGATTTCCTCAATATCAAGTTCATGTTGGGTTAGGGCGGTAGTCAGGTTGGCAGGATCGCTACTAACTGCACGCATATACTTCTGGGCAGCGCCCTCAAGGCGCTCACGTCGCTCCTGCTCTTTCCCGTCTCTAATAGCAGAGACATCCTGAGTAATACTCAGATAAGAAATTCCAGTGAAATCAGAGAGCTGTTTTGTTAGAAGCTCTCGTCTAATCGCTGAAGTTTCTGCTGCGATTAAAGGGACCATAGAGTTGCAGACATCATCTGGCGTTGCTTTATCAGAGATTCTTGCTAGAGTCCACTCGAAGGCACTAGTCAACGATAGGCTCAGAAAAAGCTTTCCGTCTTTCTGGCCCGCGATAAGCTCTCCCGGATCCTTTGCTCCGTTAGATGGAGCACTAACGACAGAGCAACTAACACCTGGAGCGAACTTTATTTCGTTCATTAGGATGCGCTCAGTTGCCGTTGTGCCCGCTTCGTCCCAGTCCAGGCAGAAGTATGCCTGCCTGATCCCAAGCATCTTTAACAGGGCAAGGTGCTCACCAGTGAAGGCCGTACCACAAACTGCTGCTACGTTATAGATTCCAACTCTATGCAAGGCTGCTAGATCCCCTGGGCCTTCTACGATGTAGAGGCCATCTTTCTTGGCACCAGCCTTAATGGCAATATCGATTCCAAGAAGGATCTTTTTCTTTTCATAGATAGCAGATTCATGGGAGTTGATATACTTCGGGCCGCTCTTCCCAAGATTTCTCGAGATAAGTCCACAAGGACGACTACGATGATCCTTTACAACAAAGGTAATCATCTCAGTACTTACAAAGTCTGTAACACCAGTACGAATTAACATACTGCTGGCTATGTCTTGCATAGACCAGCCAAGCTCTCGTAAGCGAGCAGTCAGCTCTCCTGGATCGATAGAGCCGATAGTAAGTCTGTCTTGACTCCAGCCCCGCTCTTCGCAGTAGCTTTTAACAAGATCTGTATCTGTTGCTTCAATGATATTGCTAATATCATTTGCTAACTTAAACAGCTTCGCCTTCTCTCTATCTGCTGAACTTACTGCACCAAGCTGGATCTCTAAATCTAGCTGCGCAGCCAGGGCGGGAAGTGTCTCGAGAATGAACTCTGAGCCAGTGGAGGGAAGGTTCTCAATCACCTGTGCTGCGCGGAAGATATCGAAATCCCCACACCCACTCCAGCATCTTACGGTCTGATACCCACTCTTTGGATTGTATGAACAGCTAGGATTCTTATCCGAGTGGTTGAAGCAGTGAAATTTACCTTTGACGTTTCCTGCTTCATTGCCTAGGTGCTTCTCAAGATAAACCGAAAGCTTTGGGCGCAGCGCGGCCATAAGGTCATCTACGTTATTTATAAATGCCATTTATATTCTCTTTATTTTAAGTTTGCGTGATCTAGACTTTCAATCTGTCCGGCATGTGTAATTTGTATGAACTCAACGTTATACGGTTTAAGTTGACTTAAGGACTCAAGCCCAAGGTAAGATAGCGCAGAAGAAACTCCGCCCCTATATTTCATTACAATAGATTTTACAGTATCCCCTCCCCAAGACATCTCAGATGTGCTGGCGCCTTCTGGACACCAAGAGGCTTCGCCCTTTTGATCTATTTGGAATTCTGCACTAGCTTGTCCACGATAGGTTTTTGTATAAACCTTAGGCATCCTGTCGGCCATTGGCCCACAGATTAACAGGTTTGAATTATCAACATACTGTTGCAATTCCCAACCTGGGCTTTCAAAAGCCTTTGAGAATTCACGGCCCATCATTATGCCACTAGCTCCAGCGGCTAAACATTTAACTGCATCGCCAGGGGTTTTGATTCCACCATCTGCGATAAGGGAAACATTTCTTTTTAGCTCGGGTCGAAGACCGAGGCGGCATGAAATAAGGTGTATAGACGTGATTGTGGGAACCCCAACTCCTGTCATCAGACGGGTGGTGCAGGCAGAGCCTCCACCGATACCAACCCTAAGGTGAGTATAGCCCCAGAGGCAACAGTCCTCCGCAGCAACAGCTGTAGCTATAGATCCGCTCATTAACCCTTTAATAAAGGGAAGCTCTGCTCTAATAAACTCTGCAGCATATTTTCCGGAGACAGAGTGACCGTGAGCGATATCGATCGCTACATTAAGCTCTGCTCCTTCTGGAAGTGATGCAGCGCAATCATCTATAAAGATTTTTAGATGTTCTTTGGTAGCTCCTACCGCAAAGAAAGCAGGTGTGGAGTGGAATTCCTTAAGGCATCTTCGTCGCTCTTCTTCTGGCAGGAACCTGCTGATCACTGGAATCTCTCCCACTTCGAGCATGGCTTTAGCTAGCCAATAGCCTGTTACTCTATCCATCGGGGCGGAGTAAATGAAGGGGTGGAGTTTCGCCTCACTGCGACTTAATAACTTTCCTAGTTTTGGAACAAGGAGAAGGTCATTACAAGCTGGGTTATTATTAAAATTTGTTGACATAAATTCTTTCACCATTTTCACCGGGGATATCTCGAGCGCGCATAGCTATGTCTATCCACTGCCCCTGTCGGGGAAGCACTTCCATAACACAGGCCTCGTAAGGTCCCGTAAATTCTATCCCCTCTGTTTCGAGAATAGTTTCTGTATAATCCATCATAATAGCTGAGGCTTCAGTAAGAGATAGGTAGGGGCCAAAAGTTTTAAAGATTTGGTCCGCACCTATTTCTCCCTGAACATAAATCAAGAAGAGCGTATCCATTTATAGTTCCTTGGGTGTTCCGTCACTTGAGTAACAGACTGTACGCCATGGACAATACCCACATTGATAGTCTCCCTTTGTTGGGAGTTTCAATTCAACTTTAGGTTTATCTCCGGCGCTAAGTCGTTCTTCGTTTTCTAATTCTCTTTCTTTAATCTTTTCTATTTGCGTTCTATCGGTTTTATTCAGATCACCAAAGATTTCAGGATCTTCAAAATCTGTACGATCATATTGAAGTTTGAAGTCTCTGGCCGGGATAACCCCTGATAGAACATGTTCCGCAATAATAGCGTATTGTTCTAAAACGCTATTGATTGTAATTGGGGATCTGGTCCATTCGGTTCTGTTTGGAGCGACCCCTTTGTACCAGATGGAGATTATCCCATCCGTATCCTCTTCGGTACGAATTGCATATTCTCCATACTTCCCAGTACCTCTGTCTCCATAGATTAGCCTACTGTTCCCATAACCCTCGTCCGCAGATGCGACCCACCAATGATAGAGCGCAATCTGTATTAAGTTTTTATCTCGGGGTGTTCCGAGCTGGCCCTTGCGGCGCTCCGCATCTGTACCTATGACACCATCAGCCCCATAAGAGTAGACAGATTTCATCTCGCTGATACAGAGTAATCCGGTTTCGGGATCAATAGTAACTAAGTCTTCTTTGCCGGAAACATTATGACTTCTAATGTAAACAGGAACCTGTG